>Ga0315276_10000982_pt1 | contig 25223 bp, 42 predicted proteins | sample YL17G05_0_MG_FD_204542 | JGI IMG/M metagenome (GOLD analysis project Ga0315276, IMG submission 204542) | Sediment microbial communities from Yellowstone Lake, YNP, Wyoming, USA - YL17G05_0 | ecosystem: Environmental > Aquatic > Freshwater > Lake > Sediment | place: USA: Wyoming | collected... | reverse complement strand
TATAATTATTGAAGATAAGAAGATTGAGATAATGGAAGTAGAAAGTTCTGCACCAAAGTATATATTAGGTGAGATAGATTTGTTGAAGGGAGATGAGTGGCAGAAATATTACAAGGATAAGAATTGGATTAATAAGATGAAAGGAAATTATTTTATTTTGAAAGGTGTTGGTTCAAAGAAAGTTTTTTCCACTATTGACAGAAGAAAATTAGAACAAGAGTTGGTAATTAAGTGTGAATTGAGATCTTGTATATTTGAACCTGACATACAAAAGAATTATGAGTTCAAATTTCCAGAGCTTAGAAATGTCAGAACTCATGAAGAAGAAATTGATATTGCGCTAAATAGATTGGATAGGACTGGATTGGAGATACATGATTTAAAGAGGGTGGGACTTAAAATTAAAGAAGAGATGAATTTAAAAGGTTTAATTTAAAATGAGAGATAAATATAAGTTTATCACATACTTGATTGGCAGTATGGAAAGACCCATTGAGCAAGATGATGGTGGGGAAAAAAGGGAGATTTTTGAAAAAGAACTTCTATTGAGAAATGTCTATCCTATTAATCCAGTTAAATTAGAATTTTCAAAAACAGGCATGACTACTGATGAAATAAAAGAGAAGATGAAGGGTTGGATTGCGGGTGGTTGTTGGGATTTATTTAGGAAACATGCAATGGAGATATGGAAAGGGAAAGATATTGAATTGGAAGATGGAAAATTAACGCACATTCCAGGAGATATAGATTATGTTTTAATGAGTGACTGGCTAACTTTTGTCTTAACTAAGGGTGATCAACCGTGTGGATCATATTTTGAATCAGGAATTGCTATGGAGCATGGAATTCCAATATATTTAGTAACAGATGTTTTAAAGACAGGACTGCCAAAATCGTTGTTACAATGTATTGAAGTTTCTAAAGGTGAGGTATTTAATAATGTTCATAAGTTTTTTGAATTTTTAGATAGAAAGTACTCTTTGAAACGTATAGAAAAAGATGAAAATGGAGATTAAGTAATGGAATTTCTTTATCTTATTTTGGAGGACGTATTTAGTTACGGAGGCAGGTACGTTATAGATTTGGGATCTCCAGGTTTGACTAGATTGGTAGGAAAGAATGGAGCAGGTAAAAGTAGTATATTTAATACTCTATGTCAAACCTTATTTGATCAAAACCCAACAGAGGAAGGAAAAGATAGAATCGCCAATGACGTTCTTCAAAGGGGATGTTATAGTGCGGTAGGATTTGTAGATGATTTAGGTAATATTTATCATGTAGAATATGCTAGGAATCATAAGAAGTGTGGAACAACACATAAGTTATATAGAAGAATAGAAGATGCCTGGGAAGATTTAAGTGGAGATAATGTGCATGAGACTAAAGATTTGATAGGTAAAATTTTAGGATATAAATATCCAAATTTTGTGTCCTCTATTTATTTATCTCAGAATCAAGTAACTCATAGATTTTTAGTGGGAACTCCTGCAGAAAGGGATAGTGTATTTACAGACTTAATGGGTTTAGAGTTTTATGATGAGGCATCTAATGTTTCTAAATTAAATGTTAAGAGTTTAAAAGAAGAGGCAGGACAAATTGATGCCCAGTTACAAACTTTGGAAGATGTTTTAAATTCTTCAAATGAAGAAGGAGTGAATGAAAATAATTTAAATGAATTAAAGGGAAAGATTATAGTATTAGAAGAACAGTTTAAAGATTCCGAGAGTAAGTACAGGGATTATTTAGAGTTACAAGAAATAGAATCTAAAATTGTTGAGAAAGAATCTGATGCAACAAATATGGGGTCAGGAATAGAACACAGGAAGAAAATTATAGATAGTGTTAGTCATGATATAGAAGAGGAAGAGAGACATATAGTGATGACGTACGCGGAATTGGATGAATTATCCATAGATGATGGGGAGTATAATTCTTGTAAAGATAATGCTAAGAAATTAGCAGATGAAGTTATAGAATATGAAAAGAAAATTGAGTCAGAAAGGAGAGTAATTTTAGAAATAGAAAAGCAAATGAAAAATGGTGCCACTGGTTCAGAGTGTTATGCTTGCGGCCAAATTATTGATGAAAAAACTTTAAGTAAGCATGTATCTGAATTGGTATCTCGTAAGAAGAACAGTGAACAGCTAATTATTAATTTAAAAGAATCTTTGTCAAAAGCTAATAATGATGTAGAATTATTATTGGAATTAAAAGATACACTAGAAGAAATAAAATGTAAGAAAGAGAAATTAGTTAATGAAATAAGATCCAAGGGGGAATTATTAAAGTTTAAAAGAACTACACTTGAGGAAAAGAAGGTAGAGATATTAGATTATGAAAAGGGACTTGTGAGAATTAATCAACAAATAGTAGAACTAAAAGAAAAATTACGAACTATTGGGGAGTTTAATTTTAATGAGTATAGTAGGTTGAAGAAGAATATTGGTGATGTTAGAGTATTAATTCAATATATAGAGAAAGAGTTAGAAAAGAGAAAGACGTACTTGAATAAAGTTTTAGATTTAAAAAGTAATAAAGAAAGAGTGTTGAAAGAGATGGCTTTATATGATTGGTGGGAATCAGGATGGAAATTATTAAAAAATTATAAATTAGAAGAGGCGGCGGTAATATTAAATGATTCATGTGCAAAAACTTTGAGTGTTTTGCATGGAAGTATGGAGTTAGAATTTGATGTAGAGGGCGACTATAAATCCAAGAAAGAGATAAAGAGGAAAAGATTTGAAATTTATGTGAAGGCGGGCAGGAAGAAAAAGGTTCCTGTGAAGTTATATAGTGGAGGAGAAAAGGTTTTATTGTCGTGTGCAGTTACAAGTGGGTTATGGGACGTTGGTAGATTGTGTGGAAAAACTAGTAGCAATTTACTAATGCTAGACGAACCTGCAGGGGTCTTAGATGAGGAGCATAGAGAAAAAATGGCGGTGTGGTTAAGTATTTTAAAAGATAAAGCAAAAAGTATTTTATTTGCTACACATGTAGATTTAGGCGACGAATTATTTGATAATGAATTGATAGTAGATAAAGTTGAGGATTTGTCGTCTATAACTCAAGATGAAAGTTTTGCAAAGGCAGTATTGGAGATTATACCTAATGGATAATCGAAGAATGTGTTCAGAGATGCTGGAGAAGGATATTAAAGATTCTAAACGAAGAGGATTATATAGACTGTGTGGAGATGCAGATGCAGAACTATTATTTGGAGCAAACAAAGGTCGAAAGTTGAGTGAGATATTTGAAACTTCTAAAGGTAAAAATTATTTGATTTGGTTAATGGAGGGAGATTTTCCTAAAGAATTGCAGACCCTAATTAAAGAGATGTGGGATCAAACTTTTAATGTAGCAGGTGAGGATATTCCTTTTTAAGGAGTTTATAATGCAGATTTGTGAAATTTTTGGTGATACCTTTCAGGGAGAAGGACCCTTTAGTGGTTACTTGGCGACTTTTATTAGAACAGCAAAATGTGTTAAACCATATTGTGGCTTTTGTTTTGGAGTAAAAAAGGGTAGGTATGTACCATTTGTATATGTAGATATGAAGAAAAGAAGTATAACAGATGTAAAAGTTGGGGATAAAATTTTAACATTGAATGAGGCGCATGAGATAGTTGAAACAAAAGTTAAAAATGTTATTGAAAGATATGTAGACAAATGGTTTGAAATTGTCATTAATGATACAACATACTATGTAACTCCTGAGCATGAACTATTTACAAAACGAGGATTAATAAAAGTATCGCAATTAGTAAAAGGAGATCATATTTATCATATTACAACAAGAGAAAAAGAAAGATTTAGGTTGAAAAATAATAATCCAATGTTTAATCCAAGTGTTGCAAAAGAAGTATCAGAAACTATGAAAAGTAAATATAAAGAAGGAAGAATTCCATGGAATAAAGGACAAACAAAAGATAATAATACTTCATTATTAAAAGTGTCGATTAAAGCGAAAGAGCAAGCAACACGTGAAAAAGATATACGGAGTAAAAGATTTAAAGCAACTTGGAATAATGTTGAGTTTAGAATTAATGCAACTAAAAGAATGAAAAATAATAATCCAATGTTTGATTCAAATGTCGCTAAAAAAGCATCAGAAAAAACTAGATTAAAAAATAAGGGTAAAAAACGAACTAATGAGCAAAAGAAACGATACTCTTTATCAAAAATAGGAAATAAAAATCCTATGAAAAGAAAAGAGGTGCAACTAAAAAATTGGTTGTCACACAATAAAGGAAAATCAGGATATGAAACAAGATTTGAACGGATATGTAAAGAGTTGAATATTGATATTATTTATGGTGGAAACGGAACATTAAGTATTGGTTATAAATATCCAGATTTTTTAATTAAAAATACTAAAAAACTGTGCGAGATATACTCTAGTACATACTTATATGGAAATAAGTATAGAGATGGTGGTTGGATAGAAAAAAGAAAAGAACATTTTAAAAAATATGGATATGAATGTGAATGTTTTGATTTGGATGAGGCAGATAATAAAATAAGCGAATCATTGATTAAATATCTACATAATGGATATGAAGTTCAAGATATTAGATATGTTGATAGGAGTTTAGATAAAAATGGAAATAGATTTAAATATGATTATTTTTATAAAAAACCACTTAAAGTAATAAATTTTTCTTGTGAGCCATATAATACATATTTGATTGATAATATGCTTTCACATAATTGTGATACTTCTTATTCATGGAAAAGCGGTAAAGAAATGTCTGTTGATGAGATATTAAAGAAGGTAGAAATATACAAATCAAAATTAATTGTTATTACTGGGGGTGAGCCTTTTATTTGGAAAGATATTTATGTTTTAGTGGATCTTTTAGAAGGACATTCTTATAAAGTTCAAATTGAGACTAGTGGAAAGGCAGAAATTGATTTCAGGCCGGTATTGGGTATTTCTTCCTCTTGTACTATTGTTTGTTCTCCAAAGCAATACAATGGTAAATTTATAATCAAAGATAGTGCAATAAAGAGATCAGATTATTTTAAGTTTGTAGTGGAGAATAAGAAGGAATTAGCAAATGTGCTTGAGTTTATTTCATGGTATGTTCCATCAAAATATGATAAGTGTTACTTGATGCCAAAAACTACATATAATAAATTTAAAGATAGAGAAATAATGAGAAATGTATGGAAGATGGCCTCCCAAGAAGGATTGAAACTTAGTTTGAGGTATCAAGCAATAATCTGGGGAAAAAAGCGAGGGATGTAAATGAAGACGGAGACAAGTAAAAGTATTGAGCAAACTATTAATGAGATGGTAACCCTGATGTATTCGTTGCTTTTGTTAGCAGCAATAGCAGAAGCTTTGGGTTTTGATATAAGTTGGAGTAAGGTACAAAGTGAAGCATATAACCAATTGGTTTCAGTTTTTGAGACCATAATGGATGAGGTGATCAAAGAAATAAAAAGCGTTGATGGTTATGAAGAGATATTGGAAGTGTGGCAGTTAGCATCAGAATTTGGAATGTTTTTTCAAAATGTCCAAACCTGGCTCACATCTATAGATGAGAGTATACAATCTTTAGAAGATATTAAAACTTTTATAGAAGATATTCAAGGATTTATTGAGGAGTTTCATGCACTATTAGAAAGGGCGGATGAACTAAACTCCGATGAACACACTGAAGAGTCAGAACCAAATGATCCAAAGGATGAATAAATTATTTTTTAAATATTTTTAAATATAGATCTTATATTGTATTAGAATTTTTATATATTATATAGGATTATTTTCACTTTTTATTGAGAAAGAGATATGAGAAAGAGGAGAGAGATAGAAAAGTTGTGGCAGTTTGTTGAAGGTACTCTTAATTCAGAAGAGATACAACTTTTATATTTGTATAGTAAGAAACAATTAAGAAAGCAAGAAATAGCAAGAATGTTAAATCTTGACCCATCAACGCTTTCCTACAGATTAGAGAGGGGAGTTAAGAAATTAAGATACGAGTATTTAGTAACAAAAGTATTGCCCCAGATTGAAGAAGTCCTTCCATATGAACACTTCAAAACATTTATGTTTTATCTTCAAACAAAGAATCAAGAACAAGTTGCCTCCATCTTAGGCATGACTCAATCTGCAGTAAGTCAGCGTTTGAGTAAGATTAAAGATATATTGAGAAAAATAAGAAGAGTAGAGATGCGGGAGTTTGTAAAGTTATTGGATTTAAAATTAGATTTTTGGGGCTATAGGAATGAGAAGAAATTATTTATTAATTCTAGGATAGTTAGAGGAGAAAAATAAAATGTATATTGAAAGCAGCAATAAAAATTATGAGATTGAAAGTGGTCACACCAGCCAACATTTTGATGTTCTAAGAAGTTTACCTCATAGAGACTTGGTTATCACAGTTTATCCAAAACAGGTGAGTGATTATGTAGTTAAGTTTTATTTAGGTGAAGAATTGTTAGATACTGTAACTAGAATAGGAGAAAGAAGATATGAAAAGTTTGCAGTAGAGGGGTCTCTTTTACCTAATAACCCAAATGCAAATTGGGTTGAGCAGGAGAGGGGTGGATATGTTTTGGGTCCTCGAGCCAGCGTTGTCATTACTAACAGCTCTCCTAAGACCATAGTTTTTATAGTAAGTTTTAGCGCTGTAGTTGAGTCCTTTATTACAAGTTAACTATAAGGAGAAATATAATGTTTAGCAATACTGATACATTGAGAAAGAAAAATTATAAGTCTTGGAGATTAACTATATCAGGTAATGCAGGTTGGGGAGCTGTTGGAACTTGGATTGATATAGGCGATGCTTTAAAAGTAAAGTATGGTACTGATTATGATAAACCCGCTCAAACTCTTATGATTATTGCAAGTGATGATTATCAGTTTCGTATGAATAGTTTGACGGAAGATATTGTTGTGATACCTATTGCAGATGCAGGAAAGGTGTTGTGTTTTTTATTGGAAGATTTAGAAATTTATAAAATTTATTTTGCCTCTCAGATTCCTTCTGGTTCTGCAGCTGATGTTGATATTACTTTACTAATAACAGGATAAATATTTAAAGGAGTTTAGATGAGATCCGCTATGGTTAGAGGTTCTGCAGCACCATCTTTAGTAGATAAGAATATTAAGTTATTTGATAAATGTAGAAGTCATTTGAAAAAGAATTATTTTGATTTATTAGTGATAAGAGAGGTGGGAATTGGGGATGTCGCAGATTGTGCTATTGTATGTAGAGCTATAGCGAGAAAGTATCCAGAAGCTAGAATAAAGTTTTGTACTTCTAGTAATATGGTTTCTTATCTTAAGCGATTTGATTGGATTGGGGAGGCGGTTTCATCCACTAGTAGTATTTTGCAATCTCTAAGAAATTGTTGTGATTTGTTAATAGACCTTAGGGGTGTAATTGATTTTCTTCCGTGGTGTAACAAAAAGCCTAGAATGGATTTATTTGCTATGATGGCGGGAGTTCAACTACAAAAAGGGGATTTAAGATATAGATTTGTACCCGCGAATGAAGAAAGAGATTTTGCTAAGAGGATTTTTCAAACTTATACTACTGGAAAAAGGAAATTAATAGCAGTCCCCAAGTGTACCGCCCCAATACGAACATGGGATTGTATGTTAGAGTTCGTAGATGAAATGAGTAGTGAGTTTGATGTATATCTAGTAGACGCAGCCCCTTTGGGGTTTGAGGGTAAGGGGATCTATGATTTAGGTGGAAAGTTAAATATTTGTGAATTGACAGGCTTATTGTATGAGTCAGATGTTGTTGTAACTCCAGACACAGGAGTTATGCATTTGGCTGGTTGGATGGGAGTGCCCTTTGTTAGTATATTTGGTCCAATACTTCCAGAGTTTAGAGTTGGACACTTTTCTAATCACATAGATTTGTATTTGAGAGATTTGGAATGTTCTCCATGCTGGGATTGGCAGAGAGGAGCTTGTGATGTGGACCCAAGGCTGCGGGGAAAAACAGATGTTTCTCACCACTGGATTGGGGGTCAAAAAATAGTACGAGTGTATAAGCAATGTTTAAAAAATATTACAGTTGATATGGTGAAAGATGCAGTGAGAAAATTAGCAGGAGAGAGTAAATAGAGTTTTATGCTAAAGAGGTGTTCTACTTGTGGTGTTGAAATTAAGGGAATGGGCGGCTCAGGTAAGTGTAAAAGTTGTTCTCAGAAAGGAAGAATTCCATGGAATAAAGATAGGAGGGGAATATATTCAAAAGAAACATTGCAGAAGATGAGTGAATCAACATCACTGGTGTGGAAGATTCCAGAATGTAGAAAAAGTTATTTGGAAGGTTTTAGAGTAAGATGGACGGAGGAGGCAAGAGAAAGATGCAGCCAATCCCAAAGGAAGAGGTTTGAAAGTAAGAAAGAGAGAGATGTAGTTAGTTGTGATAGGTTGAGATATTGGAAGAAGGAAGGAGTCAAAAAAGTTCATAGTGAATTAGCAAAGAAAAGAAGTTATGAAGGGTTGTACAAGGAAATGGTGCAAAGAAATTACAGATTTTGTTTGAAGTATAAGGACTTTCTTTGTGAATTGTGTGGTGGTATGGATAGTTTGCAGTTTCACCATCTTGATTCTAGAAATAAGAGATTTGATATATTGACGGATTGTGATGGTTTTTCTGAGGAAGAGTTAGTAAAAGAAATGAATTATTGTATTTTGGTTTGTGCAAGGTGTCATGGTAAAATTCATAATAATGGTTATTTATTTTTAGTTAATAAAGGTAGAATTGAAAATTATATTCATTGGTTTTTGGAAACTCAAAAACTTAAAATATTTGAAGGGTATATTGATGGAGAAGATATTGTTAAGCATCATATAAATACTAATCAATCAAATAATAACAAAAAGAATCTGTTGTTTTTGTTGAGAAGTGACCATGTAAAACTGCATTTGGTTGCCTATAATTATTTAGTAGAAGTAGGTGAAGTTAAAGATTATATGATAGAGTTAAAGTTAGTAAAGGGTAAAGATCATGCCAATTTATGTTTATGAATGTAAGATGTGTGGAAAGTTTGAGGTGTGGCAGAAAATTAAAGATGAACCATTGTTAAGATGTCCAACGTGCTTGAGCAATGTTACAAAACTAATTGCAGGAGGTATAGGTTTAATATTTAACGGAAGTGGTTTTTATTGTAATGATTATAAGGTGAATAAAACTTGAGGGATAAAAAATGATAGAGTATTTTGCTATAACATGTAATAAGTTAGAAGAAAAGCTAGTTGAACCAATTAAAAGATTGAATCCAGATTTAATACAATTACCTTTTCATCTTAGACAGCCTTCAGTAGATTTAATAAATAAAATTAATGATTTTGATATAGAAGTCGTAGGAAAATGGGTGACTCCAAAGAATTTTCATAATTTTAATTTAGCATTTTTTATACGACTAGTAGAGCAATATAAAAATGTTGTAAAGATGTGGGATTTTGGAGGGGAACCTGAAACCAGACCTTCTCAACCAGGATGTAGGTGGTACGGTACAGCTCAAGAATATATTGATCAATTAAAAATGTTTGTAGATGTGGTTAAAACATCAAATCCCTTTACTCTGGTGGGGAGTGGTGGATTTCTAAGCGCCACCTTTAATGGTTTTTATGGTAATGAAGATAGAAGTGATTTTTTAAGAAAGTTATTTGATTTGGGCTTGGGAGAGATGATAGATTATATTTCTGTAAACTCTTACTTATATGGATATGGGGGCACTAAGAATGTAATAGCGGGAATAGGTAAGATGAAAGAAATAATGGCATGGTATCATTGCACCAAACCAATTATAATAGCAGAGACTGGAGTTCCTGTTGCAGGGGATCCTAGATTTTTACATATTATTCAAACAGAAGAAAGGCAAGCTAATAGCATTGTGGAAACTCATGTTTTGTTTCATAGTGTGGGTATTGATTGGCTTGTGTGGTTTCAATTGTTCGATAGTTGCTGGGGTTTAATGTATGAAGATGAAGGAAAGTTAAAATATAGAAAGGGATTTGATGCTTATAAAACTATGGTTAGTATGTTGAAGAATTATGTTTTTGTAAAGAGGTTTAAAGCTTATCCAAGTAGAACCGTTGAAGAAAGATGGAAGACGGATAAAGTGGAATGGCACGTCTTTCAAAAAGATGAAGAAGAGATCCATGTAATATGGGTGTGTGGAGGAGAAAGTGTAACAGCTAAGATAACTGTTCCTATGAAAATTTATAATAAGTATGGAGAGGAATTAGTTTTAGATAAAGAATTTACTTTTACTGATCCTATTTATTTAAAAGCAAAAAAGGGTGTTGTACATAATCTAAATTTTATGTTGGAGTAATCGATGCGCTTAGATACAAAACTACAATGGATGAAACCATATATAAAGAACGCACTCAAAGTTTTTCCCAAGTTGAAGAAGAAGATAAAGGGGATTCATTGTGTTAAAACTTCAATGGATTTAGATATTGATCAACCTTGTGTGGCATATTATGATGAAGGGAATATCTATTTAGCCTTATATCGTGATAAAGTTAGATGGGGTAATAAATTTAATCGAGTGGAGTTGTTAGAATTTCTTGCTCATGAATTTACGCATTTTTGGTTTGATGACCATACACCAGCAGGTGATTTTGTTAGAACAGAAGCAGAGATTCTAAAAGCAATGATCGATGGATTGGATATAAGTGATGAAGAGATTGAAAAGAAGAAGTGAAAGAAGTAATAACTTAATTGGTATGAAAAAGAAAAATAAATCCTCCATTTGTAGATATGATATTACTATAAGGGTAGATGATTGGGGAGATGAGTTTAGAGATTTCCCAGTAACGGTTAAAGCTGCTTCTGGTTGTATGATTTTTTGTATTGAAACAGGAAGATTTTTAATTCCTCACCGGAGTAATGAAGTTTGGGATGCCTATACTTGGGGAGTCTGGGGAGGCGGTGTAGAAAAAGGGGAAAGTTTTGTAGAGGCAGTTATTAGAGAAGTATTTGAAGAGTCAGGTAGAGTGGTGGGACCCTCAGATTTAGAAAGATTGTTGCAACTTAGAACTGGAGATTTTGATTATTGTATCTTTTTGTGCAAAGTTAGAGAGGAATTTGAACCAAAATTAAATTGGGAACATGATTATGCACAATGGATGGATGTTGAAGATTTGCCTATTGATAATTTAAGTTTAGGATTAAAAAGAATTTATGAGCATTGTCTGCTTACCTCTTCATTTGGTTCATGGGGGAGTTAGAGGTGATCAATTGTAATGAAAAATATTTTCTACACATATGTATATTTAGATTCAAGAAAGACTGGAAGTTTTAATTATGGAGAGTTTCATTTTGATTATGAACCATTTTATGTAGGTAAAGGAAAGAAAGATCAATGGTCAAGTCATTTGAAATTAGCAGAAATTAAAATTTATAAAAGTTACAGATTAAACAAAATTAGAAAGATCCAAAGTTTAGGGTTAGAACCAATCATAATAAAGTACAAAGATAATTTATCAGAAGAAGCAGCATTTGATTTAGAAAAGAAACTGATTAAAGCAATAGGAAGATTAGATTTAGGACACGGTCCTTTAACTAATTTAACAGATGGGGGAGAGGGAGTAAGTGGTATAATAGCATGGAGTACAGGCAAGACTAAAGGAACTCATCCAAGTATAGCAAGAATGTCAGAAAAATTGAAAGTTATAAAAAAGGGTAAATTAAGAGGAACAAAAGAGGGCACGCTATGGATAGCAAGGATGGCAGAAAAGCAGAGAGGTAGAACAAAAGAAACACATCCAGGTGTAGCAAGAGCAGCAGAAAAACATAGAGGAAGAACAAAAGAAAATCACGCCGGGGTGGCAAGGATGGCAGAAAAGAAAAAGGGTAGAAACAAAGAAAATGATTCAAGTGTTGCAAGTATGGCTGAAAAATTAAGAGGTAGAACAAAAGAAACAGATCCAGGATATGCAAAAATATCAAAAGTATTAACAGGAAGAACGAAAGAAACACATATTGGTGTAGCAAGACAAGCAGAAAAAATGAAAGAACAAATGAGGGGGAATGAATGCAGTGTAAAAACTCATGATATTATTTTTGTTGATGGAACAAAACAAACAATTAAAAATTTGTCGAAGTTTTGTAGAGAGACAGGATTTAAATTAGGAAAAGATTTTAAGGAGGTAAGAAATGGATAGAATAGAAAGAATAAAGGTGGAATCATCTAATATAGAGTCCATAGGATATGATGAGGAATCAAAAACTTTAATTGTTGAATTTAAAAGTGGGAGCACCTATAGCTATATCGGAGTTCCGTCGATTGTTTTTAAGAAGATGTTGGAATCTGATAGTAAAGGAAAATTTCTTAATAATAATATTAAGCCGGTCTTTTTAGCTACAAAGTTGAAACTATTAGAATCTAATGAAATAGAAAAAGTAATAGAACAAAAACAACCATTAGTACAGGAGGATAAAGTAGTAGAACAAAAAACAGAAGGATTTGGTGTAGAAGAGAAGGGGGTAAATGCAGAAATAAATAGTCTGAAGAATCGAGTGATCAAGTTAGAAATTGAGTTTAATTTATTAAAAGATCTTTTTAAGAGTACAAAATCTGAATCTACAGACACTAAGAGAAGATTTAATAAAGGTAGAATATTAGTGGGAAATTGAAGATTGTTAATATGGGAAAAATTAAAAGTAGAGGTATGAAAATGAAGTTAATAGAACTAAGAAAAATTTTATTGAAGGAGGGATTGAGTGACGAAAGAGGAGTAGACATTTTAACTAAGTTGTTAGAATATAGATCTAAGAAATTAGATAGGTGTGGCGATTTAAATTGTAATAATGAACACATATTGAATAATTTATTAGAGGAGATGAGAAATAGAAAAAATCAAAGAATTAAACAAACAAAAGGAAGATTGGAATTAGAGAAAGAGGAATTGATAAGAAAAGGATTTAGAGTTGCAAAAGTGAAAGGTGGGTGATGTAAAAAGAGTTAAGGGCAGTTGCTCTTGGAGGTGAGTTTAATGCCAGTTAAGGGATGTTCAAATGGAAAATGGAAAATAGGTGGTGGTCCTTGCATGTATAAAAGTAAGGAGAGTGCAGAGAAAGCATATGCTGCATATAGAGCTATAGTGCATTCGGGGGAGTGCATAAGTCCTAGAATAGCGGCGGTTTTAGAAAGATTAACAAGAAACATTAAGAGTTAAAGAGTAATTAATAATTTAGTGAAAGGAGTAGGATATGAAAGGAAAAGTTAGATGGTTTAATAGTAGAAGGGGTTATGGTTTTATTGGAAGAGAAGATAGTGAAGGCAGAGATTTATTTGTTCACTATTCAGGTATTGGAATGGAGGGGTTCAAAACTTTAAAATCTGGTCAAGTTGTGGAGTTTGATATTGTAGAAGGTCCTAAGGGAGAACAAGCTGGCAACATAAAGATTTTGGAGGAGCCTGAACCAAAGAAACCCCAAAAAACAAATGAGGAAATATAAAATTAGGAGGTATGGGCGATGATTGTTAGGGTTACAAATTTAACTAATGGTAATTTATCAATAAATATCCTTAGGGTGGGCTTAGCTAAGGGAGAAACTAAAGATATAGAAATGAAAAGGAAAGTCGATTTTACTGCAGTTGATGGAAGTACAGAATTAGCAGACCTTATTTCTGCGGGCAAACTAACATTAGTAGTTCTTGAAGAAATTATGGAGGGTTATGTAAGTCCTCTAACAAGTGTAGCTGCTGGTGCTACAGTAACTTTTACACATAATTTGAATGTTGATTGTAGAAGGATGCTTGTAGATCTTTTGGGTTATAATAATGCGGGATCTTTGTATCATAAATCTGGTGTGGGTGTGAATGCTGCAGCAGATCAAGGAATTTATGTTTCTTCTTTGACGGCAACGACAGTATCTATAACTAGAACAGCGGCAGATGCAACAAGTAATAAGGTGTGTGTAAGAATAGCAGTGGCGGGTATGGTTGTATAGTATTTCAAAACATTGTTAAGGGGGACTTAATTAGTCTCCCTTAACAATAAATAAGTGTCGGAGTAGTATGAAAAATATATTGTCAGAAATTGATATAGTAGCCCAAGAAAAGTCTTGGTGGTTTGGAAGAAAGTTTAAGCATCCAGAAACAGGAAATATGGTTAGATTTTTGTCACTCCCCCCAGAAGAGCAACAGAAATTAAATCAGTATGTTAAGACAAACTCCCCCAAAGAGTTTGAAATTTCAAAGATACCACCACAGGTTCCACAAGTTTCACCAAAGAAAGAGATTCCACAAATCTCACGAGTTCCAAAGGAAAATGCACCACCAAAGGAAAAGGTCCCAAAAGAAAAGGCTCCAAAGGATGAAGGATCACCAAAGGAAAAGGTCCCAAAAGAAAAGGCTCCAAAGGATGAAGGATCAAAAGTAAAAAAGTTTGTAAATGATTTTGTAAGTAAATATGATGTTGATCCTAGAGACGCTGTGGATTTAATCCACTTTTTAGAATCATTAGGTAAATGAAAGGCGTATCTTGATGATTAAAATAGATTTTGCAGTAGTTACCGCCACAAGAGATTCTTTAAAAACAGTAAGGAAGTGTATAAGATGTATCAAAGATTATACACAAGGCAACTATATACATATAGTTACTGATGATAGTTCTGGAGATAGTACTTTGGAGTACTTGAGAGAACTTAATAATAACAATTCAATTAAATTATTAGAGTATAGAGGAGATGAGAAACCACATTTACAAGAAGTATTGAGGAGAGGTTTTAATTGTGCTTTTAATTTGGGAGTTGAGTATATACTTACAGTAGAGTCCGATGTATATGTTACTCCTAATTGGAGTACAAAATTGATAGAAGATATAAAATTATTATCTGATGCAGCAGGAGTAACTGCTATTACTGTAAATGAAAGCGGGCAGTTAGAGCATCCAATGAAAAATGATTTACCTGATCTATATCGAAGGGATTGGGTGGTGGGTAGATTTAATGAAATAGTACCAATGCAGAAACATCTTACATTTTGTTGCACTCTCTTTAGAGTAGAGGCTTGTAGAAAGATTGATTTTTGTAAAGAAGATAGTGTAGCTGGTGTAGATGTTAGATATTCAGAGGAACTTAGATCTTTGGGGTATAATTTGTACGTGGATTTGGGAGTATTCGTTTATCACCCAAAACCACACTCTAGCAGAAGAGAGTGGAAAGTAACAACTAATCAAAAGCCAATGAAATAATATAATATTTATTTTTGTATAATATTTTAAAATAATATCTTTTTGGAGAGTTAGAATGGCCAAAGAAAAATTATGCTCTTTGATAGAAAAGGATAAAGAAAGACTACAAAAACAAATGCTTTTCAGACAGCTTCAAAGAAAATATAATAAGTTGTTGAAAGAGCAAGTTTTGCAGGATGAATTGTTAGATTTATTGAAGAATGAAATTCGAGCTCTACCTGCCACGAGAATTCCTAAGAAGAAGAGAGTAGATAGAGATGTTACAAAAGAGGAGTGTTTATTACTTCTTGGAGATATACATATTGGAGAAGTGGTAAGTTTAGAGGAGATGGGAGGTTTTGGTAAGTATGGAATAGACGTATTTGTTAGTCGAATGGAATATTTATTTGAAAAGATTGTTGATTTAGCTGAGAAAAAGTTGCAAGGATATAATTTTCAGAAATTGAATGTAGTAGGGCTTGGAGATATGGTGTCTGGAATAATCCATGAGGAGTTGGTGGAGACTGCAGAGGGGACGGTTATTGAGTGGACACTGGGAGGTGCTCTTGTAACAGCGCAATTTTTGATGGATTTATCGAGACATTTTCCAAAAGTAGAATTTACAGGAGTGGTAGGGAATCATGGTAGGATGAATAAGAAACCAAGATTTAAGCACCGTTATGTAAATTGGGATTATTTATATTATCAAACAATATCTTTGATGTGTGCAAATCAAAAGAATATAATATTTGATTTACCAAAATGCTTTTTTAGATTTAAAGAAATAGCAGGACAGAATTATTTGATTCTACATGGTGATAATATTAACATGTATCGATCAATACCTTGGTATGGAATAAGTAGAAGTGTTGATGAGCTTCAACAGTTGTTGTCTGGGCAAGGAAAGATTTTCCAGAATGTTTTACTAGGACACTTCCATAATGGTGCGACTTTAAATAAGGTGGTAGGTGAAATAATATTGAATGGTTCTATGATAGGTGGAAATGAATTTTCACTTGGAAGAATGTTTAGAAGTAGTGATCCAATGCAGCTACTTTTGGGTGTTAATTCTAAGTATGGTGTTACTTGGAGATTTCCGATAAATTTAAAGAATGCTCAAGTTAAAGATACACCAAGATATAAATTTCAAGCCACCAATTTAGCAGAAGAAGTTCAAATAATGAATGATGTAAAGTAGTAAAAGTAAGGAACTAACTTATGGAATGGGATAAGTTTAGGGTAAGTTTAAATGAATATGAAAAAGCAGCCTTTGATTTGATTCAAATGCTTCCTAAGGAAAAGTATCATTTTGTATATGGTGTCCCTAGAGGAGGATTATTTTTAGCGGTATATTTGAGTTATCAATTGGACTTATCATTAATTATTGTAGATAGAGAGTTAGGAGGGGTAAAACCATCTAGAGTATTAGTGGTAGATGATTGTGTGGATACTGGTAAGACTATGATGAAGTATAAAAATTTGTATGATACAGCAGTTTTGTATTACAAACCGTGGTCTACTGTGGCTCCTACTTATTATGTTTTAACTACAGAGGGTTGGCCAGTATTTCCATATGAAAAATTTGATGAGGTACCAAATCGAAAGCGACATATTGGGGGTTCAAAGTAATGGGTGTCTATGATAAAATTAGAACTCAAAACACAGATGGTAAAAAAGTTGAAGAAGCAAGAAATCCAATAAATGTAGCCGCTTATGTTGGAGTTCATATTGGATGTGGTGGTGAGATTTATATGAGGTTGGACAACCCTTTTGGAACCCTATTTTGTAAGAAGTGTAATAGATCTTGTGTAGGAAATGTTTTGAATATAGGATTGAAATGAAGGGGGTAGAAAATTATGGATATATTGAAAGAGATCTTAACTCCAGATGTCATTTTTAAGATTATTGCGGTGCTCACTTCCTTGTTGGCAGCTATTTTTGCAGTGAAGTTTAAAAGATTCAAGGAGGTTTTGAAAACCATAGTTAAAGCAGCAGATGATGATAAATTTTCTAAAGATGAGATTGTTGAGATAATTGCATCTTTCAAAAATATGATAAAGTAGGGAGGTAGAAGATGAGAAGATTGGTGGTAACTTGTGTTTTCCTAATGTTTTTATGTTTATGTGTTTCATCTTGTGCTTTAAATAAAGATTTTGTTGTAGGAGTGGATGGATATACTCAAGTAATATTACCCGAGTATAAAGCATATGTTGAGAAAGATCCGGCTTTGAGTCAAGAATCTAAAAGAATTAGAACTCAAACTGCTGATAGGTTTCAGAAGCTAGTAGACGAAGCCAAAGAACAGGAGAAGTAAAGTATGGAAAAAATAACTATAACTCAAGATCAAATTGATAAGTTAAAGGCAGATATATTAGAGATACTAATGAAGCAAGCAGGAGATTTATGGAAGGAGTTTAGGGAAGAAGAGCTAGAGTTTCTAAAAAGATTGGCGGAAGATATTGCAACACAAAAACTTTTAGCATCTCAAGCAGCAGATCCTGCAGAGTTTAATAAAAATTTAGAACATTTGTCTGTGACTGTGAAGGGAGAGATTGTTAGATACAAATTAAAGATTGGTAAGAAGAGTATAGAAACTTTACAAAAAATTGTAGCCGCAGTTATAAGTCTTTTGATTAAAGTAGCAATAGCTTAAAGATATAAGGTATGGATTAGATGATAATATTAAATTTTAAATATTGTTCAGATTGTATCAATGCAGGAGTGTCTTGCTTTCCAAGTTTTACGATAAAAGGGAATATTCCAGTTAAGGATACATTCTGTGACAAAGCATATGAAAGGGCCATAAAGGTATCAAATTCTGAGATCAAAAGAATTTACATGAAGGATATTCAAAATCGATGAAAAATTCTTGTGGAGGTAGGAATATTCTTACTGAGAATATGATAACTTGTGATGGAGTTCATTTAAAGCATATTAATACAGTTTTTACATATGTTTCAATTAATAAATTGAAGCTTAGAGATATTATTCCAAAAGGGGAGAATGAATTTAAGAAAAGTTTATATGAATCAATTAAAAGAAATAGCATAAAAGATCCTTTGCTTGTATGGTTTTTGACAGGAGTTGCTCAAGGTCCTAAGTCAGGATTTATGGTAAGAGTTGGTAGTAGCAGATTACAAATTTGTAATGAGCATCCGGAGTTAGGTATTGAAAATTTACCATGCTTTGTTTTAAATTACCAAGGTGATTATAAATCTAAACTTAATTTATCGGGCTTTTATGAACCATTGGTACAAGGTGAATTAATGGATAGCAGATTTAAAGTTTTAAAGCACTGTGGTAATAAACATATTACATTAAGATTTTCAGAAGAGGGATGGTTAGTGTTTGCTTTTGCAGACAACTTTTTGGAGCATACTAAAGTTTATGATGAATAAATTAAATTTAAATCATAATGTAAGAAATAAATTGGATCACATTGTGAGAAATAGATTGTTTATTATGAGAAGTAAAATTAGAAAGCATCCGTTTTCAATCAAATGTTTGATTTGTATTGAACGATTTTTTGAGTTTATTTATTTAATTGGACCGAGAGGGTAAAGGAGTAGAGAAATGTGGACGATATCCGTTACTAACTTTGCTCCAGCTGCTTGGAAATGATTGAGTAATAAATTGAGTGAGTACACAGTCTATTTAATTGAATGTAGAGATGGCACTTGGTATTGTGGAATTACTACCAATATTGAAAGAAGAATGAAAGAGCATAATATTGGGGTTGGATGTAAGTACACAAGGGGTAGAGGGCCTGTAATATTAAGAGGACTAAGTGAAGAGATGTCTCATAGTGAAGCTTTAAAACTTGAATGGAGAGTAAAGAAAGAATCAAAGAATAAAAAGTTGGACACATTAACAGAGGGGAGAAAGTAATGAAAGATTATGTTAGATTGCCAGAATCAGATACACAAATCGAAAAATACAAAAGAATGAAAGAAGAAAATGATTTGTTGTGGTGTATTTACAGAACTTGCGTTCACTGCCCTGATTGTCCAACAGATGGTACTGTATATGGATGTAATTATCAAAAGTATTTGGATTTGAAGTTTTTAGGGGTTTGCATGCATCGGAGATGAACCAAATGAACAAAGAGATTTTTAGAAAAATGATGAAAGATAATGAACGAGATTTTTGGGAGTTAGATGATCAAGCCTATATTGTATGTGAAAGACACAAAAATAAGCCTATGAAAAAGGTAGTTATTTGTTATAGCTGTATTAATAAGAATAAATGTAAAAAGAATTTAAAATTATGGAAAAGGTGGTACAATTGGTTGAAAGAGGAGAGCAAAAGTTAGTAGAGAAAGAAGTGGATCTGGAAGACTGTATTCCATATTCTTGTGGTTATAATGGAAAGAAAGCACATTGGCGAAGAACAGAGTCTGAAATGTATAAGAAAGTAAAAGCTAGTCTTAAAATACAAGGAATGGTAAATCCATTTTGGGTCTTTGAAACAGCAGAGGGTAAATATCGTATTGTAAAAGGTTCATGTCGAGCAATTGCGTCCTGGGATCTACTGCAGGAGGGAGATGAAAGTTTCAAAAAAGTTAAGATTTTAATGGCACCTTTGGGCATAAGCAGGCAGCTAGCGAATGTGTTATTTAGAAGCTCGGAGTATAAAGATGTATTTATGGTGAATGGTGAACTTTTTCCCAAAGGATTTTGAAAATGAGAAAGATTTATACGCCAGTATGGACAGAGGCTTGGAAATTTGAGAAAATAATTAGATTTATAGATAAATATGTTAAATTGCAATAGAGGTTCTATTGAGCAAGGTTTTAGAAAAGGTCGCATATATTATATCCTATATGTTCAAAGACCTCAGCTCAAGTGAATTTGATGGTCGAATTATACAATGATTTTCAGAAAAGTTGTTAGGAAGAACAAATGGTGGGTAGGGCATGAATAGTTGGCATTATGTTTCTTGTAAAGATAAAGTGCAAGAAATTAGAGGATATGAGAATTATGTAAGTTTTAAAGAAATGCATGATGGTACTATTGATTTAGTGATTGTTAATGCTGTCTTTAAAACTTTGAATTTAAAGGATTTAAAGCCACTAACAATAACTAGAGCGGGATTTTTAGATGAAGTAGAAAGATCAATTTTAACTATAGGACTTAAAGATCCATTTGTTGTACATAATATAGTAGGAGTTCCTGAAAATTATAAACATGGATTATTTATTAAAACTGGCAATAATAGATATTTTGCATGTAAGAAATTAGGAATTAAAGTTGTTCCCTGTATAGTAATTAATATCACAGGAGGATGTGGTAAAGAGGAGTTTGTGGAAGGTTTAGAATTGAATGCTGAAGAAGATGTGAAGAAATTATTTTATACTAAAGAGGTTAGAGTTATATGGAGAGGTGGAAAGATAATAAATGCTTATACTCTAAGATTTCTTAAGATTTCAAATTTGTATAGGTAGAGTATGGATTTAAAAGATATAGTAGATTTAGTTAAAGAGCAGGAAAAGAATGAAGCTTTTTGGAACAGCCCAGATGAGTTAAGAAGAGCTTTAAGAGAACTGCATGGGGTTGTAAAAGATGTTTTAGATACAGACAAATTAAAGAAAACTTTTTGTAGATTATATGGGGATCCAATGCTTCAATTGGTTGTGCACAATACAGTGTTCACAAAAGTAGATGTTGATTTGTTAGACCCTTTAGCATCTCCTGGAAGTGAAGAGTTCCAGAAAGAGTTATATGAATCAATTAAGAGAAGTGGAGTTAAAGATCCATTTTTTCTCCACTTTGTTACAAATTGTCCAATAGGACATAGACATGGGTATTTAATAAAGACGGGTAATAATAGATACCTCATTGCTAAGAAATTGGGGATAAAAGAAATTCCAGCCATAGTGACAAATCTGTCTGGTGAGTGTTTTGGTACTGGCAATTGGAATGAACCATTTGTAGAAGGGGAGATTTTAGTGACCGAGGCTGATGTTCGTAAGCATTATTTCACTTCAAAAGTTGAGATAACTTTTAGAGATGGAAAAATTGTAAACGCATATACTCCTTATTTTTTGCGCTGTAAGGATATGTATAGGTAATGAAAATGAAGGAGAGAAAGAAGAGGAAGCTAGATTGGTGTAAGAATAAGTTTAATATTGAACCACTAAAGTAAAGAGGAGGAAGTAAATGAACAAAAACCCATATAAGAAAAAGGAAAAAGTTTCCGCAGAGGATTGGAAGTGTATGAATTGTGTTTGGAAAGATAGGGGAAATAATTCTAAGATTGAAGAGGGTTTCTGTGGAAAGAATGAAAGAATAAATGAAAAAGGTTGTCCATTGTTTGTAAGGATGAAGGAATGTCAAACATAATAGCAGCGTATAAATGCATAAATGAAATTGAATGGCTCAAATGTAGTATAGATTCTATTTATAATTTTGTAGATAGAATAGTGATAGTAGAAGGTTGTGATTCATTTATGAAGCAGGCTATAGGAGAACGGGTTACTAAAGAGGGGTTGTCTGTAGATGGAACAACTGAGCTAATTGAGAATTATCCTGATGTAGATAAAAAGATAAAACATATCAAATTGGGTTTTGTAGAAGGCGATGAATCAGATTTATGGAATGCATATTTGAAAGAGTGTCCGGTGGGTTCATGGTGCTGGTCTATTGATGGTGATGAAATTTATCCTGAATCTCAAGCACAGAGAATGGTAGACTTGATGAATTCAGGTAAATATAGTGTAATTAAAATAAACCTCCATAATTTATGGAAGACAACTGACCAAAGAATTGTAGGAGGTGGATGGAATACAGTACATGAGAGAGCAGCAAAGATAATAGAAAATGGCATGTTTTACAGAGTACTATCAGATTTAAAATGTTTTGATGGGGTAGACCTTTCTAAAAAAGATACAGTTTTTTACGATAAGGACTTATTTTTAATTCATTTTAGTTACATTAGAGACAAGCAAAAGATGTTGGAGAAAATGTGTTGGCAGTTGCGGATGTATGAGAAATGGGACACACATCCTAAGTGGGCACACCACAGAATGATGTATAAAGGCGATCCAGCAGCATATCTTATGAGGAATCACATTTGGTTTACAGGGTACTATGAGGAAGGCATTAGTATAATAGATTATAAAATTCCTGAAGATATAGAGGAATTACTTAGAAAAAATGAGAGATTGTAGGAGGAAAAATTATGAGTGTAAAAAAAGCATTAACAATTAATAAGAAAGATTTAGAGAGTGCAATGGAGAATCATACTCTAAATAAATTTGATTATGCTATACAAGAAGGACCAGAGGTATTTGATTGGAAAGAGGAAGTAGATGCAAAAGTGTTTGAGACTAAATGGAAAACACGAGGTTGTGAAATAGTAGACTTGGGTGAGGGTTCAGATACTTATGTATTGTTGGCATTGAAGCCAGGAATAAAAGTGGCTGGTAAGAAAGAGGGTATGAAAAAAGAGGGTATGAAAAAAGTTGGTTTAAGAGTTGGAGATATAGTGAAGTACATAGGTAATGATGAAAGATATAAAAAGTGGTTGACAGGGAAAGCTGGAAGAGTAATAGAGGTACCCCATGTGATTGTTCGTGTTGATTTTGGAATAGGTTTTAGTGATGTACCTTTGAGTATGGACTCAGTTAAAGTGGCTAGTACCAAAAAGGGAATAGATAAAGAAATGGAGGTAATAGAAAAAAGAAATCCCAGGATTGCAGCGGAAATTACAAAGGTTTTGGAAGAAATAATAGAACCAGAACCACCCAAAGATTGTAAGTATCCTGAGATTTGGTATCATGCAAGAGAAAGAGTTAGAGAGTCGGGTGAGCCTGTAATTCAATCTGCAGTGAAGAAAGTATTTGATGATTTAATTGAGAATTTATCTTCAAAAGAAGCATACCTAACTCCCCCAAGTTGGGTTAAGCAACCAGAGATATGGAATAATGTTATGCGGATGTTGGAGATAAAAGGACCTGTAGACTATGGGGCAGCAGTAGCTTATTACAAAAATAAGTGTAAGAAAATGAATTTGGTAGCAGGTGAAGTTAAGAAAATAGCTGCAGATTTAACAAATCAACAACTTAGAGATTTATTTAAAGGAAAAGATAGAGGATTTTTTGAGGAAGCAATAGTTGCTCTTTATAATAAGTTTCCCACAACACGATGGACAATAGAGAATTATGCTAAAGTAGCATGTAAGAAAATGAATTTAGCAGCTAAACTATCACCAAGAGAATTGGCTAAGAAAGCTAAGTAATTTTTTGGAGGCTAAATCATGATTGAGATTGAATGCCCTTTGTGTGGACAAACTAATAAAGAAAAATTATATGATTTGGAATGCAAGGGAAATAAAATAGGGATAGTTAAATGTGAGCAATGTAAATTGATTTTTGTTTCTCCAAATTTAACTAGGGAAGAAATGAAAGCATTTGTAAGTAAAGACTTTTTTATTGCGCCATCGCACCAAAAATTAATAGAGGAGGGCAATTATAATTTTCAGATATATTTAGACAATGTTCAAAATAAAGATATTTTTGGCTACCCCAATTATTTAGAACCAGAGCATTTGAAGGCTAAGTTAGCTTGGGGAAAGAGAATAATGGATTGGTTGAAATTAGGTTATAGAAGACTATATAGTAAGGAGAACAAACCAAGTTCATTATTGGAAGTAGGCGGAGCCACGGGCCACATGTCATTACCATTTGTAGAGGATGGTTGGAGTCCTGTAGTGGTAACAGAGTTAAGTGATTGGTGTCATGAGTATAATTCTTCCGAAAAAGGAAGCCATTTAGATATGAGAATTTGTAATCCAGAAGAGTTAGATATTGAAGACAAAGTTTTTGATTGTGTAATGTTGTGGGATACTTTAGAGCATTTGCAATATCCAGTGTTGAGTTTAAATGCAATAAATAGGATGACGAAAGATAAAATGATTGGAGTGATTCAGTGCCCCAATGCAGAGGATTATATAATGGATCCAGAGAATCATTTAGTAAGTCCAGGACAGCATTGTTTTCACTATGATCATAGCACTCTTGAGAAAATCTTAAATATGTGTGGTTTTAAATTTTGTAGTGAAAAAGTTAGCCCAGAGGCGGGAGAAATGGTTGTCCTATTCACTAAGAAATTATGAAAAATATTTTTTATGTAGAAAGATTTTAAATCAGAAATTCAATGGTAAAAAAGAGGAGGACGGTAAATGTTAGAACTAAATTTTAGAAAGGTAGCTCAGGCGGGGGGAGATTATGATGTACCTAGTATAGAAGAGAAGAGGATGAAGAATAGAGTTGTAGGAAAGATTTGTTTTGATGATAGATCTAATTTTTGTGAGGCAGCAGGAGATCAATTTATGTCTAAAGTATCAGAGATTGTACAAAAGAGATTTCCAAAAGCTGAAGTATCTGGTGGGGAGATATTAAATGGTGATAAGAGATGTTGTACTTATGTAGCAACATCAATAGATGAATCTGACGTAGAAAAAGTTGCAAGTATTAAAACATTAGAAAAACAAGGATTTAAAGACTTAGGAGGTGGTACATACAAGAAAAGTAATGAACTTTGGTCACTAAAGGTAGATGATAAAGGAGATTACAATATTGTAAGATCAGAGAGTGAATCTTTATTTGGTACTGATACAGAAGAGAAAGAGGTGATTGTATCAAGAAGAATAGAAGATGGGGAGGTAGAAGTACTAAATAATAAAGAAGTAAAGGAGAAAGGATACTTTATAGATGAGGATTATGGTACAATTTTTAATTCAACCAAAGATCATGTAGGTCAGTTGCTTTTTATAATTGAAGCTGAGAAAAAGACTGCAGTGTGGTGGGAGGGTAGAAAGTTTAAGCACCCAGAAACAGAAAATATGGTGCAGTTTACATCTTTACCGATTGAAGAGCAAAAGAAATTGAATGAACAAGTTAAAAAGCAGCAACCAGAAGAGAAAACAAAGGGTCCAAAGAAAGAAGAACCAAAGAAACCTACAGCGACAACTATGACTGAATTAAAAAATGAGAAAACGTATGGAAATGCAAATCAAGGTAACTTAATGACCCCAGAACTGAAGAAACAATGGTTGAAGT
>Ga0315276_10000981_pt1 | contig 25249 bp, 24 predicted proteins | sample YL17G05_0_MG_FD_204542 | JGI IMG/M metagenome (GOLD analysis project Ga0315276, IMG submission 204542) | Sediment microbial communities from Yellowstone Lake, YNP, Wyoming, USA - YL17G05_0 | ecosystem: Environmental > Aquatic > Freshwater > Lake > Sediment | place: USA: Wyoming | collected... | reverse complement strand
TTGATGTTACTTTTACTTTTTTTGATGTTACTTTTACTTTTTTTGATGTTACTTTTACTTTTTTTGATGTTACTTTTACTTTTTTTGATGTTACTTTTACTTTTTTTGATGTTACTTTTTTTAAAAGTAACTAAAGTAACTAAAAGTAACTAAAACGTTTTAGGATCTGTGTTTTTTCTTCTTCTGTCAAGTCTAATACTTTTTTTTCTAATTTTTGTACAAGTAAATTATTTTGTCGTATATAATCTAGAAAATATCCCTCTGCGTATTCTTTACTTTGTTCAATCAACATTCTACCTACTGCTGTAACAATAGATCCTAATTCTTTCAAGATAAGATTACCTTGTCCTCTACCTAAAAATCCATAAGTAGAATTTAATGATACTTTAATAGCTAATTGTGTAGAATCTAAAATACTTTCAAGTAATTTATTACCATCTTTTGCAGCTTGAGCCATTTCTCGTTTTACTCTTTTACGTTCCTCGTACAATTCTTCTAATAATGCTGGTAATACACCTTTGTTTAAAATTTCACCAGTGTTAGGATCAACATGTGGTTGAACAACTGTATAATTATAACTTACATCACGTTTTTGGAATTTTTCATCTGAAGATCTACTTTTCTTCTCTGTATCGTGAATACGACAATAATAACCAGTTATGCCAAGTTCATTTGTTATTTCAAAATATGATTGTTTTCCACATACTTCACCTTTACTTTTACCACTTTTACCAATAGCTTCACATTTTTGTCTTAATTTATATTCAACTTTATCATCCCATTTTATGCTTTCATAATTTACACCAGGTATATCTAAATATCTAGAATCCATTACAAAAGCACTATAACATAAATTTCTACTAATCATAATTGTAGGATATAAACTAGCAAAATCTAAAACTGCTATATTATCATTAAAAAATCCACAAGTAGGTTCCAAAACAGTTGCCCCTGTAAAACTATCATCAACAGCATCTTCGTTTGACCACATTCTAGAAATATCATAATTCTTGCTTTTATACTTGAATCTAATATTATAAAACTCCCTTTCTATTTCAGCATCTGAAAGAATAATAATAGACGTATCGTCTACTATTTCAGATAATCTACCACTTATAATCATCCTTTTATTTCCTTGACTTTTACCAACATCTATTTCAATGTATGTATTTTCACGAATTTGATTATCATCAAATGGATGAGGTTCTTTTAATTTAAGATGTATAGGATGTGCATCTTCATTAAAATTAGTATGAGGAACAAGAAAATCCATTTGTCTAGCTTTGCGCAAAACTTGAGAAAATACCTTAATTGTTTGACCACGCGTTGTTAGAAATCCAATAGGTACAAATGTAACATTTGCCAACTGCATAATATTTGTTAAAATAAGCTGTTTATCAACTAATTTTTGTAAAAGAGCTGTGTCCTGAATGCAATATTCTGCAATTTTTTTAATTTTATCTGGATCACCTGATTCGTAATAATTAAAAATATCTTTGACACTAACATCATTTTTAGTTTCTTTTAATATTTCTGATGCTATATTATCCAATTTATAACTTGAATATTTTTTCATTCCACGCTTATAATGAATTAGCAAATCGTAATTTAAACGCCCGGGAATATAAATTCTATTAAATTCACTATCACCGTACGCACTGGAACTAAAAGATTCTCGTTTCATTTCAGCTTGTTTTTCTGTTAATCTACTTAATTTTTTTAGTACATGTCCTGAATAAACCGTTTTCGAACCACTTTTTTTTTTAGATGCTAATCCACATAAAACAGCTCTTTCTATTAAATACATACAATCAAATGAATCACCATTATAAGTATAAAAAATATCAGGATCCATAAGTGAAACGATTTCCACCCAACGTTGAATCAATTCTTTTTCATTTTTACATTCTTCTACGATTACATTGGGATCATCTATCTTACTACAATGTTTTAATGTAAGTAAATGTTTTACAAGAGTACTCGATTCATTTGTATATCTATACGTTGTAGCAATTTGAAATATTTCATTTGGATAAATAAAATCTCCATTAGAATCAGGTGACTTTATTTTAAATTCAGGATCAGGAAATGTTCTATCATGACTGTATACCTCAATATCCCAAGATGCTTGTAAAAAATTACTAATATCTTGAACTTGTCGTAATGAAACAACTGATCTTCTATCAATACTAACTTCAACTTGGGATGTAGCTGAATCTCTAGTTATACGATATTTACCTTTTGGTATTTTTATCCAACCAGCCATTAAAATATCCTTTATATGACAATATCTCATAAACGGTTCAAAATTACTTTCGTATAATTTAAATTTAGTTGGTGTAGTTGTTACATTTTGAATTGTCGTTGGTTTTTTAAATAAATATCTACTTTTCATTAAAGCAGAATAATTATTAAAAACCAACTGTACAAATTTATACTGTTTCCCATTTTTAAATCCAAATAAATCTTTTTTTTCAACAACTCTAGATTTATGCTTACCATTTTCTCTAGCTAACGGATTAGTAAAATCACGTAATGCATAACTCGTCTCGACGTAATTTAAAAAATGATGTAATTGAACTCTAGTAAAATTACTTGGTACTTTTATATAATAAAAAGGAGTAAAACCAGTTATTTTACACGTTACAGATACACCAGTCTTAGTTGTACCAAAACACCTAATAGTATACACATCTTGATTTTTAACATTTGACATATTCGAATCACAACTACTATCATCATTACTTTCATCATATTCATCTTGAGCCCACCATTCTATAATTTGAATATCAATATCAGATTTGTAAAAATCACCAGGGACCTTTATATAATTCGATTTATAATAAGACTCCATTTTTATATACATGTATTTTACTAATAAATTTCAATTTTTAATCTTAAAATATTATTTTAAAAGGTTATTATAAAGAAATTTATGCCAAAATTTATATTTGTTAGACATGGATATTCTTGTGGTAATGCTCTTGGTAATCTAGTTCATTCAAATATAATTAAAGCCTCAGATGCTAAGGCGTTAAAGTCTCATAGAGAAGTCAAAACTATATTTAACTCTAATATTAAACCATTAGATGACCCTGTTCTAACACATCTTGGTGTTACTGCATCAATTCATAATGGATGTGTTATAAATAAAGTATTTGCTCAAGTGTATAATATTAATATAATAAATATAATAGGATGTTCTCCGTTAATTAGAGCAATGGAAACAGCGTATTACATGTCCAGAAAATGGATCAACCCACCAACTAAAATATACGTATTACCATTTTTAAGAGAAATAGATGAAGGAAGTTCTGATAAATTTTCAAAAAGTAGTATAGAAAAAATCAATTTGTCACCAGGATATTCTATGAAATCTTTACAAGAACAAAAAGCTTACTTGGATAAGCTAGGTATATTAAATTATTTCGATTTTTCATTTGTAGAAGCATTTCCAGAAGAAAGATTACAACCAGGTGATATTAAAAATTTTTTAAAATGGTTTGCTAATTATTATCTACCACTCGTAGTAGAACCAGTCGATGATTTAAACATATTTATAGTATCACACGCAGGTGTATTACATGATTTTACTCAAACTGGGTTTGTAAATAATTCAGGTTTTATAATTGATACGAGATATACATCTAACTTCTTGCAGTCTAAAAAGCTAATTACAAGATCATTAGTATTATTACAACAATTTTTAGATAAATATAATTTTTTCAAAGATTACACAAATCCAACATACAATCAAGAATATTATTGTCCATCTGACAGATGTGGTCAGCTGTGTTCCGTTGTAAATGTAAAAAGTAACAACTTGAAAACATTGAATTTAGAATGTAATATATCCGATAAATTAATATAAAAAATTCGTCCAAATTTTTATAAAAATACCTAAAGTAAAAGTAATATGTCAACTCCGTTAGCAACTATATTTCATGGTGATGTGACTTTAGAACAAGGCAGTGATGTCACACAATTCGGTTGGGGTGATATAAATATTAATAGACGCTGTATTATACAAGGCGTTGAAAATAGCACAACAAATACAGACGGTGCCTTAATTGTTGCAGGAGGTGTCGGTATTGCAAAAACATTGAATGTACATGAAAATCTAAATATTTTATATGGTATTACTAATTTAACAGAAACGCATATTAATACAAACGACGGCCCTTTTACAGTAACCGGTGCAAATACAGCAACCGTTCAAGTTGGAGATTCGGCTATATTTTCAAGTACTGGTGGTAATGTCAGAGTTATTTCTGAAATTGCAAGTTTACAATTATATGGTGGATTAAATTCATCACGTGCAGTTAATATAATTGCATCTGATATAAATGGTGGAATTTCATTATTATCTGGTACAAATGGTGGAGGTATATCGGTGGTATCAGGATCAGGTGGTATAACGGAAACAACATCAAATGGAAATGTATTAATTACAGCAAATAATGGATCTGCAGCATTTAGTGTAAATACTCAATCTGCAAATCAAGATTTAACAATAAATCTTAATGGTTATACGGATTCTCAATTAAAAATTATAAGTGGAGGTAATAATACAACTCAAACAGCCCTTTTTATTAATACCGAACATACAAATGGTAATATTCAAATATCAAATGCAAACGGATTAGGTAATGGTTCGATATCTCATCTTACTGGATCTGGAGGTTATACAGTTGTAACCAATACATCTGGACAAATATTAATGACATCTAGAGGTGCTGGATCGTCTTATATCGTAGATAGTTCTGGTTATAATCAAAACATGATAATTGGTCTTGATAACTTTACAGATTCTAGTTTAATATTAAAAAGTTCTGGTACAAATATCTTAAATACTGCTTTACAAATTCAAACTACATCAAGTACTGGTAATATCTTAATTGATCAACCTGAATTTTCTGTCGGAAAAGTAAGTATTAATACAGGGATGAGTGGTTTAGAAACTACAACGCAAAATGGTGGTTCAACAGTAATTACTACAAATGGAGCATCTAGTACTTTTACAAATAGTACTACTGCAGATAATCAAGATTTAAATATCACTGTTACTGGCAATACCAATTCTAAAGTTAATATTACATCATCTGGAACTAATAGTGATGCTATTTATATATCTACAAGTGTTGGTGGTATTCGTTTAGATGGTAATAGTGGCGTTCAAATTGAAAGTGTGGATGTAATAAACGGTATTCAAATTGCTAGACAAACTTCTAATATCCCAGTACATATTGGTACAGCAACTAGTACAACTACAATTCACGGTAATTTAGATGTCAAGGGAACTACTACTACTATAGAATCAACAGTTGTGACTATTGATGATAATATAGTTATAGTTAACAATGCACCATCTGGTACAGGAAATGGTGGTTTGGCAGTTAAACGTTACCAATCTGCAAATGATAGTGGCCAAGGAGATGTTATTTCAGATGCCCCAGATCACAGTAGTCTAGTACAAAATGGTAACAATACTTTTACAACAATCCATTTAAGTTCTACTGCAAGTAATGTAGATGATTATTATGCTGGATGGTGGGTTAGAATTACTGGTGGTACTGGTCAAGCTCAAGTAAGAAGAATTAGAAGTTATAGTGGAAGTACACGTATAGCAACTATTTATAGTACACTTGATCAAACAACTGTTTTATCTAATCCAACCCCAATAGAAGGAATGGATTTTTCTACTATACCAGACAATACTTCAAATTATTCTTTATATCCATGTGAATTTGTTATGATGATATGGGATGAAGCTTACGATGAATTTGCATTTGTTTGTAGTAATCTTGATCCTGCCACAAATTCATCTTTTGTTCATTATTCAGATTTACATATACAAGATTTAGTTGCAAATGATATTACAGTTAATAATATAAATGGTTCTCCAGCTGATATTACAACAGTTGTTAATTTGAATAATAATTCTACTACTCCTGTCACTATTACAGATTTTCCAAACATATATGGTGTATATATAGTATTTGTCAAACCATTAGAAGATAACAGTAGAGCACACGCAGTTTTTACAATAGGAAGAGTAGATGCTACAGGTATTCACGGTACTTCTGTTAGAATAATGTCTGTAAAAGGTGTTTATAATGATCAACTTGATATGCAATGGTCACAAAATGGATTGCCTCAAATAATGTACAGACCTTATCCAAATGGTGTTGGTGGCACAACAAACTTTAAATTGAAAATTGTCAGTTTATAAAATAAGTGTGCATTAAACTTCTTAAATTAATTGTTAAAAATTTTTAATTTAAATTGTTTTTCTTTTAATTTTAGTTTTGTCTTTAGTTTTGTCTTTAGTTTTGTCTTTAGTTTTGTCTTTAGTTTTGTCTTTACGACATACGAATACACGCCCTAAATATTTAGAACACCAATTTTTAAACCAATAAGAATGAACAGATAAAGACAATACTCCAATTATTAGAAACAAATAACTACTTTGAAATTTCCATGTTAAAAATATGTGATATACTATTCTTGTTAAAAAAAATGTCAATCCAAATGTATAATCTTTACGTAAAAGTTGATTGTAACTTCCTGTACTTAGAAAAATTGTAGGTAATTCTTCTATTAAATATAATATATACAATCCTGCAGCATCGATTCTAAATGACGCAATACTAACAATAATATATATAATATGATGAAAATATCCACTTAAATTACACATGTATTTGTGATATTTATAATATCCTAATACACAATCAGTTATAAAATATGCCATCAAATTTAACACTGATAATTGTAATATAAATGCATCTGTACCGTTAATTTCCCCTAAATACATATCAGTATCAAAATTAGAACTAACGTATTTGTAATTAAAATATAAACTAACTAAAAATAAAGTGACAGATGCTTTTATCGATAAAATATAAGATCTTTGCTTTTCATTTAAATCTGGATATAACGTTACGGTTTTCGAATACATTAAATAATAATCAATTGCAAACAATGTCACAAAACCCGACGACAATATTAAATCCATCTGAACGTGCTTTGATACATATATACATCATTAATATATTTTAATTCAAGCGCTTCAACTAAAATTATTTTATTAATAATATATATATATAACCAAGAATGTCAGATAGAATTGGTGAAAATTATAATCGGTATGTAAAAACAAATTATTCAGAATATAATACCAAACAATTTGACCAAAACAATTTTAAAAATGCATATGATGAAAATTTCAATAAATCATATAGTGTATCTCAAGAACCAGATATTGTTTATGAACAAGTAGAACATTACCTTAGTATTTCTTCAAGAGATAGAAATCGTACTAATTATCCTAATGTTAATAGTTATACAATAACTTTTCCACTAGAATTCCGTAATATTGCATCTATCGAATTAGTTCAAGCTATTATTCCAGCTCAAAATAATGTAGACGAAGAACCTTATTTATTATTGGACATTGAAGAATTACCAAATACAATGATATCAAATGATACAAATATAGCTAATTCGTTTGCAATTTTACAATTAAGTCCACCTATTACCGCTAATGGATTCATTCAAATTGATAAAAGAATTCACGAAAATACTGTATTAACTTTTAAAACTCCTAAAGCTAATTTAGCAAAAATGACAGTTTCAATTAGAGACTGTTTAGGAGATTTATTTGATTTCGGAATTGATGCAAGTTTACCAACTGTTCCAACTAAAAGTCTTCAAAACACTTTTATCTTTAAAATTACCACTTTGGAAAAGAAAAGAGCACAATTATCACATAGAAACGTATACTAAAATTAAGGCGGGTCATATTTGTTTATATTTTTAATATAAAATATAAATAATGTTATAACACAAATTTATAACACAAATGATTTTTTCAAAATTACTTGCATGTTTACTTTATCTGTCAATTTTAACTGTCCCGGTACCAATACCTAGAAAAAATAGATTAAGAATTAAAGGCGAATCAACTTAGTTTTATTATATTATTATTATTATATTATTATTATTATATTATTATTATTATATTATTATTATTATATCCACGTATAACGAATAATCAACCTGTTAAATTTCTCAATTTGTAATTTAGATAAATCACGTGTTTTTAATTCTTTAATTAGATAACGTATTTTAACATCTTTAGCTTTATAATACGTATTTTGTATTTGTGAAATTGTTTTACTGAGTGAAAATAACAAAGATCCAATTGATTTAGTGCTATAAATAGTAGAAGAAGCCATTTATATTAAATAAATAATTTAAAAATACGTTATCTAATTAAAGAATTAAAAAAAAATGATTAATATTTTTAAATGCATACTAATAATTACTTATTTTTAAAACTTTACTTTACACTTTTTACTTTTTACTTTTTACTTTTTACTTTTTACTTTTTACAATGATATTTCAGTTAAACTGTATTTTGTCTTTTTTGTTTTTTAACACTGTTTTTTCCGCACTTATAACATCACCAAACAATATTATTTGTTTTCCAGAGCGAGATTTCTGTAATTTTGAAAATTTTATTGATAATACAGGGCAAACTTTATTAGTTGAAGTTATTCGTAATGGAGCAGTTGTTGGATCAGCTACTGGTGTGGTATCTGGAAATATTGTAGCATTTGAAATTAATCACCCGAGTGGACGTTGTTGGGGAGATGGTACAACTTTAAAGGTTACACCAGATATTCAAGCAGGTGATTTAGTTACAGTTAAAAGTGGTGCTTTACTATTAGGTGATTCAATTGTTCAAAATGGATATATTTCTACATATGATTTAGTAGGTACCACATTAACAATTAAAGGATTTGTAGCATCAACTGTTATTCCTGTTAATATTGAAGTAAGAGTTGTAAACCCACTATTGCTTGGTACAACAGTTCAAAAAAGACAAGTAAACGCAGCCTTTGGACCATTGACGCCAAATGTTGGATATACATCAAGAGTTGAAGTTGTCGGTACAGTATTTACAGCAACGTTTATTTTTGAATCTCAAGAAGCTGCTAATATAGCTGGAAGTGGTGAAGGATTTTCTATGAGAATGTGGCAAGAAACTGCAGCAAATGGTGCACGACAAGGATTAACTATTTCAGAATATGGTGAAGTTGGAGGACCTTTCGGTAGTCTTTGTCCAGCAGGTCCTCAAAATATAGGAAGTCCAGTTGTACACACAGTTGCTGTATCTGGAAATTTAATTAAATGGTCACCTGGACAGGACATAATTGGCGCACCTGCTACAACTGGGTTTAGCATTAATGTTTTACGTGGTAATCAAGTTTATGGTTATCGTTTACCAAAGACAGATACTCAAGTAACATTTGAGTTGACACCATTAACTACAGGTGATATTATTGAAGTTAGATCTATGATTGGAACACAAATGTCAGACGCTTTTAGTATTACATATCAACCTCAAGATATTAATCCAACTATTATATCATTGCCAGTAAATAACGATATTACAGAAGTTCAAACAGAATTAATTATTTTACAATCAAACACAGATCAAATTGTTTACACATTAGACGGTTCAGCTGTATTAGATGCCAATAATAAAATTTCACCATCCGCAATTCTTTATTATATACCAATTCATGTTACTAGTTCATTTACATTAAAAGCAGTGTCTTTTGATCGTGCTGGTAAATTTAGTCCAGAATTGACTGGTAAATTTGCACCACCAACTACTATTTTACCACAGACAATTACTATAGCACCTACAACAGTTGTAGAGAATGGTGTCATTACTGTTTCGTGGATAAAACCAAATGATCAAAGTATCACTGGTTTTGGAGTTGAAATCTTTACTTTAGATGGTGTCAAAGTAGGAATTACTCGAACTGTTTCTGCCACTTTTATAACAATAGCTGATCTTGTCCCAGGTACATCTTATCAATTTTCAGTAATGTCACAAAGCGTAGCTGGGTCTAGCGAGCCTAGTCCAAAAACACCAATTCTTGTTTTCCCACAACCAACTGATATTATCACAATTCTTACAGCAAGATATACAACTAATAAACGTTTTCGAATCACCGGAACTGGAAATGTAGCAGCTACAGTCACGTTGTACTCTGCAAATGAAGATAAAAGTATCGGGAGTGTAATATTTAATAGAGGAACAACAGTGCCTATTTCAGCACAAGTTATATGTACTGCAACATGTACTTTTACAATAGATGTCAGAAATGGTAATGTTCCACTCGTACGACCATCTAACATTTATATAAGATCAAGTAGAGGTGGAGTAAGTGGACCTTTTATAGTAGTTTAATGGACAAAAGCCCTCAAAAATAACAACAAATAACAATGTAAAAAAATAAAACTTTAAAATTAAGTTTTATTTTTTATTTTACTTTAATAATTTTTAGATAAAAATCTACTAGGAGCTCCACCTCTTGGTCCAAAATCAGTAATTTCAACACTGCGAACTGGTTTTGGTTCTTCAATGCCTAATTTATCATTAAAAATATAAAACGTTCTTTGTTGATATTCAGATTCTCTTGGATTGCAACTTTGTTTATTACTAATAGGAGGTAAATGTGGAAATCTAATATCTTCAGATACGTAATTCAAATTACCATGTCCAGTTTGAAATTTAGCTGGCATAGTTGGTAATGGCAACTGTCCAAATATGTTTTTAATATTACAGTGAGTCATAACTCCTCCATCTTTTCCGTATCTTAGAAATGAATCTTTGTCAATTTCTTCTGATGGAACAAAAAGATGATCTTTTATAGTCATACCGTAAAAATTTAATTTTTCTTTAGCTTCTAATAAATCTATATGATTTGTAGTTATAAACTTTAATTTTTTAGTATTATCATAATCTCTACGTTGTATAGCACATGAATCATCTCGCGTTTTGTTAAAGTCTCTAGCTTTGTTACTTGACATTACTATTATATTAAAACAAAATAATTTTTGTTAATTTAAATTAAACATTTTTGACGTTTACATCAAACGTAATTTATACTAGTTACAGTATTTAATTTTATATATACATTTTCAGAATTTATATTGATATTTACATCTTCGTTTTCTTTTTTTAAGTTTTCATTTAAATAATTTATGTCATTGTGTCTATCATTTAACATATCGTTTTCTAAAATTATAAATACATTTTCAGAATTTATATTGATATTTACATCTTCATTTTCTTTTTTTAAGTTTTCATTTAAATTTGAACTAAAATTCAAGTTTTGATTTAAATAATTTATTTCATTGCGTCTATCATTTAACATATCGTTTTCTAAAAGTGGCGCCGTTTCGTCTTGGTTATCACCTAGGTTATTTAACGATTTTGCTTTAACTTTAACAATTTCTACAAAGGCTTCAAGTATACCATTACCTTTGATTTGTTTAATATAAGGTAAAATTTCACTAGTTGTTAATAAAATACCTAATAATATTGTTATATTGTTATCCATTTAAATACATATGAAAATTGTCTTTAAATTGAAATAGTAGAATTATAAAAAACTGGTTGCCATTTTTTAAAATTAATATTAAACGTACAATTTAATAACGTATGTTTGATATTATTATTAATTAATCGTTTCATTTTTACAGATTCTGAAATTCCTTTGATATAAAGAATTCCTTCGAAATTATTACTATTTTTATTATATACATTATAAACATCTGTGTATTTTCCCATTTCTATATATTTTTCACAATCCTGTTTATCAGTTATTCCAACAAAACGTGTTTTTTCAAAATCTTTTACACGTTCTAAATAACAGATTTCGTTTTTATAGATAAAATTATGTCTAAATACTTTTATCAAATTCTGATTTTGTTCATTAAAAATCGGATGAACATTAATAGTCATATGATTATTCAAAGCCTTTAATTTTTCTCGAGTAATAGATAATAGAATTTCATTTAACACAACGTATCTTAATTCATAAGACACATTCAAAATAGATTTATTTTTCAACAAAATATCAGTCAACAAATATTCATAATTATTATCACTCCCCTTATACAAATATCCTTCTAATAAAAATTCTTCTTCAAATAAATTATCAATTTCTAGAAAAAAATCACCAATCGTATTAGTTTCATTAATATTTGAATCTGGAAAAAAATATAAAATATTATAATTACTATTACTATTACCTTGCCGTCTAACGAATTCTTCATTGGAAGAATTAGATTCCAAATATGATTTTTTTGTAATTAACAAATAATATTTCTTGTTATTATTTGGTATAATGTAATCAAAAGATAACCCTGTATTAATATCTTTATCAAACGGCTTATTACTTGATTTTACGTTTAATAAATGTTCATTGTACGTTTTCAACAATGGTAATAAAATATTTTGTTTTAATAAAGAAATTTGCGAATATGTAAGACTTTTATTGATAAAAGACATTGTAATTGTAAATATATAATATATAAATTTACAAATATTTTTCATTTTTTTATTAAAAGTAGGGCCAAAGCCCTCAAAAGTGTGAATTTTTTGATTCCAATTATGTTCATTCGTGTAAATTAAAAAAATTTTTTAATGTTTAATCTCAGGTTAACACAATGTCCGTGTGTTTAGAAGGAAACGTATTTATAGATGGTGGACAAGTACAAAATATTTTAGTCACAAATTCCACCGTTGCAAATACTAACATTGTAACTAGTTCTATAAATATGATGGGGTTAAATGGTGTAGAACAAAATATTATAAATGTTGCCAACCCAATTAATAACCAAGATGCAGCAACTAAACGTTATGTTGATAATTTAGATATTGTCATATCTAATGTTACCTTATTAAATACAAATACTACTATTATATCAAATTATGTAAAAGGAAGCTATGTTATCACTGTTAGCAATTCTGTTTTAAATGGACCATCTAGTATTTTTCATGTAACTAAAAGTGAAAGTACACAACAAGCACATATCGTCAGAACAGTTGCATCACCTGGATACAACACTAATGTATTTCTAAATGTAACTTGGCCTTTAAATTCTGGAATTTTATTAAACAAAACTGGAAATAATTATAATGGAAGTTATCGTGTTAAAGTAATGTAAATAAGGCGCCAGTTGATATTATTTATAAATAAAAAGTAGTCGAATTACAAAATTCCATTTCGTTTTTTAAATTGGTCAATGATGTTTTTATATCAGTTAATTTATCATTCAATTCAATTAAATATTTTTTTTTATCAATCATATCATTAATTGTAAATACACTGAATTCTCTTTCATTTTCTATAGTTCTAATCATACTAGATTCCAATATATCATTCTTTTTATCATCATCGTCGTTTTTGTCGTCTCCGAATTCGATTATATTAATTTCATTAATAATAATATTTATTTTGTCTAAACCATCGTCGTTTATCTCGTTTATCTCGTTTATCTCGTTTATCTCGTTTATCTCGTTTATCTCGTTTATCTCGTTTATGTCTGAGGACTTTGGCCCTACTTTTGAGGTTACCTTACCCAGCTGAAGCTCACTTCGGCAAGATCCTTCTAAAAGTAATTCATCTGTTTCAGTTTGTTCTTCACTTTGTTCATTGTCATCTGTTTCAGTTTGTTCACTTTGTTCTTTTGATGTTACCTTACCGAGCTGAAGCTCGCTTCGACAAGGTCCTTCTAAAAGTAATTCTTCACTTTTTGTTTTATCTTTTACATTAAAAGTAATTTTTAAAATATTATTAATACCGTATAAAAAACTCGCAAATAAACAAAATCCTATTAAACTTTCCCTTTTCATCGTATATAAGCTCGTATATAAGCCTGTATATACATCATTAAGATTCTGATTAAAATTCATATTTTTTTTGAGCCCGTATAAGATTATCTATACATCATTAAGATTCAATTTTTTTGTCAACAAGTAAAGGTATTTAAATAAATAATTATCTATTTAAATAAAATGTCGCAACATTTAGACTTCTTTGGGTTTTAAAGGAATTGGTTCTGCCAAATCAGATAAATCATACTCGTCTTCAGCGTCTGGTTGAGTAGCGTCTGGTTGTGGTTGTGGGTGATCAGGTTTTGATATTACGTCTGGTTGTGGTTGTGGTTGTGGTTGTGGTTGTGGTTGTAAAGAAGTAGAAACAAACATAATAACTTTGTGCAATAAACTAGCATCATTTAAACTATATGCTCCATGAGTTTGACCCTTAACAACACCTTGAATCAATAATTGTTTCGCCATATTTTTATTAATTTCTTTATCTACAATGTTGTAAAGTAATACATCACATGCACGTTTCAAAACTTCTGCTTCTTGAAGCAAATAAGCCCCCTTTTGTTGAGCAACTTCTACATATTTTGATAAGATTTCAACGGTGTTTTTATCGTTTAAAGTAATAACAGTTGGGTCTTCGACTTTTGACATTATTTTATATTTTCTTTATAAAATAAAATATTAAGATGAACACATTTTTTTTAGTTAAAATACAAATTTTTTAGTTAAAATACTAATTTTTTAATATATCTAAATAACAATAAAAGATACTTATGACTATAGTCGGAGATTTAACAACTGAAACTATAAGTTTAATTTTTAAAGAGTGTGAAAAGGAAAAAAACAAAAAACGTTTAGCATCTATTATAAATAACATAACAGACATCGCCATTAAAAATATTCAACCATATTTATATACAATTATGGCAATATTAGTATTACTTTTTGTAATTAATTGTTTTCAATTTTACTATTATATTAAATTATTTATCACAAGTAATAATTTCGACAATAACCATATAGAAGATATTATTACAAAAACTTTATAAAATGACTTTTATTACAGAATTAAGAATAATTATTTTATTATTTAATAGTATAAAACAATATAAACAAAATGTCTGAATTCAAAGCAAGTCGATCAAATCAATTTTATGGTGATTTTAGCGCTAATACATTAGCTATTAGAAATAAATCATCAGTAACTCAAGGTACCTCTATTACAACTAGTGTAACCTTAAATTCACAGTGTGGTTCAATCCGAACTGTATCTGCAGCTACTGGTGCACAAAGTGTTCAATCATTTACGGTAACAAATTCTAATATTACAATTGATTCTGTTATTTTAGCTAATATTGTTGGATACGCTGGTTCAACAGGATTACCACATGTTTATATAGATGATATTACGTCAGGATCTTTTAAAACAATTATTCAAAACTGTTCTACTTCTGCATCATTAAATGGTGCTCTTAACATTGGATACATATCTTTGTAAAATACCTTGAATACATATCTTACCTTGAATACATATCTTACCTTGAATACATATCTTACCTTGAATACATATCTTACCTTGAATACATATCTTTGTAACAAAATTAAAAACGTGGTGTCTTTATTGTTGCAGTATCCATTATTACTTCTTGTTTTAATTCAGATAATAATTTAAGTTTTTTTTGTTGTTTAATACCTAAACCATTTTTTATCAAAAATTCTCTTAATTCAAATGATGCTTTATTTCTACAAATTTCTAACAATTCTTCTGTCATTGTTATTCGTGTTATATTTTCATGTTTTATTGGTTTTGGTGATATATATTTGGGATTTTTATTATATTCTAAATCTGCAGACATCATTTTTAATTCTATATATATATTTACAAAATCAGTTTTTATATCAGAAACGTCATATCCAGTCAGTTCTAAAAATCGTTTAAAATAAAATTTTCTATTCCTAAAACATACATGTTTAGTCTTAGGATCTTCAATTAAATTATAATCAATATCTTTACCGAGTTTATATTTATTGTCAAGTTGCCAACAATATTGGCGTAATTGTTTAATACTAGAAAAACTTGGTAAAAACATTTTTTGAAATACTGTATCTTGTAAAGTATGTATACTATTCATTATAGTATATATATATATATATATTTTAACAAATTTACTATTGTAAAGAATTACTTTTAGAAAAAGTATTACTACGTTCTATCAAAAAAAGTTAATTTACAGACAATCAAGACGTCTAGGATCAGTACATAGTGGTTTAAGAATTTCAAAAGATTTATCATACCCAATATCATCTAACACTTCTCGAATTTTTGTTAACAAATATTGGTCTTTATATATTGATACTATTACGATATATGGTGGCAATATAACGTGTTCTTTAATACACGTATACGTAATCCCTGGTTCTAGTATAGCCGTTTGTAAGGTTTCAAATACATTTCGTATACAAAATTCTTTATCTATAAACAAATAATAAGTTATTGACATTTATTATTTATTATTTTTAACTTTAAATTCAAGCTGAAGTATCGTCTATGTATTTACGATGATAAAACAAAATATACGCGTCTTTAGACAAAATACTTTGATTAGTAAATTTAGTTATATCACTATCATTGTATAGGTACCAATTGTTATTTAAATTTTTACAAACAGACCAGTAATGACCAGACTCAGAATTTCCGGAATGATAATTGATAGCGTATAATGAATATATATAATTATTAGGATCAGCTTTTTGTGGAGATATATATTTTGTTAAATCTAAATCATCTTTGGGAAAATCTATAATCTTATTAATTTTTCTACCGTTATTTTCAAATCTTTTAAAATGAATTATTAAATAATCAGGAAATGTCCATGCTTTAATTTCTTTAGAACATCCAGTCGGATTTTTATCACATGATTGACAATTCCAAGTTGGAATATTTTCAGCTTTAAAAAAATAATCATCCAAACAATTTTCTAAATTTATAAAATTATCATTAATATTCACACTGATACAATTAAAAGGTTCGAAAACAGTTTCATCTTTTTTACAGTTATTACAAGTAATCTTATTGTAAAACATTCCATTAAATGTCTCTATTATAAAAGAGTATCGTTTTTCATAAAAAGTTTTCCATTGTTCAAGTGATTGTTTAATTAACTTGTCATTTTCATTTTTAACAGTACCTTGAATATCAACTTCAACCTCGTAACCTAATCCAATATGTAAAAAATCTAAAATATACATTAAACATTCATGGGAATCTTGTTGTTCTAAAGTAAAATACTTTTTGATAAATTTACTTATATTTTCAACAAATGATTTGGGTTTTAATACTTGATTCGTATCCCATATATTTATAAGCAAATTTAAGTAACTCAAGACTATATAATATTCTTTTTTACGTTTATTTGATTGATCAGGATCATCTGAACGATATTTAGCAGACAACAAATAATCTGTTAACTTTAATGTATTACTTAAACATTGTAAAATAGAATTCAAAAAACATTTATTACCTAAATTTACAAGTCCAGTCAATCCCTGACCTGTATACTTTTTTTTATCTAATACCATGTTATAATTTGTATGCAAATCATATTCGTAATTAGCCATTTTATTTTGGGTTAATTACTTTACGAATTCAATTATTTTTTAAAAAAATTTATTTATAAATATATAGTATGGATGGAGTAAATAATATCTGCTTTAAACGTTCAGAATTCACTTTATATATGGTATTAATCATTTGTATATTAACTTATTTTTTATACATAACATATTACCAATACAAAGAATCAGAACAATCTGAACAATCACAACAATCACAACAATCGCAACAAAATTTAAATGATATTAATACTAGAATAAATATGTTACAAACACAAATTATATCTCGTAATCAAACATCTAAAAATGAAGATCTTTTATTAAATAGAATATATAATCCAGTTATACCACCAGAAAGAAGTTATCCAGGTGGTAGATTAGGATTACATTCACCAGATCAGTATAATGATTATCAACAAATTGGATTTATTTACAACGACCAAGAAAGATATCCTCTTTACGGTAGACCAAAATATCCAAGAAAATTAGATAAATTCGAATACTATATCATTGATGAAACAAGAAATCATTTAAAAATACCTTACAAGCCAAGAGGCGATAATGAAATTTTTGATGGTGAGCAAATTTCAGTTGACGTATTAAACAACACGTTTACTGTTAAAATTTACGATTATGATAATATCAGGTATAATCCAGATTTATATTAATAAATTGTATCAGGTATAATCCAGATTTGTATTAATAAATTGTATCAGGTATAATCCAGATTTGTATTAATAAATTGTATCAGGTATAATCCAGATTTGTATTAATAAATTGTATCAGGTATAATCAAGATTTGTATTAATAAATTGTATCAGGTATAATCCAGATTTGTATTAATAAATTGTATCAGGTATAATCAAGATTTGTATTAATAAATTGTATCAGGTATAATCCAGATTTATATTAATAAATTGTATCGATAAATTTAATTAAATTTTCCATATAATATTAATTGTTCAGCTTCATCTAAGCTATATATAATATTAATTTGATCATAAGATGCTAATTTTTCAACATCTTCTGATGTTTTATATTTTAATTTATACATTCCGTCATTATCTTTTGTCAAATTATTTATAAACTTTTGATCTCCGGTTTTACTATTAACTAAATATACACTATACGCTTGTTTATTTTTTCGTTGGTTGAAAACATTTCCATCAAGTACAAATAAGTTAGAGAAAATCTCTAAACGAAATACGATTTTACTTTTACCGCTAAATACTGGATCATTTTCTACCATTATAAAACGATTTGCTTTACCAAAAAACAAATTATCATCATCTTTTGCTGTTAATGGTATAGATTGATAACTGGATGAAACGCTCTTTTTATAAGAATACATGTCATCATTACTAAAATTTTCTTGATCTTTAGACACACTTTTAAAAGTTTCTACAGACCGACAAGCACAGTCATTACTTGTACATCCACACATCATATTCATCATATTCATATCGTTAAGTCTAACTGGTTCGTATACAATACCACCTGTCATTGCCATTTTTATAGAATTTATACTTGATACTAATACAGTCCATACAATACAAGTAGCCAAAATCATTAACAATATTTTAAAATTAAATGCCATATATTGTATAAATTCCGAAGAATTTATTTGCATATTGTTATTATATTAATAATAACAAAAAAAAATTAAACAATTATGTTGTATTACAACATCTTAAACTCTTTCAACTAATTACACAAATAATTTAGAGAATACGGCTCAAGTCTTTGGTAATTGATTTTAACAGAGACTAATTGCATTTTAATTATTTTCTTTTGAATTTCTCCATTAAGAAATCAGTAATTTTCTTTTTTTCTTCTTTACTGCTGGAATTTAGCTTTACAAGTTTTATATCTTCTTTATGTGGAAGATATCCCTTTTCAGCTAAATATTTTATCTTATTAAAACTAACATCCTGAATTGTATAATTTTTTAATTCTCGTTTTTTGTCTTCAATTAAAAATTTTAAAGCTGGTAAAGACAAACGATTAAGATTGTTGTTAACAATAGTGTTTGTAAAAGAAAGACCGTTAGCCAATAAAAATTTTAAAACATCCAATGATATATCAAGATTATTTTCACCAATTAGTATATAATCTGGTTTTGTAATACCTTTGTTGTTAACAAGATTATTACCTGTTATAAATTTAATAATTTCCATATAGTTCAAATTTTTAACGCATTTGTAATATTTAGTAGGAGAAGCTCCCCTTATTGGGATTTTTGATACAATTTTACACAAAACATCTTGGTTATCGTTACATATAGCGTATACTTTTTTATCAGTTATACAGAAATTCATAACATCGTTTATGTTAACATTCTCTAAAATTTTTATAACCATTTCTACTGGAAGTGACATTGTTATATAATAACTCTAGAAAAAATTCGATTGATTAAAAATAATCAAATATGTATCTTCATGTAAGATTGATATTGGATTATTTTTAAATAAGGTTTTGAACTGATAAAATAACTAAAAATCGTCAGAATCAAATGTGATTTTACGGTCTTCTTCGGTTGATCCGACGTTAGCTCGTTGATAATTTGTAACTGTATTTTCGAAAAAGTTGACTTTTTCATTTAAACTAATCATTTCCATAAAAGGAAAAGGATTTTGTGTATTGTAAATTTTAGAGTAACCTAATAAAACCAACCATCTATCAGCAACCATTTCTATATATTGGCTCATTAAATTACAATTCATTCCAATTAATGATACCGGTAAACTTTCCGTTATAAATTCCTTTTCAATCACAACAGCTTCCTTGAAAATATCGTGAACTGTGGTTTCATCCAAACGATGTTCCAACATTTTATACAGCTCTATTGCAAACTCTGCGTGCAAATTTTCGTCCCTCGAAATAAAAATATTAGCAGTGCCAAGTCCTGGCATTAACCCTCGACTTTTTAACCAGTAAATGGCACAAAACGATCCGGAAAAGAAAATCCCCTCGACACAAATAAACGCAAGTAAACGTTGTGCAAAACTTGGCCTTTCTCGTGTTAAATAACTAAGAGCTTCGATATGATCATCATGTAATGGATCATCTGCACATTCATTTCCACTAACTAAAAATTCATAACTTTTCATATACTCTTTTGGTATCATTTGTTGTAATGTGGTTCCTTCTTCAATCCATTTAATTGCCCAATCAGCCTTCTTTTTAACAGCTGGTATGGTTTCAATTGCATTAAATAATCGAGACTTTTCTACTGTATTGTTGACATATGTGTCGATTAATAGAGAATATGTTTCATTATGAACTGCTTCCAACATCATCTGTACAGCATAAAATTGACGAGCTTCTGGAATTTGAACTTCATTGTAGAAATTCACAACTAAATTTTCATTAACTATACCATCACTTGCAGCAAAAAATGCTAAAATATTTTTAATAAAGTATCTTTCATTGTCGTTTAAACGATCCTTCCAATCCACGAGGTCATCTGTCAATTTCACTTCTTCAACTGTCCAAAATGTACTTAGGTGTTGCTTATAAAACTTCCATAAATTAGGATAACGTATAGGAAAAACTGTATATCTTTGACTCCCTGTATTTCGAATAATAGATTCCATATGGCCTTGTTTATTATATTGTTTTAATATTTTATTTTTTTAAAATCGATTTTTAATTAAATTATTTTAAAAGGTATTTATATGCAATTACATTTTAAAATAATTGGATATTATGAACATTGTAACTTTGGTGATGATCAATACGAAAAGTCATTTTCTAAACTTTTAGCAGATTATATACATTCAGATTATACAATTGATTTTTACAATTGTGATAAGGTCCACGAATATACTTTTAAAAACACTGATATTATTATAATAGGTGGTGGTGATATTTTGAATCCATATTTTTTAAATAAAATTAACAAACGATTCGAAAAAGGCGAAAATTTAATAATAGCATTTTCAGTTGGGTTACCATATACAAAAACACTTGTTCAAACTGATTTATTAGATATCATAGACTATATATTTTTACGAACACACCAAGACTTGAATATTTTCAAAAAATATTTTGATAAAGATCGCGTTTTTTACATACCAGATTTATCATATATCTTGTCAAAGTATTACAATAAAGAATTAACTAAAGACGAATTAACATTAACATCAAAAGACGAGCTTCAGGTAACATCAAAAATTGAAGTTGAAGAAATACAAGATGAATTACTTTTAGAAGGACCTTGCCGAAAAGTTGAAGTTAAAGAAAGGATAAATCAATTTAGGGAGAGTAAAAATATACAAGAAAGAGTCAATTCCGCGTTTATTTTACAAATTCAAAAAAATAAAAAATCATCTAAAATAATGTGTTTATTTTTATCTAGGCACATATACAATAAAAATTACGAGACTGAATATACAACTATTGTTACAAATTTGTGTAAATTTATAGAATGGTCTATCGATCAAAATTACCATGTAATTTTATTACCTTTTAATACCAACCAGGATAACTCGTATGAAAACGATATGTTAATCAATCATGATATAATAAAAAATGTACGTTCTGCGAACTTGGAGCATATAACAAATATAGATAAAACTTTATCTGAAATTGAATTACAAAATATTATGAAATATATAGATGTATCAATATGTATGAGATTCCATTCGGTTTTATTTTCAATTTACAACAATGTTCCATTTATACCAATTTATACTACAAGAAAAATTCATAATTTATTATTAGATATAGGATGGGGGTATAGTTACCAATTACCAGTAAATGAAAAATTTATACCAATTGATTTAGACGAAGAAATACTTGAAGATTTGCTAACTAAATTGACTAATCAACAGAACCAAAAAGACATTTGTAATGAATTATTATATATTAATACAAACCATTTTGGTAAAATGTTTTCAAAAAACATACAAAAATTTATAGATGTTATATCGTGTACGAGTGAATCAAAATCTAGAGAACATAATCAAAATAATGTAGATGAAATCATTACAAAAACATACAATTCAGTTATCCTTTTCTGTAAAGAACGGGGTTACGAGATTTGGCAAGGAATTACCGACTCTGGTGTACAAAATATCATTATTAGTATCGTATGTTATAATCTAATAGGTGTTACAAATTCAAAATACAATTGGGGGATAGGTCAGAAAATGTTTAATGATAATTCGTATGATTTTGCAAACGAATGGAAATGGATTATAAACGATTGGATAAACGACAAACACGAGTATTTACCTTCTAATTCAAATGGTTTATTTAATATAAACTACATTGACCAAGTTGATTATTCTGGAGTACATAGATCCGGTTGGCAATATGTATATAATAATATAAAACATTTACATAATGATGATTCTGATATATTATTGGATTTGTATATAGATCGCACTTTTCACTGGAATCGTGAATTTAACAAACATGAAAAAATAATTCCTTATAAGCAAAATTGGGTTGGGTTTATTCACCATACATTTGATGCAACGTTTAGTAATTATAATTGTCATCAATTATTACAATGTAAGGAATTCGTAGAGTCTTTAAGTTATTGCAAAGGTTTAATTGTATTGTCAGTTTATTTGCAAAAACAATTACAAAATGAACTACAAAAGATAAATAAGGGTAATATTAAAGTGTATTATATAAATCATCCTACTGAAATAGATGTGGAAAAATTTACTCATAAAAAATTTTTTCAAAACCAAGACAAAAAGTTATTACATGTAGGAGGGTGGTTGAGAAATGTGTATTCTTTTTATAATATATCTATACCAGATTATATACAATGCAAAACTGGATTTTTATTAGGAGATGGTGGGTGTGTACCACTTCAATATAAAAAGCATATTATAAAAAAAGTAGCGCTTCGTGGTAAACATACAAGTAATTATTACCCTCATCCAGATTTTCTTATACATTTAACAAAAATGTTGTCAGCGTCAAGTTGTAAAAGTAATTATTCAAATGATTGTTCAAGTAATTGTTCAAGTAATTGTTCAAGTAATTGTTCAAGTAATTGTTCGAGTAATTGTTCTAGTAATTGTGCGTGCATTACAAATAATTGGAATTTGCATTTTTATGAGGATATGACTACTAAAATTAATTCAGTTGATTTTATAGACTATCTAACAGATACGGATTATGACAAATTAATCACTAGAAATATCGTTTTCATTAATTTAGTAGATGCGTCTGCTGTTAATACAATTATAGAATGTATTGTTAGACATACTCCTATTATTGTAAATAAACATCCAACTGTAGTAGAATTATTAGGCGAAAAATATCCATTATACATTACAGATGGACACCGTGACGTATATAAATTACTTCAATCTGATAAATTAATACGTAAAGCTTACCGTTATTTAAAAAATCTTCATAGTCAAAATTTTTCTATTAGTACATTTTTAAAGTCCTTTCGTAAAATCATCACTGATATTAAAAAGGTTTAGTGCGTTCAAAAAACAAATTAAGAGTGCGTTCAAAAAACAAATTAAGAGTGCGTTCAAAAAACAAATTAAGAGTGCGTTCAAAAAACAAATTAAGAGTGCGTTCAAAAAACTCGCGTGTATTTATTTTATATTATAACCAAAAATTTACAATAATTTTTTTATAGGTTATAATATAAATGGCATACAACGACGACGCTCAAGTTTTCGAAAAACAAATCGTTATCGAAAATATATCTCAACAAGCAGGTGTAACAAGTGGCTCATTTGTTAATAAGGGTACTTTATCCACATTAGACACCTACATTACTGGTCACACTATTGTCAATAATGTTAAAATCACACCCAACTTGAATGATATTATTTTCGAACAACAATCAACATTAGCTAACAACCAAGCTAGTTTTACAAATATTACCGATTTCGCCTTTGATAATTCTACAACCACATCGTTTAAAGCAATTGTTAATGTAACCGTCTCTGCCGGACAAGCCAAATACGCAGTATGGGAAATTAATGGTTTATATAAACCTTCTGGATGGGTCATCACGTCCAGTTTTACCGGGGATTTAACCGGAATTGATTTCAGTATCGCAAATGAAGGAGGAATTGGTCACGTGCAATATAAAAATAGCAATACATCAGGTACTACTACTATCAGATATAGAGCTTCTACAACAGCTCCACCTGGAAGCACACCAATTGGTGTATCAGGAGGTGTTATATCAAATACATCTGGACCTTTTCTAGCAAATAATTTAATTTACGCTAGTACAAGTAAAACTCTTGCATCTACCGATATCACTTACGATTCCAACTTATTTACCATCGGAGGATCATCCAGATTTATAGGTGAAAACGCTACCAGTTTTGTTAGTTTCTCAAATGGTGGAGCAATTACATCCATGGGTGATGCATCAGTTGCTAAACGTATGATCATAGGAGAAAAAATAGGTATTGCAACTACAGCTCCAAGTTATGCTTTAGATATAGTCGGTGATATTAACTTTACTGGTACTTTTTACAAAAATAAAAGTATTTATAGCGGATCTGAAATTTGGGCCACTAATGGAACAAACGTTTTTTACACACAAGGAAATATAGGTTTTGGAACCTCCGACCCTAGTTACCAACTCGACGTTTCTGGTAGCGCCAGAGTTACATCTGGATTCCAAGCAAATACTATTTTAGCATCAACAAGTATCAGTTCAGGACTTTTAATTGCTACCAATGCAACTGTTTCTAACATTGTAGCTACAGCATTTAGCTCTGGATCAGTTAGTGCTACCAATGTTGTAGCTACAGCCTTTAGCTCCGGATCAGTTAGTGCTACCAATGCAACTGCTTCTAACATTGTAGCTACAGCCTTTAGCTCCGGATCAGTTAGTGCTACCAATGCAACTGCTTCTAACATTGTAGCTACAGCCTTTAGCTCCGGATCAGTTAGTGCTACCAATGCAACTGCTTCTAACATTGTAGC
>Ga0315276_10000980_pt1 | contig 25255 bp, 19 predicted proteins | sample YL17G05_0_MG_FD_204542 | JGI IMG/M metagenome (GOLD analysis project Ga0315276, IMG submission 204542) | Sediment microbial communities from Yellowstone Lake, YNP, Wyoming, USA - YL17G05_0 | ecosystem: Environmental > Aquatic > Freshwater > Lake > Sediment | place: USA: Wyoming | collected... | reverse complement strand
CCATAGCAGCCGTTGATAACTTAGTCGTCGGCACGGTCACACAGTCATACAGTGACTCGGTCGCCGCAGGATTAGTAATCAGTCAGTCGCCTGCCGGCAGTACCGAGGTCAATATAGGCTCGGCAGTCGACCTTGTCATATCGCTCGGCCCGCAGCCGCCGCAGGCAAAAGATGATTTCAATGACAACAGGCGAGGTGCAATGTGGCGATTGTCAGTAGAAAATAATGCAGGAATAATTGAAGACGCCAACAGACTGAACATTGGCGCAGAGCAACAGTTAGATTTGATGCCTTTCTGCATCGGTCACTGGAATATGGATGACAATGACATCAGTACGACCGTCATAGACAGTTCCGGCAACAGCCACAACGGCACGGCTCAACAGAACACAAACGTCCTGCACACCACAGGCAAGATTAACGGTGCTTTAACATTCAACGGCTCCACTGATTATGTAGCCATCGGTGACACCATCGGCACCGGAGCATATACAAAAGCAGCCTGGGTCAAGCTGGAATCGTCGGCTACTCCGTTGTGGAGTTACAACATCCTTTCCGGAAAACCAAGTCACGCATTCTGGGCGCCAAACGGTTACAGCAACAAACTGTCGGCAGGACACAATTTCGTCTGGAACCAAGTGCAAGACAGCGAAAGTCTGGTGCCGGGGGTCTGGTACTTCGTCGCCGTAACCTACGATGCAACCACCCAAACCCTGACACTATATAAGAACGGCACAGCCGTATCCACAGGCGCCACAACCACCCCGCAGCCTCTGACCGAACTGAATATCGGCAGATACGACAACACCGCCACCTACTTCAAAGGCTCTATCGACAATGTAATGCTGTTCAACAGGGCATTGACATCTGACGAGATTGCAGCCCTGTACAACACAGGCGCCGGCACCGAGACCGTGCCTCAATACACCACCTCCAACAGCGAGTATTCTGCCAACACCTGGAGCATCGACCCCAATGAAAACTTCCAGACAAAGGTTGATTATCACTACAGCGCCGCCGGCAGCCCCGCTGGCCGGATTGGAATCACCATCGAGGCCAACTACAATAATTACGTCTCGATTCTGGCAGGCGCCGACGGCAATTCGCCATACTTCCAGTATGAACAGGTCGTCAATGGCACCGTGACCTCTTCAGGAGAAACATCGAGAACCTCAAACGATGGAACAATATACATCTCGTATAACGCCGCTTCAGATGAACTATACCTCAGCTATACAGGCTACGGCTCCGCAAACGCCTGGCAGACCATATCAGGCCTGCTGGATGGTCAGTGGCTGTCGAACCCGCTGGGTATAGCGCTCGGCGGCGGCTCCGATGGCGGCGCAATCGATGACGGCCAGGCGCATCTGGACAACTTCGAGGTCACTTCAGGCAGGATGCTACGCTGGCCGGTCGCCAGTGACCTCAACAGGGATGACTACATCGATTTGCTTGACATTGCAGTAATGAGCGAGCATTGGCTTGAAGTCGGCTCAGGCGTTACAGGCGACCTGAACGGCGACGATACAGTCAACTTCATCGACTTCGCAGAAATGGCTCTCGGCTGGTAAGAATAAAGGGAAAAACTAATGGCCTGCGGGAATATTTCTCGCAGGCCATTTCGTTTCCAAGCATCTGCTTTCTACTACGATTTCAAAAACCTAATACCTTCCTGCAAAAAGACTCTGGAAGTAATCTCCTCGCGGCAACAATAAAAAGCAAACATATCAACAGCGTCAGTGAAACAATAATCAATTGATACACCGGCTGAAACAGGTAGATAATACCGATGTGGCGAATAAGCCCTGCTACCCTGGTAAGAATAATAATATGTATGAGGTATATCCCAAAAGAGCACCTTCCCATCACAACCAAAAACTTCGGCCAATGACCTATATGTTCCCGCAACACAAGAAACCCCAAAATCACAAACACAGAATATAAAAACGAAGAGTATTTTGTCGCAGAAACCGCAAAAAATATGTTGTCAAATTTTGACAGTATCACGAAACCTTCCAGCTCTGAAACCAGTGCGCCCGCCAATATGGCTGGTAAAATAAAAGGACGCACATTTTTCAGAGAAATCTCTCTATCATCGCCTCCTCCTGCCAATAATCCCATCTCATAAAAAATAACCCATAAATAAAATGGCAACCTTGCGGGAAGATACCCAATAACTTCATACAACCTCGAAAGATATAGAACTAACAGACTTATTATGTTTAATATAATAACCAATGTTAACCCATACCCCCTGCGGTTAATGTAGTGCAAAAGCGGTGTTATTACATAAAGCTGAGCAATCATCAGGGCAAAAAAGTAAATAGTGCTTGCTCTTCCTGTCAAAAGTTTGGAAGTTATTTGTTGTATATCAATATTATGTGTCTTGATGGCTGCATACCCCAGCAAAATAAACGACCAGAACAGATATGGAATAAGAACTCGTGAGAGCCTTCTTATTAAAAAAGTTTTATAGTCTTCCAATGATTTAATTGATTCTTTAGACACCCAGTATCCGGAAATAAAAAGAAATGCCGGAACAGCAAAGTCCAACAATTGACAATAGGCAACAAGAAAGGAAAAATTCCACTGCCCATTTGGGGCGGTTCTGGTCGAGAAACCCTCGTAAGCCGCGTGCATCACAACAACACCAATTATCGCAAGCCCGCGAAAGGCATCAAATGACAAATCTCTGTCCTTCAGCATAAAAACGCCGCCAAACAAAAAAGCTATAATAGCAACCAATCTTACATACTACAAGTATGGAAAACCGCCTGACACCTCTGCCCCCCAGCCTTTCCACTACCCGGTTGCTTCGTCAAACCTTCCTTCCAACAATTAGCGCAAACCCTTTTTTATCAGGAGGTTATGAAAAAATCCTGCCGGCGGCATTACCGCTCACAACAATGCCCACAACCCCCTTATGAAAAAAAATGAAAATTTTTTGAACTTGGCTATTGACATTCAGAAAATAACGAATATAGTGATTATAGTCTGTCATTTCGGTGACATACCTATTTACCAGCAAGAAGAGGGGTTTGAGGGTTTAGCGAGACTTTTTTTAATCGCAGATTAGCTACGTCTTTTTATCGCTATTTTCGCATCTTTACTGACGTTGCACTTATCCGCCAAAAGAAGAGAAGAGGGGGTAATACGGTCCATTCTTATTGCAAAAGGAACGGGCAGCCGGCTTTTTAAAGAGGCTGCAAATTAGCCAAGGAGTTCTCTAAGGAGGGCTTTGATATGAACAGGTCGGTTCTAAAGCTTATGGCTGTCAGCGGGCTCTTGCTGGGTCTTTTCTCGTCCGGCGCTTCCGCCGAATACCCCGTAAGAATAATGCCTTTGGGTGATTCTATAACCAGAGGCTGGTGTGGCTCGCCGGGCGCTAACGGTTATCGTAAACCGCTGTACCTAAACCTCACAAATCATGGCTACAACGTCGATTTCGTCGGTGGCCAGACCGACGGCGACTTCTCAGACAGAAATCACGAAGGACACGATGGCTGGCACGCCGCTGGTGGTTCGGGCGGCGGACTTCTTCCTAATGTCTATAACTGGCTCACCGCTCATCCTGCGGATATAGTCTTGCTTCACATCGGAACAAACGACATCACTTACGGCGGCCAGGATGTCAACGAAGTTAACGGCATCCTTAACGAAATCGACAGGTATAGCACCGACATCACGGTCATTTTGGCCTTAATAATTAACAGGATCCCCTACAGCCAGGTCACAACGCAGTACAACAACAGCCTCAACCAAATGGCTATGAATCGCATTGCCAATGGTGATGACCTCATAATCGTGAATATGGAAAATGCCCTCAATTATCCCGCCGATATGGCCGACAGCGTACACCCAAACGATTCCGGTTACGCCAAAATGGCCAACGTCTGGTTCGCCGCTTTGGATAATCTCTTAAAACAAACCCCTCCGTCAATCACATCTACGCCAAAAACCACTGCGATTATGCAACAGCTTTACACCTATGACGTAAATGCTGACGGCGACCCGGTTCCAAATTATGAACTTATTACTTACCCCGATGGTATGACGATAGATGCTAACACAGGCCTAATCGAATGGACGTCCGCCACAGCAGGTGATTTCGACGTTACCGTCAAGGCCTGTAACGGTGAAACCCCTGACGCCAACCAAAGCTTCACCATCTCAGTGGTCCCTGTTATAGAATTTGACGCCGCAAGCTCAGCCGCCACACAAAATAACAACACCATAACCTGGACACACACCATCGGCAGCGGAAACAATCGACTTTTGGTTGTCGGCGTCTTCGCAAAAGACAGCAACTCTGATAATCTGGAAATAAATAACATCAAATACAATAACATCGCTATGAAACCCGTAGATGGCTCCGGCAAATCGGCAGGCTACGCCTCTTTGATAAAAACAGAACTGTATTATTTGCCGGACGCAAATTTGCCCCCATCTGGAAGTTATAACGTTGTAGCTGCCTATGCCGGCAGTATCGCCGAAATATCAGCGGGCGCAATTTCGCTAAAGAACGTCCAGCAACAGCCCCGCCAGGCCATTGCCGCCAACTCTCAAACCTCGACAGACTATATTTCTACAAACATCGCCACATCGACCAATGGTGCCTGGGTAGTCGACATAGTTGGCTGCGACAGCGAAGGAACATTCAGCCCCGCAGATGCAAATATGACAAAACGCTGGTATCAAACCACCGCCGGCACTTCAGCAGCAGCCTCCACAAGACCGGTGGAATTGGCTGGCTCGGTAACTATGGGCTGGAGCAACACCGTTTCCGCCGACTATCTTGTGCATTCAGTCGCCGCCTTTACGCCTGTCGGATGTTACATATCAGGACAAATTCTGGAGCCTAACAGCCTGCCTATCAGCAATGCACAGGTCTCCGCAGACCCCAATGGCAGTTCCGCCAACACAGACCCCAACGGCTATTACAGCGTTTGGGTCCCTTACTTCTGGTCGGGAACGGTTACTCCCGCAAAAACCGAGCACATCTTTAGCCCGCTGCAGCGAGCGTATAGCAACATAACCGCCAATTTATTAAATCAGAACTATAAAAATATCAAAAAATACGACCTCGACAATAATGGCACCTTCAACTCCGCCGACTTGGCGATAATATATGAAAACTGGCTCGATACCGACCCAGACCTCGAAAGCGACCTCAATAACGACAATGTTGTGAACTTCCTTGACTACACAGAATTTACAGAAGCTTGCTATTCACAATAAATATGCTATAAAGGATTGAACGAAAAATTATGGCCTGTGGGGATAGCCGCAGGCCTTTTTTTTTAATAAGTAATGCCGCCTATGAAAAACATAAACGAACTTTTTGCTGCCCTCAGCCTCTCTCGCTTTCGCAGCAGGTTCCGCCTTGCCGGCAAAGAAGCCGAATACCTCAAACAAAAAGGACTTGCCGGAGCCCTCGACCACGCACGCGACTTTATCACCGTCAGATTGGCCGACGCCCAGCCCACAAATGACGGCAAACAGACCCCTATGAAAAATCACCCCGCCTTTATCGCTCAGCACGCCACCGCTACCTGCTGCAGAAAGTGCCTCGAAAAATGGCACAACATTCCGCAGGGTATGCCGCTCACAGAACAACAAATTGACTACATCGTCTCTGTCCTGAAACAGTGGCTGACCACCCAGAAAACTTAAAAACCTCCCGCAAAAAAAACTTTGCTTTTAATCCTCGCAGGGTTATACTAAAAACTAACAGGGTAAATTTCAGCAAAAAAATGCAGGGCAATACTCCGAAAATTGTTGTCGTCGGCGGCGCTTATGTCGATATGGCCATTAGGTGCGACCAGGTTCCCGCAGCAGGCCAGAACATCATCGGCTCGGCACTCTCTTACAGGGTTACAGGCCCAGGCCCAAATCAGGCCGTCGAAGCCTCTCTGTGCGGCTGCAACGTCCATCTTATCAGCAAAGTCGGAGGCGACTCATTCGGCCAAATGGTCAAGGCCGCCCTCGATGAGTTCAACGTTAACACAGATTTCCTCTACACCGCTGAAGCCAGAAACACCGGCGCAATCGTCACTCTGGTCAACTCCGAAGGAGAAAACACCTCCCTCACCTACATCGGCGCAAACGCCGCCCTGCTCCCGCAGGATATTCAGGCCGCCGAGCAGATTATCTCGCAGGCCGACATCTGCCTGATTCACGGCCGCCTCCCGCAGAATGCAATCGTAGCCGCAATATGCTGTGCAAAACTACACGGCCTGAAGGTCATACTCAATCCCGCAAAGCCCCTCGACCGCGAAATCAAAGAAACCGCCGCACTCCCCAGCGAATATTTTTCCGCCGACATCCTGGTTCTGAATCTCTACGAGGCCGCCGACATTACCGAGCAATCCGCCACTCACATTCACACCGCAAAACTTATCGGCTCTGACCTGGTCGCTCGCGGTGTCGGCACCGCCGTCATAACTATGGGAAGTCGAGGCTGTATGGTCATCGACAGAAACAGTGCCGACCACATCCCCGCCTTTGAAGTCGAGATTATCGACCACACCTGCATCGGCGACGCCTTCACAGGGGCTTTGGCCGCCTATTGCGCCGTCAAGGATGACATAAGGGAGGCCGTCAAATTCGCCTCAGCCGCCGGCGCCCTCGCCTGCACCAAGTTCGGCACGCTCGAATCACTCCCCACCAAAGCCGAAATCATCGAGCTTCTCCAAAAAGAAGAACCCTGACCTCAATCCGAAAGCCCGCCGGCCTGCCCGGCGTAGCACAAGCGAAGTCGGGTTTATTCGGCGGGTTTATTAACTGAGAGCTGCGACATCCGTCCGAAATGTCCTACAGGTCCGACCTGTCCGACCAATTACTATGCGTTTAGCAGTCGCCGGAGCGGCGACCTTCAAAAAAATATTTAGCCCCCAGTTTCACTGGGGGTTTTTATTGTTTAGCAATCGCCGGAACGGCGACTCACTTTGTCATTCCTGCGAAAGGCCTGCCCTGCCCGCTCTCGAATGTTGTAGTCGGGGGAGCGAAGTCGAATGGGCAGGAATCCACTTTCCGTCATCTGCCATCCGTATTCTGCTTTGTCCGAAATGTCCAACGCGTCCAACTTGTCCGAAACGTCCGACCTGTCCGTTTTTTAAACCTTTTTTAACGCACGCCGTTTGTGCGTTTGTATTTAGCCCCGCACCAATCTTCCCGCATCCTTCGAACGCCGATGAATTACCGTATACCCCCTTCTAACGTTTCTATTAACACCTGACCAATTCTTTAAAAGATTAGTGCGGGGTTGCCAGCGTGAGGTCCGCTTAGATGTTGCCATAAACCCAACGTGGTTTAGGGTTGTCGGGGGTTATCGCGGTGTTACTTTCTTGTCATTGCGAGGCCGCCGCAGGCGGACGTGGCAATCTCAATTAACCAATTCACCAATTCTCTAATTCGCTAATTCTCTCCGCTTCCCCCACCATTGCTTCGTTTAATCCCCCCTTCCTACAAAACCAATTGCTTTACAACGGTTTAGGTGGTAAAATTTCTGTTTTAAAATGTGCTTATTATGGGTAGAGTAAATAGGGGACGTTTACCTGATTTTTTTCTCCGCCGCAGCCCGCCGCGTTTTTTCCTCTGAAATTCTTGCCCTGTGGGATGCATCGTGTGCTATCCCATCAGGGTCAAATCTCAAATCTTAGACTCCGGGAATATTGGGGACATTCATTTTTCCCCCGCTCGGAGCGCAGCGAAGACCCCAGAAAGCCGTTATCTGGGGCCTGCCCTCAACTCAAGCTTCGTGAGTCCTTACTGTTGAGGGCCCTCGAATTTTGTTATCGAGGGTCGTTTGGGCGTTTGTATATAGCCCCCGGCTTCCTGCCCCTGTATGTTGTAAACAGGGGTGCCGGCGTGAGGATTGCTTCTTTCTTCTGAGTTGTCGTTTGGTTTGAGGGTTGACACCCTCTTGGAGAGGATTTACAGTTAATTTGACAGAAACTTAAGGCCGGGATGCGGCCCGCCACTGTTTTTAATCATGCTATTTTGTTTCGTTTCTAAGTTTCTGAATCTCCCCGGATTATTCTCACAAGCACAAATTCTAATCTCGGATTTCTGACAGTTACCGTTTTTATTCGCCAGCAACAGTATGATATAAACCAACCGAACTCCAATGGTTAACATCCTGGATAAAAAGATTAGGATCAGGCAACATCCACTTATAACTGGTATGTATCAATCTATAACCACGTTGTTGCATACAGTTCCTCAAATGATATTTTGAATGAATCTTGTATGCTTCATAGTCACATTCCTCGCAATCTTTCCTTGCCTGCTCTATAGTTTTCCCGGGTTGATGCCAAGCATAATCGTTCCAACGGCTATCGTAATCATAAGACCACCAATTTCCTCCTTGGGAACAACCGGAAACCAAAATCAACATAGTTAATAACAGTTTTTTCATAATTTAATCTCCTGCGCTATTGTCCGGCGTATCGCAACAATGACATATAACCTCTACTCCCTTCTTTTTCCCGTCTTCCAATTATCCTTCAAAACCGCCCGGGTTTCAAGACCTAAAACTTGTACTCACATGTTTTAACCGGGGGAGGCAAGACTTGTCCGCAAAATAAAAGTGTCCGGGAAGCAATAATAATAAAGAATAATAGGGAATAATAGGGGACGTTTACCTATTTAAATCTGAATTCGGAAATCTGGGGACACCGTTTTTAGTTCTGAGTTTTTTGTTAATAGCCCTTCGACAAGTTCAGCACTTCGACGATGCTCAGTGTGGTGAGCCTGTCGAACCATCCGTAGTTAAAAACAATGAACAAAAAAGTCTCTGCCTGCCCTCGAATAGCCTGCCCCAGCATGTTTTAGGCAGGGGTCGTAGTCGGGGGGCCGTTATCCGGGACCCAGTTTTTGCAGCAGTCTTTTTCACCCGCTCGAAGCATAGTTTCCCCGCCGCATGTTAGTGTATTATATAAGTATATACGCATATACTTATATACTTTCCGCCGCCGCTCCAGCCTTGCCGGATTCAACTGGCGAGCCACGAGCGACAAGCGACCATCGACTACTTTCGGCCAGCCGCGGACTTGTACGCCTCTGGCGTATTTATTCGCAGGCCGACAAAGTCGGCGGTGGACGCAGGCAGGGCCTTCGCACCCCGAGACATCGGGGGAGAAAAGACCTGCCGAAGTACACCCCACTGGCCGAAAAAATCCTGTTATCTTGTCTAAAAAAACTGTGTTAATCTGTGTCCATCTGTGGCTCATTTTTCAATCAAAAACGCAGGGGTCTGACAAGAAAAAATCCCAAAATCGCAAAAATTTTCAAATCCCTTACCCTTTCCCATAACATATTTTATAATAACAACTTATCCCCTCTGCCTGCCGCGGCGTAGCCTTGGCGAAGCCGGGTGGCCAACATTTTTTTCAACCCAAATGTGCATCTCCGCCCCATTATGGGGAGACACTATATCCCCACATTAGGAGCAAAGTGTGCTATGGTAGATTTGTTTTGGTCATTAAAATTTCGGTCATTTGAGTTTGTTTCGGACTTGTCCGCCTCCTTTTTGGCGGATTTCGTGCTTCGAATTTCGAATTTTTGTTTTAAATCCGCAGCCCGATTACATTTAAGTCCTTGTTATGACAATACTTAAGCAAAAACACTGGTGTCTTCTGATGCACTTTGGAGTGCTTCTGAATGTGTTCTGATTACATCTGGATACCTTCTGATTACAACTGATTACAACTGATGACAACTGATTACATCTGATAACAGTTAGCACTCACCAAATCCAGCCCCTACAATCGTTAAATTTTACCCATTTTAACAAAGAGTCTTTTGCACCCTCCGTGTGTATGATTGACCAAAGGCGTAAAAACAAATTTTTTGGAAAATATTTAGGCCTCTATCTCTGAAGTGAAGACAATATGTAAGTGCTTATAGCATATATGGATAGGCAAATTTAGCGAGCGGAGAATGGGCGAATATTCCGAAAATTTTAATAAATTTTTACTTCCCTTGGAACAAAATTCTGTATATACTACTAATATAGTAGGAATTGTAGGATATAGGTTATGAAGCTCTCAACTCGAACAAGATATGGAATCCGGGCGATTTTGGAACTGGCCGGCCATTATAACCAGGGGCCGTTGCAGATAAACGTTATTGCTAAACGGCAGGACATATCGGTCAAGTATCTGGAGCAGCTGATGACCGTTCTGCGGTCAGGCGGGTTTATTAAAAGCGTCAGAGGCTCCAAAGGCGGATATATCCTTGCCAAAGCGCCGAACCAGATTAAACTTGACGAGGTTTTCAACTGCTTGGAAGGGCCGGTAACGACCGTTGAGTGTGTTCGGGACGAGAATTACTGTGGCCGTTTCGCGGATTGCATTGCCCGAGAGGTTTGGGTCAAGGTGCAGGATGCGATTACAGGAGTGTTGCGGTCGATAAGCTTGCAGGATTTGGTCGACAAGGCAAAGGGCAAAGAAGGGGTTGATTATCGTATTTAGAAAGGTGCTATATGAGTGCAGTGTTTGAGGATATAACGGCGGCGATTGGTTATACGCCATTGGTGAGAATCAATAAGCTGGGGTCAGGCAATGCGACTATCCTGGCGAAGCTCGAGGCATTTAACCCGTGCGGCAGCGTCAAGGACAGGATAGCGCTCTCGATGATAGAGGAGGCCGAAGAGAAAGGGCTGATAAAACCCGATACGGTGATAATCGAGCCGACCAGCGGGAACACTGGGATAGGGCTTGCGTTTGTCTGCGCTGCGAAGGGGTATCAATTGATACTAACAATGCCTGAATCAATGACCATTGAGAGAAGGAAGCTGCTTAGGCTGTTCGGAGCAAAAATTCTGCTGACGCCCGCTGAGAGCGGTATGACAGGGGCGGTTAAGAGGGCTGAACAGCTTGTGGCAGAGACGCCGAACAGTATTATGCTGCAACAGTTTATCAATCCTGCGAACCCGCAGATTCACAGGGAGACGACAGCACAAGAGATTTGGGTAGATTCCGACGGGAAGTTTGATATTTTTGTATCCGGCGTAGGGACAGGGGGAACAATAACCGGCTGCGGCGAGGTGTTTAAACAGAAAAACGAAAATATAAAGATTGTGGCGGTCGAGCCGAAGGATTCTGCGGTCCTGTCAGGGGGCCAGGCCGGCAGACACAAAATACAGGGAATCGGGGCAGGGTTTGTGCCGCAGGTGCTAAACAAGAGTGTTATCGATGAGATTATTCAGGTATCGAACGAAGATGCGATAGAGACAGCCCGGCAACTGGCGCTGAAGGAAGGGATACTGGCGGGAATAAGCTCCGGTGCGGCGTTGTGGGCGGCAGTACAAATATCCAATCGGCAGGAAAACGAGGGCAAAACAATAGTTGTGATTCTGCCGGACACCGGAGAGCGGTATATATCGACGGAGATGTTTGATTAAAACAGAACAGAGGGTTTGACGATGCAGAACGACAAATTCATAAACGATAATATGGAGAAACTGGTCGGGCAGATTGTCCGGACGTATCAGGACGATACCGGCATAAATTTTATCGATGCGTTAAATCTGCCCGTGCGGGACAAGATTCTGGATGCTCTTGATTTGCTTACCGAGCTGCTCTTTCCCGGCTATACCGGCAAAAGAAGCGTTACCAAATCGAACATAAGCTTTGTTGTTATAGATATACTCTATCATGTTTACACAGAGCTGGTCGAGCAGATTGAGCGGGCTTATAAATATCGCTGCACGATGGAGAAGTGCGACAGCGGCGACTGCAGGCGAATGGCTGAGGAAGCAACGAGGCATCTGCTTTCGCGGATTCCGGCGATACGGGAATCGCTCAAGGGCGACGTCGGGGCGGCGTTTGACGGTGACCCGGCGGCAAAGTCATACGAGGAAATCGTAATCAGCTATCCCTGCATCGACGCTATTGCAAAATACCGTATCGCTCATGAACTGTATATAAAAGAGGTGCCTTTAATTCCGCGAATAATGACCGAATTTGCGCATTCAAAGACAGGTATCGATATACATCCCGGCGCAAAGATAGGCAGGAATTTTTTCATCGACCACGGCACGGGAGTTGTAATAGGCGAAACCACTGTTATAGGCGACAATGTGAAGATTTATCAGGGCGTGACGCTCGGGGCGATGAGTTTTCCGAAAGACGAAAGAGGAAATATAATAAAGGGAGGCAAGAGACATCCTACGATAGAGGACAACGTGGTGATATATGCCGAGGCGACTATACTGGGTGACGTGGTAATCGGAAAGGACGCGGTGATAGGAGGCAATGTGTGGCTGAAGGAGTCGGTGCCGGCGGGCGTAACGGTCTCGATGGCTAAGTCGGAACTGGTATATACGAAGCATAAATAGCGTATAGCGGGTAGCGGATAGGGTGAAAAGAGAAGGTGTTTTTTGGACAAAAAGTTGGTTGAGAGGATAAAGCAGTTAAAAGCTGAGCGCAAGGCGGTGATACTTGCGCATAATTATCAGCCTGCCGAAATTCAGGACATTGCGGATTTTTGCGAGGACTCGCTGGGACTGAGTGTTAAGGCGGCGGGGACCGATGCGGAAGTGATTGTATTCTGCGGCGTGAAATTTATGGCTGAAACGGCGGCGATACTGTCGCCGGGAAAGACGGTGCTTCTGCCGGAAAAAACGGCGGGTTGCCCACTGGCGGATATGATAACCGCAGAACAATTAGCGGAACTGAAGAAGCAGCATCCTGATGCCCTGGTGGTCTGTTATGTCAACAGTTCAGCGGAGGTCAAGGCCGAGAGCGATTATTGCTGCACAAGCTCAAATGCGGTAGAACTGGTGAAATCACTGCCGAGAGACAAAAAGATTATTTTTGTCCCTGACCAGCATCTGGGGCGATTTGTTGCGGAAAAGACAGGTCGGGAACTTATACTTTGGCCGGGCTACTGCCGGACGCACATAATGATAACCGAGGATGATATTAAAAATGCCAGGGCGAAATACCCTGATGCGGTTGTGATGGCACATCCGGAATGCACGGAGCCGGTCAAGGCACTTGCGGACGAGGTGCTAAGCACCGGCGGGATGCTTAAGTTCGTCAGTAAAAGCGGTGCAAAACGGTTTGTAGTGGCGACTGAGATTGGGATGCTTCATCCGCTGAAAAAACTAAGGCCTGATGCTGAGTTTATAGCGGCCAGCGGGCGGGCGATATGTCCCAATATGAAGAAAATAACGCTGGAGAAGGTGGTCTGGTCGCTGGAAGATATGAAATATAAGGTAACGGTGCCGCAAAATGTAAGAGAAAAGGCCAAAATGGCGCTGGACAGAATGATAGAGATTTTGCCGGCAAGATAAGTGAAGGGTGAAAATATGGACAAAGAAGTTAAATATCATTTGGAGACGCTGGCCCTGCACGCGGGGCAGACGGTGGATTCCGATACTCGCAGCAGGGCTGTGCCGATATACCAGACGAGCAGCTATGTATTCAAGGATACCGGCCATGCGGCGAACCTGTTTGCGCTGAAGGAGTTCGGGAACATTTATACGAGGCTGATGAACCCGACGAACGATGTGCTGGAGAAAAGGCTGGCAGCGCTGGAAGGCGGCGTAGGCGGTCTGGCATTAAGTTCGGGACAGTCGGCAATATACGTGAGCATCTTTAATATCTGCGGAGCGGGCGGGCATATAGTGTCGTCGAATTCGTTGTATGGCGGGACGGTGACATTATTCAGTCAGACGTTTCCGAAATTAGGTATTGAGGTAACGTTTGTAGACCCGAAGAAGCCGGAAAATTTTGCGAAGGCAATCAAAAAGAACACGAGGCTGATATATATAGAAACAATCGGCAATCCGAAAAATGATATTCTGGAATATGACAAAATAGCCGAGATTGCACATAAGAACGGTATGCCGGTGATTTGCGATAACACAGTTACGACGCCGATATTATTCAGGCCGATTGAGTGGGGAGTGGATATTGTTGTGCATAGCTGCACGAAATTTATCGGCGGTCACGGGACGAGCATCGGCGGGGCGATTGTCGATTCGGGAAAGTTTAACTGGGCGAACGGGCGGTATCCCGAACTGACCGAGCCTGACCCAAGTTATCACGGCGTGAAATATGTCGAGTCGTTCGGCGAATTAGCATACATAATCAAGGCACGGGTACAATTCCTGCGGGATATGGGCAGTTGTATGTCACCGTTCAACGCATTTTTGTTTCTGCAGGGGATTGAGACGCTGCACCTGCGTATGGAAAGGCACTGCGAAAATGCGATGGCGCTTGCGCAGTGGCTGGAAAAACAAAAGATGGTCGGCTGGGTAAATTATCCCGGCTTGAAATCCCATCCCGATTATGCTTTGGCGCAAAAATATCTGCCGAAAGGGCAGGGTGCGATTTTGGGATTTGGCATCAGGGGCGGCAGGGAAGCCGGCATAAAATTTATAAACAGCGTTAAGTTGGCCAGCCATCTTGCGAATATCGGCGACAGCAAGACGCTCGTCATTCACCCCGCAAGCACTACACATTCGCAGTTAACGCAAGCCGAGCAGCTTGCAGCGGGCGTTACTGAGGACTATGTCCGGGTGTCAGCAGGGACAGAGCATATTGATGATATAATTGCCGATTTTGAAGAAGCCTTAAAGGCAAGTCAGAGGTAAAAGTTATGTGGGAATATACGGACAAGGTAAAAGAACATTTTTTCAATCCGCGGAATGTCGGCGAGATTGAGGACGCCGACGGCGTAGGCGAGGTCGGGTCGATGGCCTGTGGTGATGCCCTTAAGCTGATGTTTAAGCTCGACCAGAACGGCATAATCAAGGATGTGAAATTCAAGACCTTCGGCTGTGCAAGCGCAATTGCAAGCTCATCGGCGCTGACGGAGATAATAAAGGGAATGACGCTCGAAGAGGCGGCGAAGGTGACAAATAGGGACATTGCGAATTATCTGGGCGGGCTGCCGGAACAGAAGATGCACTGCTCAGTTATGGGCAGGGAGGCGCTTGAGGCGGCAATAGAGAATTACCGGACGGGCGGCAGAAAGAAACATCAGCTCGAAGGCAGGGTCGTATGCACCTGCTTCGGTGTGACCGAAAATGAAATAGAGCGGGTCATACGCGAAAACAACCTTACGACCGTTGAGGATGTTACAAATTACTGCAAGGCGGGCGGCGGCTGCGGCGGATGCAGGGGAGAAATAGGCAAGATAATACAAAGGGTGCAGGGTGACAAGGTCAAAGAGATGGAGGTATCTATGCCGCGAAAAGGCGGAAAGCTGACCAATATCGAGAAGATACAACTGATACAGCGGACGATAAATGAGCAAATAAGGCCGATGCTGCGGGCGGACGGCGGGGACATCGAACTGATAGACGTCGAGGGCAGCAAGGTCATCGTCGCTTTCAGGGGAATGTGTGCGAAGTGCCAGGCGACGGAGGTCACGATGAAGGACGTGGTCGAGGCGAGGCTGAGGGAATTTGTGGCAAATGAGATTTTTGTGGAAGAATATACGGACCGGGCCGATGAGGGGCACAGTTGAGGGAACGAACGATGAAGACTATATATTTTGACAACAACGCCACGACGAAAGTGGCGGAAGAAGTTCTGGAAGAAATGGAGCCGTTTTTCTGCGAGCTTTACGGCAATCCATCGAGTATGCACACCTTCGGCGGACAGACGGGGTATAAAATCCGCCAGGCGAGAGAACAGGTCGCAGGGCTGCTTGGCTGTGACCCCAGCGAAATTATATTTACAAGCTGCGGCACCGAGAGTGACAATACTGCCATCAAGGGCGTATTGGAGGCGATGCCCAACAGGCGCAAGGTCATAACCACCAGGGTCGAACACCCGGCGGTGCTTTCGGTATGCAGAAGCCTCGAAAATCACGGGTTTAAGGTGGTCGAGCTGCCGGTGAACAGGGAGGGACAAATTGATTTGGCACAATTGGAGAAGGAAATTGACGATGACACGGCTTTGGTCACAATAATGTATGCCAACAATGAGACCGGCGTGATGTTCCCGATAGAGAAGATTTCAGAGATAACCGCCGAGAAGGGGGTTGTGTTTCATACAGATGCCGTTCAGGTGGTGGGCAAGATACCGCTGAACCTTGCGAAGAGCAATATTGATTTGCTGAGTATATCGGCCCATAAGCTGCACGGGCCGAAAGGGGTCGGGGTCCTCTATGTCAGGAGAGGGACACGGCTGCGCCCGTTTATGCTGGGCGGTCACCAGGAAGGCGGCCGCCGCGCAGGGACGGAAAATGTGCCGGGGATAATCGGGCTGGGCAAAGCGTGTGAGCTGGCGGCGAAAAATATCAGGGAGGAAAACGAAAAGCTGAAAAAACTGCGGGACAGGCTCGAAAATGCGATACTGAAAAGCTGTCCTGACTGCCGAGTCAACGGCGACAGGAAAAATCGCCTGCCAAATACCACCAATATCAGTTTTGAGTATATCGAAGGCGAGTCGATTTTACTTTTACTCGACACGCACGGCATCTGCGCCAGCAGCGGCTCAGCGTGCACGAGCGGCTCACTTGAGCCGAGCCACGTCCTGCGGGCGATGGGTGTCCCCTTTACCGCCGCTCACGGCTCAATTCGCTTCAGCCTGAGCCGATACAACACCGAAGAGGAAGTGGATTACACGATTGAAAAATTGCCGGGAATTGTAAACCGCCTGCGGCAACTGTCACCGTTCGTGGCAAAATAAACAGGGTGATTCTGCTGTTCTACGGTATTCTAAGAACCACGGGTACAAATCCTGCGTTTTGCATCATCTCAATAAAGTGCAGCAGGATGAATATCCAGATAAACCACATTCCTGTTGCGAGACCGCGCAAGAAAACAGCGGTGTTTATCTGATACGGCTCTGCCTTTTTGTATAGAGACAGCTTCGGCCAAAACCGCGGTGTGCGTCCGGCATACTCGATATAATCGTTCCCGAATTTGTCTGCCAGTTTCTTTTCTTCGGCAAGTATGGTAAAGGGATAATACAGCAGGTAAAAAAGCAGTATAACAGCCAGTATAAGCAGGTTTTCAGAGGCCAGTCCGATTCCTATAGCGCCTATAAGGCTGGAGACATACAAGGGGTTCCTGACTATGGAATAAGGGCCGTCTGTGATGAGTTCGCGTTTTTTAAGTCCGCCTATATACATCAGCGCCCACAGCCGACTGACACTGCATATAGTGAGAAAAAACAGGCCGGATATCTCGAATAATATATCTGTCATAGAATCTTGTGTGAAGGAGTGGCCCGTGAAGAGAGCGAGTATTATGACCAAAACGCCGAAGATGCGGGAGACAACCACCCTCGAATCGGCAGCAGCAAGTGCTATTTTATTTTTGTTCATAACTTGATTTCCTGCTTACAGCAGAACACAGGCTGTTTTTTTGGGACAGATGCAAGATACACACGGTGCCGGATGAAAGAACTGCCGAAGGAGGGAATTGAACCCTCACCCTGTTGCCAGGACAGGATTTTGAATCCTGCGCGTCTGCCAGTTCCGCCACTTCGGCCTGTCCAATAGGACAGTGATTATTGATAATTGATTATTGATTGTCAATCGCCAATTCAAAGCAATTTTGGCAGGGCTTTTCTAATAATTGCAATTGACGTTTGCGGGACAAAGAGTGAATTTGCCGTCTTTGGTGCTTTGCTAATCAGTCACTGCTTCGGCATAAGGTATCTGAAAAATCGGCTGACGCGGCGAACTATAGGCCATCAGAATTCTCTCGTGCTCCGGTATATTCCATTTCTCAATGACGTCCGTCAGCTTATTTGCCAGCACAGTCGTTACCTTTTTGGCCCCCTTTTGATGCCGGAAATCGAATCGGCAGTAACTGGCCGGAATATTGAGCAGGTTCCATTTATAATACCATATCTTTTCGGCATCATGCAGAACCACAAGCGGCACATTTCGTTCCATCGCCATATTTGCCACAAGATGCCGCATCTGGTGCGCACCATCGCTGAACACCAGGTCAAATTTCACATTTGCCGCATCGAACTGTCCGAATATTACCTGCGGGTTTTGCTGGAAGATAATCTGCCAGCTCGGAGAATTGATTTCGGATTTTAATTTCTCGTACCATTCGCTGCTTTCCTGCTCGACACTGACGACCGATTTGCAGTTCTTTACAAGAAACGACGTGCTGTATCTCCCCGGCCCGAATTCCAGAGCGTTTCTGACCTCGAAAACCTCGAATATTTTCTCGAACACCAGAAGATGACTGCTGTAATTATCGAATTCCATTTCTTTTCCTTACAAATATCTTATCGGCAAACGGCAAATATTAAATAAATACTCAATAATCTATTATTACGATGTCTTCAGGAATTGCAGCGATGTTATTGTGGCGGGGGTCTCGATTCGGTTAACCCGGGAAGAACGCTTTGCAGCGCCTTGTCAAAGCTTGTCGTATAAACAATGCATATCGAAAAAGTGACGGCCCAGTATAATTTGAAAACATAATCGCATAATATGAGAATAACAACAACGGCTGTCAGGCTGAGAACAACCTCAAAAAATGTCGCGTCACGGTCGCTGATACAGTCTTCATCGATAATCCTGAGTCGCAGCATCAGCAGCAGCAAAATGCCGTTGACTATGTTCCATATCGGAAAGACAATCAGCCAGTTTCGGACGTCGCTGTTTTTTATCACGTAAACTCCCGCAATGATGCCGCTGCCGGCGTTTGTCAGAACAGCGAAGAACAGCATCAAATATTTTTCCGCGAGCGTTTTCTCCCTTGTAGTGAAAACGTGGTATAAACTCAGACCCAGGCCGCCCAGAAAAATCAAGGCCAGGATGCACACGCGGTAATCGTGAAATTCCGTCATCATCTTGTGTACCCACTCTCGCATTGGTGCATTGACAGCGCAGAGCAAAATGAGCGTAACCGCCATAAGAAACAGCGATAATTCGTCGTATATTGGAATGAACCAGCCGGCTTTTTCTTCGAAAAGCTCAGCCGACTCGTATTTCTGTTCTTCGGGCAAATCGTGTGGCTTGGTAAACCCCGAATCCCGCCCTGCAGCAGCGTCCTTTGGGTGCTGCATTGGTTCTGTCTTTTCGATGCTGATTGCGGGTCTGCCTTTGGTCGTCCTCGGAACAAGCAGCAAATGCAGGCACTTGGGGCATTTGCCTTTCCTGCCGGCCCCGTCATCACGAGACACAATCCTTTGGCCGCAATAGATACACTTGAACCGCATCATATACCGACACTCGACAATTCACATTTTGCAGACCGTCTTTGCTGTTTTCTCCGCAAACACCCTTCTCCAATAATCAATTATCAATCATCAATAATCAATCATTACGATGTCTTCCGGTATGGCGACAACGTCCCTGTGGCCGGGGCCGAGAAGGGTCTTTATCTCCCTGCTGTGTTTGCCCGCCAATGTCTTCAACTGCGAACTGCTGAAATTTGTAACCGCCTTTGCGCTGTCGTTTAGCATCACCACGTCGCCGGCCTCGAAAGAGCCATCCACCGAAACTATCCCGCTCGGCAGCAGGCTCTTGCGGTTTCTCACCGCCTTCATCGCACCATCGTCGATATTTATTGTCCCCACGGCGGCACTGTTTAAAATCCACCTTAAGCGATTCGACAGTTTCCTTTTCGGCATAAAAACGGTGCCTACCGGTTCCCCTGCGATAATACGGGTTACGACATTTTCTAATCTGCCGTCGGCCAGCACGATTCGGCAGCCCGCGCTCGATGCGATTTTCGCTGCCTCTATCTTCGTCTTCATCCCGCCGGTGGCAAACCTGCTGCCCGCCCCGCCCGCGCTTTTGACGATTTGCTCCGTTATCTCGTAAACAGCCGGTATCGGCTTTGCATCGGCAAACTTCTGTGGGTCCTTGTCGTATAGGGCGTCAATATCGCTCAGTATAATCAGCAGCCCCGCATCGATTTTACTGGCAACCAGCGCACTCAGTCTGTCGTTATCGCCGAATGCTGACCCGATTTCTTCGGTGCTTACACTGTCGTTTTCATTAAGGATAGGGACAACACCGAGGCCAAGCAGCGTCTCGATTGAATTGCGAAGGTTCAGGTAAGTTTTCCTTTTGTTTAGCACATCTGCGATAAGCAGCACCTGGGCAACGGTAATGCCGAACTGCTCGAACGCCTTTCTGTATTCCGCCATCAGTATCGGCTGACCTATCGCCGCACACGCCTGCCGCATCTTTATATCTTTTATTTTTTCTGCGATATTCAGTTGTCCCGCACCCATCCCGATGGCCCCTGATGTGATAATAACGACCTGCTTACCCTTTTTCCGCAGTTCAGCTATTTGCCTAACCATTTGCCGGATATAGTCGGTATCGATTTCATTGCTGCCTTGCCTTGTCAGCGTATTCGTCCCGACTTTTATGACTATCTTCTTTGTCTTGCTGAAATCACGCATTTTTTGCTCTCTTAACCAAAATCAGCCGCCAGGATTATACCCGACCTATGGTATTTCACAAGCAATCGCCGCTACTAACAATGTTATTGAAAGATGCTCAGGATTTTATCGTCATCCAAATCTGCCAGCGATGTATGTATCCTTTTCTGCCATCTTTTCGGCAGTGTATGAAATAATTTTTTGACAATATCCTGTTCGCCCTTATCGACAAGTGCCAGAAGTATTTGTACCGCTGCATCTTTGTCTTTAATTGCCTTTTCCGGCTTTTGTCTTTTCTGCAATATAAGCAATTTATGGAGCGCGAAATTTGCAGGATGTGGCAAAGTCAAATTAAATTCTTCTACTTTTGTGCTTATTGTATTCTGTGCCAGCATATCAAGGAATCTCAATGGCTGAGCATTGATACCGAGTTGCGGCAGCGAATATGGTTTATCCGACCCTCTGCCTCTTTCCGCAACAAGAAATTCCACAATTAACTGCGGATGCTCCAGCCTGATATATCCCTGCGAACCGGTAAAACCAATTACAAACCCGAGGTCCTTTAGCTTTTCCGCGATGTCTGTTTTTACTCTGATAGTTGACGGCTGCGGAATCAGCAAATCAATATCGCGGGTCTTTAATACAGGAACGTATTTTATGCCTGTAAAAAAAGACTTGTAGAATAAAGTGCACCAGCTGCCGGCCAGAACGATATGTTTCAGCACGCCCGCTTTATCCAGACGGCGAAGAACCTCAACGCACAAATCATACTGACTTTTTTCCACGCAGCGCACCCTTTAAAAATTTGATTTGTTTTCTTGTTTCAGACAGCAGGGTTCTGTATCTTGCCCGGTATTCTTTTGCCTGCTTGTATCGTTTGATTTCATCTTCAGAAATTTTGCCTTTGTATATGAACTTCACTTTGCCGCGATTTCGCAGGACAAGATAATAATACTCATGCCCTTTAATCTTTTTCTTTATTAAACTGCCCTTCGGCAGCCTGGCCAGCTCCCGCTCGTAGTCCTTTTTCATTCGCAGAGAGTTGTCCAGTTCTTCCTTTAATACGCCCTTTATTACCTTCATTTTCCGCCTGACTTTTTCATATTACAACAGTTACCATACAACTACACTTAAATTGTATCCTGTATGGTAACACCGGTCAAGCAGTTACCATACATTTTGTTGTTTTTGATGGGCTGTATGGTAACACAGGCCGAAAAGACGCTATCCCCACCCCACAAAAAAGCCCCTGAATCGCTATTTTAGCGGTTGACACACTGCCAGATTTTGCTATATTGTGGAATCGAAAGGCTTGCTTGCGTAGCCAAGCGTTTAATCCGCCTGCGGCGGTTCGCCCTGAAAACAAGGTCCAAACACACGGAGTGTTAGGCTGACAGAACCGCCGTCTATAGGTTCTTATGCGGATCAATCTAAACCGTAGTTCGACTTGAGGATGAAAAAATAACACAAGGAGAAGCACAATGATTCCACCCAAACGCGTATCAGATAGAATCGCCAGATCGGTCGCCAAATTCCAGCAGGTTCTCCAGATCGCAAAGGACCGAGACGTCAACGAATCGGACACAGTCTCAATCATCAAAGACATGCTTGCCGAGGTCTTTGGCTATGACAAATACTTGGAGGTCACCAGCGAGCTCGTGATCCGGGGAACATTCTGCGATCTCGCAATCAAGGTCGAAAACAAGATTGAGTTCCTTATTGAGGCAAAAGCCATCGGAAGAAGCCTGAAGGAATCCCATCTCCGCCAAGCCATAGAATACGGCGCGAACAACGGGGTTCCATGGGTGGTCCTCACGAACGGCATCGTGTGGCGAATTTACAAAATCCGCTTCGAACAACCAATCGGATATGACCTCATCTGTGACTTCGACTTCTCTATCTTGGACGGCAAGTCCGAGGAACACCAAGAGAAACTCTTTATGATTAGCAAGGAAGGTATCATCAAGGATGCGCGAGAAGAGTTCCAGTTGAAGATACAATGCCTCAACCGCTTCATCCTCGGCGCGATCATTCTGTCAGAAGAGGTCGTCACGGTGATTCGGCGGGAGCTTCGCAAAGTGTCGGATGGGTTCCTTGTCACACCAGAAAACATCATGCACGTCCTCGAGAACGAGGTGCTTAAGAGAGATGCGATCGAGGGAGACGAAGCACAGAAGGCTCAGAGCCGCGTGAAACGGTTTTATCGCAAGGCATCCAAGGATGCTGGCGAAGAGCCAGCGGCCGACACTCCCGCTTCTCCGAGCCAACCCCAAGATGTATCCTTCTCGGACCAACTTCTTAAGGAATCAAAGCAACCGGAACCGAAAACAGAATAGGAAGTCGAACCAGCGCGTGGAGGCTACAGTTTTGCCGCGGCGGGAAATCTGGGGACACCATTTTCTTAGTTCGTAGTTGGTAGTTCATAGTTCGTAGTTAAAAACAATGTCCGTAAGGACTCCTTACGGAGAACAAAACACAATGAACAACGAACCTGTTCAATTGACACTCGACAATCGAAATTCGACAATTTTCTTAATTCTGAATTCTTACTTCTAAATTCTCAATTCCGCCGTCCCGTTCTGTTTTTTTACTTCGTTATTCGAAATTCAACATTCAATATTCGATATTTATCCGCCGCAGGCGGATTTATGTGCCGCAGGTATCATTCAATTCCCCTACAACGAGCAACAGGCGACTTTCAATCAAACACGCACTGTGCTCCGCCCCGAAATAAAATTCCTGCAAAAAAATTTTCAAACTCCCTTACTCCTTATCCCATAACAACTTATCTCTTTTTTGCCTGCCCTTCGTAGCCCGCAGGGCGAAGTAGGGTCAACTCAAACGCGCATCTCCGCCCAATTATGGGAAGATTTTATATCCCTATGTTGAGTGAAATAAAATTTAATGAAAAATAAAAAAATCTGCGTGAATCTGCGTTAATCTGTGGTTTGATTTTCTTTAAGTCCTTGTTATGACAATACTTAATCAAAAACACTGGTGTCTTCTGATGCACTTTGGAGTACATCTGGAGTGCTTCTGAATCACTTAGAGTGTGTTCTGATGACAACTGATGACAACTGATTACAACTGATTACAACTGATGACAACTGATAACATCTGATGACAACTGATGACAGCGTAGGGTGGGGTCATAACCCCACCGATTCTTCTAAATCGGGTAATTTTTACCTAACTTTTTATGTGTGAATTTTTTTGTGTCTTTGCCGGTGTAGTCTGCCACGACCTGCCCGCTGCCAAAAAGTTTCCACTTATAGATTACCAGCCCTTCCAGCCCGACCGGCCCGCGGGCGTGAATCTTATTTGTGCTTATGCCGACTTCGGCACCTAAGCCATACCTGAAACCATCGCTAAAGCGCGTGCTGCAATTCCAAAACACGTTTGCCGAATCGACGAATTCCATAAACCTGCAAGCCTTTGTTTTGTCGTTGGTTACGATTGAATCAGTATGTTTCGAGCCGTAGCGGTTTATATGCTCAATCGCTTCATCCAAACCAGCCACCACTTTTATCGAGAGTATGTAATCGAGGTATTCAGTTGCCCAGTCTTTCTCGATTGCCCGTCTGACCTTTATTATCGCCATCGTTTTTTCACACCCGCGCAGTTCAACTTTTTTATCTTCCAGCGCAGCCTTCACCTTTGGCAAAAAAACCTTGGCGATTTTTTCATCGACCAGCAATGTCTCCGCGGCGTTGCAGACCGCCACATACTGGCATTTCGAGTCTGCAACAATACTTACGGCCATATCCAAATCGGCATCAGCGTCAACGTAAACGTGGCAGATACCCTCTGCGTGGCCGAGAACGGGGATGTTGGTATTGTTCATAATGTGGCGGACAAATTCATTCGAGCCGCGGGGGATAATCAGGTCGATATATTTATCCAGCGCCAGCATTTCAGCAACATCCTGCCGGGTTTCCAACAGTTGAATCCAGCCGGCAGGCAGTTTCGATGTTGCTTCAGCAATAACTTGCGCCAGAATCTTATTTGTATTTCCTGCTTCGCTGCCGCCTTTAAGCAGAACTGCATTACCGCTTTTTAAACATAGCGTTGATATTTGCACCAATGCATCCGGGCGGGACTCGAAAATTACGCCGATAACACCAATCGGGCAGGTTACTTTGTAAAGTTCGAGACCTTTGTCAAGTTCTGTGGCTGTAATGGTTTGGCCGACAGGGTCATCGAGTTTAATCAGGCTTTCTATGCCGCTGCAAACATCTGCGATTTTGCCTTTATCGAACACCAGTCGCTTTAGCAGCGGCGCAGCAAGGTTGGTTTTTTTTGCAGCGGCGAGGTCTTTTTCGTTGGCGGATATTATCTGTAAGCTGTTTTGCTGTAAGGCCTTGGCAATCTGGGTCAGGGCGGCGTTTTTAACGCTGGTTTTCACCGCCGCTAATTGAATAGAAGCCTTCTTGGTCTGTTTTGCCGTTTCTGCTATACCCATTTTTTATTGACTATTTTCTATTTTCTATTTACCATTGGCCGATTATAAATAGTCAATAATCAATAATCAATAATCAATTGCGGTTGCGGGTGTAGCTTAGTGGCAAAGCTCCAGCCTTCCAAGCTGGTTATGTGGGTCCGATTCCCATCACCCGCTTTTATTTTTTTTAGGCACAGATTGCGCAGCGGGCCTGATAATATGAGTAAGACTCAGCGAAAGAACAGCAAAACTCAGAAGGGGTCTGTTTTCGGTATTTGGCTGGTTATTGGGCTGGTTGTTTTGGGGGTTGCGGCATATTGCAATAGTTTCGGCGGGACATTTATCTTCGATGATGAAGAAAGCGTTGTGGAAAATCCTTATATCGTTCATCTCCGGCCGTTGAGCAATGTTATGTTGGCGCCGCCGTTAAGCACAGTTGCGGGTCGGCCAATCGCAAGCCTGTCACTGGCATTAAATTACG
>Ga0315276_10000979_pt1 | contig 25267 bp, 25 predicted proteins | sample YL17G05_0_MG_FD_204542 | JGI IMG/M metagenome (GOLD analysis project Ga0315276, IMG submission 204542) | Sediment microbial communities from Yellowstone Lake, YNP, Wyoming, USA - YL17G05_0 | ecosystem: Environmental > Aquatic > Freshwater > Lake > Sediment | place: USA: Wyoming | collected... | reverse complement strand
ATAAACGCAAGAACCGTTCCCAGTGCCGCTCCTTTTTCCAATAGCGCCTTAACAACCGGAATTATCCCCGCCGCGTTTGAATACATCGGCACGCCCAGCAGCACAGCAAGAGGAACCGACCACCACGTATCTTTGCCCATAAACGACGCCATAAAATCCTGCGGCACATAGCCGTGAATGCCCGCCCCAACCGCGATTCCAAGAATCACGTAAATCCAAACCTTCGAAATGATGTCTCGCACCGCAGTTAGTCCGTAATTTATCCTGTCCTGCCAGTTCATAACCTGATGGCCGGTGCTTTCTCCGATCTGCGTCTGGAAAACCCACGGCTCAATATACTTTTCCATATGCAGTCTTCCGAGAATCCAGCCGGCAACTATCGCGATTAAAAGTCCGACACCCATATACAGCGCCGCAACTTTCCAGCCGAACATCCCGAAAAGCAAAACAAGCGCAACTTCGTTTATCATCGGAGCGGAAATCAAAAATGAAAACGTCACGCCAAGAGGCACACCTGCCGTTACAAATCCCACAAACAAAGGAACTGCCGAACACGAGCAGAACGGCGTTACCACTCCCAGCAGCGCAGCCAGAACATTCCCCACCGTCTCTGTCTTTGAGCTTAAAATCGCTCTGGTTTTTTCAGGTGTGAAGAATGAACGAATAATACCTGTCACAAAAACAACTATGACAAGAAGCATCAAAACTTTCGGCACCTCAAAAACAAAAAACTCAACAGCCGAGCTAATATGTCTGCCCTGCTCCATTTTCAGTAAAGAGTATGTAAACCACCCGGCAAATGCCGACAGGTTCGAATAAATCAGCCACCATACAACTACCCCTGCCGCCGAAAACAGAATCCATTTTAATTTCGCATCGCCCGGCGAATTCTTGAAAAGGTAAAAATAACCAACTGCAGCAATAATTAAACCAACAACACCTACCAACGGTACCGCCCGAAACAGGAAGTCATAGGCGGATAATTCCCCGATAGGGACCGGCCCATTTGATAGGTGTAATGGATTATCAACCGCTAAGGAAGCAATTGGTATATAACGGTATTGACCATGGCTGTAAACATCCAGAAGGGCTGTACCGTCTTTGTCGGAAGCGACCGCATTGAAAAAGTCATCTATGTCTGATATAGAGGTCCCATCAATACCCACAATTACATCACCCGGGGCAAGGCCTGCGTCGGCTGCGGCGCCGCCAGGCACCACCGAGACAATCACGACACCATTTATGTTATGGGGGATGCTATAAGTAGTCCGCAAATTTGAAGTTATAGCCGAAAGCGATGCGCCCCATGTTGTATTATCTGTGATATCTGTATTCGTGGTTTGTGCTGTCAGCATGGTAGCCGGCAATTTGGTAAGGGTCGCGTATGTTCGAGCCTTTTGGCCATCTCTTAAATACGTAATTCTGACTGTATCACCCGGTTTTAATGCTGCCATAACCTCTTTAAATATTTCCACAGTTCTTGTGGCAGTTGTGTTTATTACGGCAATGACATCGCCTCTTTTTAAACCTGCTTTTTCCGCGGGGGAACCGGAGATGACGCTGTTTACAAGAACACCATGCACATCTTGTATGCCTAATTGTTCAGCAATAACTTTATCTATAGAAACAATTTCTACACCAAGAAAAGCTGAAGGCGAAACAGAGGTACCAACCGCTGCCGTCTGAATGACTGAATTCTGCGTTACCGTTTTGCTGATACCATTAACCAATTCTGTACTCGGAGCATCTATATCGAAACCTGTTATATTTGAATATATCAGGTAGGCAAAAAAAACGAACACCATACCTGCCGTTACGACTACCCACCTAACGTAATGCTTAGGACATTTATCAAATTGCTCTTTGTTATTACTCAAAACCTTACCCATGACTTATTTTCACTTTTTGTTTTCTTGCCTTTTGACAAGTTTTAGACTGCACGCCGGTAACTTTGGTTCCATGAAATTCGAGCTTCAATTTACGGTCAAAATTAAGGCTCAAAGCATCCTTGCGTCTTTCACCCATTGGGTTCTCCAAATCAGAACAGTCAAAACTGGCTTGAACGGCATCCATAAGCTCTATACTATCAAAATCTCATTTTTTGCACGGATTTACTTGGGAAATCAGGTATAAAGTAGCTAAATATTGTGGGGAAATCCCTTTTTCTCTTTCTGCTTATTAAGTAAAACTCGCAAATCATCATCTCCTGATAAAATTCTATTTAAAAAAGCCTGTTGATTATCGAGAGAGGTTTTTAAATTTATTTTCGAGAGCAAAAGTTCTACTACTTCATTTCGCATTTCGGTATCGGATTGTAATCCGAAAATAATCTCATCCGGAGTACGATTGCCTGCCAGAGAACAGGATAAAAACTTATACATTTCATTGGTCAATTTATCAAAGACATGACTCTTCATTGTCACATCAGGCATTTGGTTTAATTTAGAGGCAAGGAACTCAGGAAGCTGTTGTTTGAATTTTTGAGGATTAGGCGAAAAGTATACTTTATTGATTTTTTCCCAATAATTAACGGCTAAGTTATTTAGCTCTCCAATCGTATATCCTAATTCGAACGAGCAACTTTTTGTATCCTCCCAAATATAATATTTCCATTTATTAATTGCGGATTTCATTAGCTTACAGAGGGTCGTTCCCTTTCCACACGCAGATATTGGAAGCTATCTGTTCATCCATGGCGATGTTGCTGGCCTCGCACTCAACTACATAGGTCGGGTATCTCTGGTGCAATGTAACAATTGTCCCCGGCCTTATACACAGGCTGTCTATTTTATGAAGCTGCTGGTCACTTTTGCAATTGATATAGGCAACTCGTGCGGATTGGCCTACCTTTAATTCGACTAACGGTACAACAGAACTCTGTGCAGTCCGGCAGGATTCTTTGCAGCATTTGCCCTGCGGTATCGGCGAACCGTGCGGACAAGTCTTTGGATGGCCAAGTAAAATACAGATACTATCGACCAGTTCGGGCGTAATTGTATGCTCGAATTCACAGGCGCCTGCTTCGAAATCGCCGCCAAGGACATCGTAAAGTAATCTTTCGGCAAGCCTGTGGGCACGGATTAGCTGCCGGGCATAACCAGTGCCTTTTTCTGTAAGAGCGATTGCATTACCGTCCTGGCTTAGCTGTACCATATCTTCGGATGATAGTTCATCGATTATGGCGGCGTCATAGTTTCCATTCATAGCATTTTTCAAAACATCTATCGAATCGGTCTGATTTTCTTTCATATTATACAGCCGTTCGATATGCTCGTCTTTTTCCTGTTTTTTGTTCACAATATTCATCTCCCAATAGTGAATACCAATATCCGATTTAAGGCACCTGCTATCAAAAATGCACTTGCATTTATGATAACCGCCATGGTAATGGCTCGCCTTGCACCCAACTCTTTAATCATCGCCATAATGTTGGCGAAGCAGGGAATAAACATCGTCGTAATAGCCACGGCAACTATACACTGAATGTAATTAAGCTGTCCGGCTTTTATGAGCTTTATAATCAGACCAGCGGCAGCTTCATGTCTTGCCATACATAAAATTAGTGCATCGACCATTTGTACCGGAAGGCCCAGGAAGTTGTTCATAACAGGGCGGAGTACATTCTTTGCTGCATCAAGTATTCCTATTTTATCAATTAGAAATAGAATAACTGCCACGTATATAAATACAGGCACCGCCTCCTTGATAAACCACCAAAGCCTGTAATATGTTTTTACAATCACGGCTTTGATGATAGGCAGGCGTATTGCCGGCAGTTCCTGTATAAAATCACTCCTGTCTTCTTCCTTCATTATTTTGTTTAAGATAACCCCTGCAGCAATCTCGACAAACGCCAGAACAGAAAAGGCTATCACAAATGCCCTTATGCCTATTCTGCCAAGTATGCTCATATTCAAAGCCATCTGAGAGGCACAAGGTATAGCAAATGCAATCAGGTATATCGCGATATACCTTTCTTTTTTTGACCGCAGGCTTTTTGTTGTCAAAGTAGCCATGGTTTTGCAGCCAAATCCGAGCATCAGGGGCATAATGGCACTGCCGCTGAGTCCCAATTTATCAAAAATTCTTTTTGTCAAAACACATAAGTTCGGTATATAGCCGATATCCTCAAGGATGTTGAACGCGAAAAAGAAAACGGTCAATATTGGCAGAATCGTTAAAAAAGCATTCGCCAGGCCTAATGACAGGACGCCATAATCGCCTATCAGGAATTCATTCAGCCATTTGATTGTTACAAGGCTATCGATTCTGGTTTCAACAGGAATCCACAGGGTCTGGTCCATCCATCCTGCGATTACGTTGGCGACGTTGACAACAAGCAGATACATTATAAAAAGTACCATCAGCAGAATCGGGATACCGAACACCGGATGGCGGCTCAACCGCCCAAAAGTTTCTGAGAACTGCCCCGGGGTAATCTTTTGCTTCCTGGTCGTATTTTCCGTCAATTCATCAACCCAGCGGCTGCGCTTGTCGTTCAGGACACGACCTAAGTGTCCGTTGAATTGCTGCCTGACTGTCTTTACCTGTTCGAGCAACTGGGCAAATTTTTCTTCGCCGTGTTCTTTAGTCAGATAATCCGTAAGGAACGGGTCATTGAGCATCAGAAGAATCGCTGTCTTGCGTTTAAAGTTTACATCAGGCGGCAGCAAAGATTCTATCGCAGATATCCCATCATCTACGATTTCGCCATATCGCAGGTTACATTTACCCCTGTGTGCTTTGCTTATAGCACCTTTAAGTTCCTTTGTACCTAAGCCGTTTACGGCAATTGACTCGATGACAGGAATACCTAAAGCCCGTGACAGGCCGGCCGAGTCTATCCATACACCTTTTTTGGCGGTCTCATCTATAGCGTTGAGCGATATTACCATCGGTATCCCTAACTCCAGCAAATCCGCAGTAAGGGTAAGCGATTGTTTCAACTGGTTGGCATCAATGCACTGGAGGATAATATCCGGTGTTTCTTCGAATATCATATTGCGGACTATAAGCTCTTCTTCGGAGTGGATATAAAGACAATGAAGACCTGGGGTGTCAATGACTTCATAATCCTGGCCGTTAATCAGGCACCTGGTTTTTTTAATCTCTACAGTTGTAAGCGGATAGTTGGCAACCAGCGTATACGTACCTGTCAGATTATTAAATACCTGGCTCTTGCCGGTATTCGGCAGCCCAACTATAGCGATCTTCTTAATCACAGCAGGATTGTTTAAACTATCGCTATCTTCCTTCTTTTTTCGAGTCAACATACCAGCCATACTCTACTCTAACTATTCTTAGAACTTGAGCACTGAGATTGAAAAGCTGCAGGAAAGCCCGGCGAAGAGGCATAAATTCACCCCTTTCAGGCACAAAATGGAGATATTTGGTACTTGCAGAACCTGCAAAACGCAGGGCTGAAGTCGCCGGCAAAATACAACTCGCGTAAGCGTTCATGGGAAACCAGCATTTTTGTCACTGCGAGCGAAGCGAAGCAGTCTAATACCACCAAAAGGTTGAGATTGCTTCGGCCTAAAGGCCTCGCAATGACACAAAAACGCCATATTTTTCTGAATGAACGCTTACCAACTTGCCTGATTTTTATCCTCTGAATTGCTTACGCCTATCAAAAGCCTTCGCCGCTTTTATTTGTAAAGTTTATCCTCAATTTTGTCGAGCCGTCTTCTTTGTCCGCGAACCTTTACCGTTAGTACGATTACGCTAATAATTAAAACCAAAAAAATCAATGCACCTAACATTTGTTAACTCCTTTCAGATTTTATAATGTTTTTTATCGGTTACGATTGTTTGCCAACTTTCTTTTCTTTCGAGCTTACCAGCTTTTTAATTCCAACAATAAGTAAAATTGTTCCGCCTACCACCAGTGCAATTGTCCCGAGTGGCAGCCCCACAGCAGTTCCCGCGGCAGCGGCAGCATAGGCATGGCCGTTTCCTAATGCCAGCCCCAGTCCTCCACCCAAAGGTAATGCTGAACCTGCACTTGTTTCTAAAGCCATAATTCGTCCTTTCTAAATAAAGCTAATTTTTTTATCCCGTTTTTGTAGCTTCTTTTTCCCTGGGAACAATCTTGTCCCAGATTTTCATGCTGATATATACGGTCGCAACACCGGCGATTAAGGGAACAACAATTGTGTTGCCCAGGGCAAAAGCGGTACCTGCAACGGCATGAGCCGCTGCAACGCCAAATCCGGCAGAAACCCCCAGGCCGGCAGAGTTTTTTACTGTATCTTTAGCTGCCTGTGCCCCGGTTTTCTTGTGTTCGCGATACTTTATTATGTTCCCGACGCCGTAAAACACGGCGGCTATGCCGCCCACAACTGTCCCTGCGGCTAAAGGTGTAACTGCAACCACTCCTCCCATAGCGGCACTATGGGTCAGATTTGCATTTACTGTGCCCGAAGAGGTAGAAGCAAGTGTGGTCGAGTTGCCGCCGGTTAAAGTTACGGATGCCCCGCCGGTTTTGACAACAGAACCAGATGTCCTGACAATTGACGAACCTGCACTGCCAACCGGACTTGAGGACACGGTTTTGACAGGCGATGAACTTGTCTTTACCAAATCGGTCGGTTTGTTTGACCATTCTTTCATTTTAATCTCCTTTCTACATTATTTTGAATTACCTGATAACCATTCAATAATATAGGTAACCAATCTACCAGAAAGGAGGGTCGCGAGATTTACTATCTTTCCCTCGCGATAGTATTTGTAAATCGATGAAGTATCCGGCAAGGCAGTATGATAAAGCCGACCCGATATATCTTATATATATGGGGGGGGGGGGGGGGGGACGCCTGCCGAGAAAATGTTATATTTATCGGTTTTCAAAGCCATACTTCTTATATTTTTTAACACGAGCATCCCCTTTTAGCTGGTTTTCAAGCAGCATTTTCCGTTGAAGAACAGCGTATTCCATATTTTTATAGAAACGCATGCGACTGCGGCGCCAATTGCTATCGGAGCAAAAATTGTGCTGCCCATTACAAGAGAAGTTCCGGCAATTGCGGTACCTGCCGCATCTCCCAAACCGGCAGCTATCCCCATACCTGCAGAACCCTTCACAGTATCCATAATTGCTTGTCTCGCTGATTTTTTGTTTTCTCCGTAGTTTATCATATTGGCAACGCCGTAACAGACAACGGCTACGCCGCCAACAATTACACCTACCGTCAGCGGAGCAATTAAAGCTACACCCGCGGCAACTTTTTCTGTTACTGCCGTGCTGGTTTTAGCAGTAGTTAATATCCTTGAAGAATTTGCTGCCAGGGCACTTGAGCCACCGCCTGCTAATGCAGTAGACAAAGTCCCGCTGGTTGTGATGGGTGGTCCTGAAACATGGGCAGACGTTGAACCTGCCGTCAGCAGCGTAGCAGACGGTTTATTTGACCATTCTTTCATATCATACCCCTTTCTTTGATTAAGTTAGCATTTGCCAGAAATGGCTGGGCATTTGCCTGGCCATTTTCAACGCACCGTTTGAGCCAGCAAATAACGGCTCATCAACGCGAGTTACCCTACCCCCGCCTAATTCGGCCATCGCCTCTTCAATAAGCTGAGGCAGACCTATCATTTGACTTCCGCCGCCGGCTAATATCACATTAGAACGAATAGCCTGCTGAAACTCAGGGTCGTAAGTAGCGATTAGTTCGGCAATCGAGTCAACCATACCGGACACAATGCTTTTGCAGGCCTTTCTTAATTCATCGGTAATATCAAATTCTTTTGGCCGACCCTTTACCGGAAACTTAGTCGTTATCCGGTCCATACTTTCGGAAACAAGACCATGGCGTTCCTTCAATTTTCTGACCATATTGGTAGTAAACTGGGCTTCGGGGTATTTTTTTTGAATCATCTTTGAGAGCTTCTCGTCCACAAAATCGCCGGCTTCATCTAAGGTAATCTGGTCTTTTTCTTCGGGCAGTGTTCCATGTAAACGACACAAATCGACTGTTCCAGCACCAATATCAATAACCAAAGCCTGGTCGAGGATTCCAAGTCCGTAAGCTACGGAAAAAGGTTCAGAGACTATCATAACAGCATCGAGTACTCCACGGGCGGCGTCAATCAGAATACGCTGGCTGGCGATACTGGCCCGAGCCGGCGCCCCTATTACGCCATAGACAGGCTGACCGGGTTTGGGTTGTGCTTTTTCTAAAAGGTGGCGTACCAGTTGCTTGGCGGCTGTGAGATATTTATTGTTTTTATCTTTACTGTCGGTTTGAATAACCCCGTGAGCCAAAGGCCGAATAAGCTCTACGCTCAGGCGATGTTTCAGCGCCATATCTCCAAACAATGGCTGATTACCTAACAATTCTTCGGAGACATTATCCTTTGGATAACCTACATAGGTTGGCATCACTTCACGGATACCATTACTGGCTGACACAGATGCTCGCGATGTGCCAAGGTCAATACCGACGAACAATACATCGGCTTTTAATGGAAGTGCAGCAGGACTCCTGGAAATCGAAGTTTTCTTATTTTTTGCCATATTTTTTAATCCTTCCATTGGAACATTAATGTTTATATTCCTTCCGACATACTATTGCCGGCGGCGGTATTAATAAGTTTGGGTTTCTGAAGGGCGATATTCTGTCTGAAAACATTTACCAATACTGCTTTTTCATTATTAGTAAGAGAATTGGCGACTTTAAGCGAAGCCATCGCTTCTAACACATCTCTTCCACTGATATGGCCGCCGGCAACCAATTCGTCGAGTCTTTTTTGAAGGGCAAGTATGGCTTCAGCCATAACCTGAAGACGCTGTTCAAGACTTGCCTGCGCATGAGCTTCGGTGTACATCCGTTCCTCAGTTACGGTAGTTCCGCCTCTTACACCGGGGGAAACAGATTGCGATTTTTCTGTCGCTTTGCCTAAAGTGCTGCATGGCCAGAACAAAACTTTACGAGTTCCTCCTACGAGTTTTCCTATGCCATGGCCCAAACTACGTGAAATGTCTTTGAGACCCATACCAATTCCCAAACAGAACTAAATATCTAAAAAGATACGACGACAGGCTTGTGGTAACTTCAGCGGGCCCGATTCGGTTTCAACCCTTGTTACCAGAACTTCTGCTATTTTTTTAAGATTCTTTTCTATAGTTTCTTTTTTCCGCCCGGATGTTTTCTTTAGCCGAGCCGTCAAAAAAAGTATTCTTGTTATTTCAGCCAGAGTGGCAGCTTCACATATTCTTTTAATTTCTTCAGCTATAACAGAGTCAACATTTTCGATTTGGCTCAATTGTTTTGCACAGGGAGACTGTGGCTCCAAAGCATTTATGCTCTTATGTGCTGTTTCGATTAAAAAGGAACTTAGCTTCTGTCTAATTGTATCCATCAACACGATTTTTTATGCAGGAATTAAGGAACAATCGGCTGGTCAGGTAATTGCCTGATTTTATTTGCAGCTGATGGTTGAGTTTTCTTTTCGACAACAACCGCATCGACAACTTTCGACTTTTGAGCACCAACAATTCGGCCAAATAAGGTTATCAATAAAGCCTTTTCTTCGTTAGCCAGTTTTTTGGAAGCCTCAATCGAATTCATCGCTTCCCACAACCTGGCTTCACTGACTGGGCCGAGAGCACTTAAAGCGTTAATTTTTTCGTAAAAAGGCCTTGCAACCTCATCTATTACTTCCATTCGCTCGGAAATCCTGCCCATCATGAATTCAGCCTGCTTGTATAGAGTGCGTGAGAGCTTCTTGAAAATGGCGTTTCGAATCTTCTCAGGCAGATTCTTCGGATTCAAAGTCTGTGTCGATTCTTTCAGCTTTTTCTGGGCTGACGACAGTACCTTGTGACTTTGGCCTGTGAACTCGCCGATTCGACAGGCAATATTACAACAAATATCAGCAAAACCCATGTTGTTTTCCTTTTTACATTGAAGAAAATACCGCACAGAACACCAGGGAGATTGTAATCATAAGCTTGATGAGTATATTCATAGCAGGACCCGAAACATCCTTAAACGGGTCACCGACCATATCTCCGACCACAGCAGCCTTATATGCCTCTTCGACATCTTCGCCTCTTCCCCGCTGGGCTTCAATAAATTTTTTGGCATTATCCCAGGCACCGCCCCCAATAGACATGCTCATACCCAGTACCGTACCTACTATCATCGCTCCGACCAAAAATCCGCCCAAAGCTTCATGCCCCAGCACAAAGGCAATAATAAATGGCGCCGAAATAGTAACCACCCCAGCTACGACTGTGCCTATCAGGGCGTCTTTGGTAATGAGACTTACACATCTATCCGAATCCGGCTCTACCTGGCCGGTCAACAGACCTTCTATTTCCTTGAACTGACGACGAATTTCGACAACCAGCTTGTTTGCTATTCGAGTTACAGCACCCATAGTCCATGCTGCAAATAACAATGGTAAAGTAGCGCCAATAAACAAGCCTATGAGTACCGCAGGCGCAAATAACTTGGCGTCGCCTAACTCAGTATTGTTCACATAAGCCGCAAATAGCGCTACGCATGTTATAGCACCGGCACCAAGAGTAAAACCTTTGCCTATCGCTGCTGTAATATTACCAACTGTATCAAGCCTGTCCGTAATCTCGCGAACCTTTGCGCTTGCCTTGCTCATTGTGGCAATACCGCCTGCATTATCAACTATAGGCCCATAAGCATCGATAGTCATAATAATCGCCATTGTAGCTAACATGGCTACCGCCGAAAGCCCTATCCCATAAAGCCCCGCTGACAGAAACGCTATAACTATCGTTGCACAAATTGTCAGGATAGGTAGAAGTGCACCAACAAATCCAATCGCCAACCCTGCGATTACATTGGTTGCCGGGCCTGTCTGTGACATCTTTACAATATACCTGATAGGCAGTCCTGAACCGAAATATTCTGTTTCAAGGCCGAGTAAAATACCACAACCCACACCCGCTACAATCGTTATGAACAGCTTTACCTCGCCTGTTAAAGCAATAACCGCTATAAATGCACCAGCAAGGAAAAGTCCATTTGCAACGTAAAGAATATTCCGCAAAAAATCCTGCGGGTCTGCACGCCTGGTAAGGAACCTGCCAACAGACATACTTGCCAGAGAACTGATAAAACCTATGGTCACCAATACAAGCGGAAGCACAGTATATTTCATTTCCCCTGTTTTAATACCCATTATAATAGCCGCCACTGTAGAACTCATGTAGGACTCGAAAAGGTCCGTCCCCATACCAGAAATATCACCGACGTTATCGCCGACATTATCAGCAATCACAGCCGGGTTACGGGGGTCGTCTTCCGACAGGTTGTATTCTATTTTACCTGTCATGTCTGCCCCAATATCAGCACTCTTTGTATATATGCCGCCGCCAACCCTGCCAAACAATGCAAAGAAAGAAGCGCCAAGGCAAAACCCGGCAATAATATACGGCAATGTGCCAGGATCGTTGCTGGTAAGCACAAAAAGACAATATGTACCAAGGCCGATAAGGCCGACAGATGCTACGGAAATCCCCATCACAGCAGCACCCTGAAATGCCACATCCAATGCCTTACGCATGCCGCTGCTTTTGGCCGCCTGGCAGGTTCGTGAATTTGACACGGTAGCTGCTTTCATTCCAATCCAACCCGGCAGCATTGAACAAACTGAGCCTACCAGAAAAGCAATTGCTGTCGGCACACAAAGAACTACGCAAATAACAAGAAACGATACAAACAGGAAAATTCCCGTTATTTTGTATTCCTGTTTCAAAAAGACAACCGTTCCTGAACGAATCTTCTCGGCAATGGCCTGTATCTTCGCATCGCCCGGCGAATTCCTGAAAAGGTAAAAATAACCAACTATAGCAATAATTAAACCAACAACACCTACCAACGGTACCGCCCGAAACAGGAAGTCATAGGTGGTTAATTCCCCGATAGGTACTGGCCCATTTGATAGTTGTAATGGCTTATCAACCGCTAAGGAAGCAATTGGTATATACCGGTATTGACCATGGCTGTAAACATCCAGAAGGGCTGTACCGTCTTTATCGGAAGCGACAGCATTGAAGAAGTCCTCTATGTCTGATATAGAGGTTCCATCAATACCTACAATTACATCACCCGGGGCAAGGCCTGCTACTGCTGCGGCACCGCCAGGCACCACCGAGACAATTACGACACCATCTATGTTGTGGGGGATGCTATAAGTGGTCCGCAAATTTGAAGTTATAGCCGAAAGCGATGCACCCCAGTTTGTATTATCTGTGATATCTGTATTCGTGGTTTGTGCTGTCAGCATGGTAGCTGGCAACTTGGTAAGAGTTGCGTAGACCCTCGCCTTTTGGCCGTCTCTTAAATACGTGATTCTGACATTATCACCCGGTTTTAATGTCGCCATAACCTCTTTAAATATTTCCACAGTTCTTGTGGCAGTTGTGTTTATTACGGTAATGACATCGCCTCTTTTTAAGCCTGCTTTTTCCGCAGGGGAACCAGAAATGACGCTGTTTACAAGAACACCATGCCCATCTTGTATGCCTAATTGTTCAGCAACAACTTTATCTACAGAAACAATCTCTACACCAAGAAAAGCTGAAGGCAAAACAGAGGTACCAACCGCTGCCGTCTGAATGACTGAATTTTGCATTACCGTTCCGCTGATACCATTAATCAATTCTGTACCCGGAGCATCTATATCGAAACCTGTTATATTTGAATATATCAGGTAGGCAAAGAAAACGAACACCATACCTGCCGTAACAATTACCCACCTGACGTAATGCTTCGGACATTTATCAAATTGCTCTTTGTTATTACTCAAAACCTTACCCCTGACTTATTTTCACTTTTTGTTTTTCTTGTCTTTTGACAAGTTTTAGACTGCACGCTGGTAACACAGGGTGGAATATGTGCCTTTCCCTGCTTCATTAAATCGTCGAAAGTGGTATTGTTGTACACCTCCAGAATCGCATCGTGAATTTTTTTCCACAGGTCGTTGACGTAGCGTATTATTTTTTTCCCGGCAAATACTGCATTGCTGGCCAGGACACCGGCAAGCTCGGACATGTCCGCAACAGTTTCTATAAAAAATTCTGTTTTCTTTTTCTCCATTATTCTGACCTCCTTTAGCTTGAACGTTCTAAATTTCTTTAGCCGTATACTCAACCGGTATATCTTTACCAACCGGTATCTGCTCAACGGTAACTTCAGGACCGTATACATTTATCAAAAGAAAATGCCGAAAACCCGAATCCAAAAGACCATCTGAAAAACTTCCTGATGTAACGTACCGGACGCCATTATTCGTAATATCTACAAAACCGTGCCAATGACCCTGCAGAACGACATCTACCTGGTATTTCTCAAAAAGTGCTATGAGCTGCTGTTTTTCTTCTGTCTCAGGAAATTTATAGTTGCCGTATAAGTTGCCGTATAGGGGCATATGGCTTATTACAAAAAGAAGCGGCTGCTTATTGCTTTTCAGTTGTTCCTGAATCCATTCCATCTGGTTAAGGCCTATTTTGCCGCTGGCGGAATCGATTACTACAAATTTTGCATTGCCGCCACAGAAAGAATACACCGAAGGCCCCAGAAACTTCCAGTAATACGCCCAGCCGCTATTACAGAAGTCGTGATTTCCCAATGCCGGATACCACGGGACGGTTAAAGCATTACAATGATTGATAAGGTTGCGGTATTCGCTCTCTTCTCCAAAGGATGTCAGGTCGCCGCCGAATACAACAAATCTCATTTGCCTTAGTTTTATTGCTTTGTCGAGGTCACCAAAGCAACCGTCACCTGTTGAATGCATATGCGGATCGCCGCAAAATGCGAACGAATAAACATAAGTACCTTTTATCGCATCTTTGTAAGGCGAATTTATCGAGTTAGACAGATTAAATCTCTCATCAACCGTAACATACTCCGTTGCCCCATGTTTCAACAAAAAGAAACACAAAGGAATAAGTATCAGAACAATGGGCGGCCTTATGAGCAGGGCAAGGAGAATCTTTTTCCGTAATGTTTTATGTTCTTCCGTCATCAGTTCTTCTTCGCCTCCGTCGGCCTGGTATATTCCCTGTAAGAAAGATACATAATCAAGAGTATTAGCAAACCTATGAATAATACAGTATCATTAGTTGAACTTAACTGCGGTGGAACTTGCGAAGGCCTGTTCATACCCGTAGTACTGCTGGTAGTACCACCCGATGTACTTGTACTACTTGTTCCACCCGTATTTTCATCTCCAGGAACGGTTGTGGGCCTGTTGAAAGCGGGATTATCCCCCACTGTAAGCTGCACATTAGCAACCGGCACTCCCCCGGTAAGCACAGACATCATTCTCTGCCTCATGGTCTGAGTTTGAGTTGGTGTGGTATTAACAGCAGCAGTAACCCCGGAGGAATCCAACGGTACATAACGTACTGAGCCCTGGCTGTAAACATCCAAAAGGGCAATATTATCATTGTCGGATGACAAGGCACTGAAGAACTCATCCATACTGGACACAGGGATTTTGTTAATACCTGTGATTACATCTCCCGGCTGCAGACCAGCCGCATCTGCGGCACCGCCGGGTGCTACCGACAAAATTACGACACCAGTTGTACCAGCGGGGATGCCAAATGAACTCCGTATGGTCTTAGTGATATCCGAAAGCGATATGCCCCAATCACCGCCACTTGAGTTGCTATCCTGAGCCGTTGCCGAGGTATCAGGAATCGCGACAAGTTTAGCATACGTTATGTTTTTTTGACCGTTCCTGATGTATACAATTCTGACGCTGTCGCCTGGTTTGTATTTGGCCATTAGCAGCTTGAACCCATCAGTATCCGCTACTGCTTCGCCATCCAAAGAGATAATAACGTCACCTCTTTGTAGCCCGGCCTTTTGTGCAGGAGAGCCGTCAACAACGCCGTTTACAAGAACACCGCATTCACTTGGCAGTGATAACTGCTTGGCAATAATGGAATTGACAGAAAGAACCTCTACACCAAAAAAGACAGAAGGCGAAACAGAGACATCCCCGACAGCGGCGGTCTGCACAATATTGGCTGTATTTATAATACTGGTTGTTGTATCCGCAGCATCATTTGTAGAACCTGACCTTAGCCGGGTTGGTGCGGATTCAAACATAATATATACACCTAACATAAGTATTATGCCCAAAAGAAAGGCCCATAGAGCACTGAACTTACTTTTTTTCTTTTCTATTTCCTCTTTCACAGCGTAATCACCTCATCTGCTTATAATTGTAATGTTAGTTTTCTATCGCCCTTAATAAAAGGGGCCTGGCCTTGTTTATTGGTATGGCAAAACTGACGCCTGAAAAATATCCCGACGGAGATGCAATAGCAATGTTGAGGCCAATCACTTGGCCATCACCATTTATCAAAGCACCGCCCGCACTACCACGGTTTACAGCAGCATCTGCCTGAAATATATCTCTGTAGACAGTATCACCAACAACGATACTTCGCTTGTTATCGCTGACTATCCCAGCGGTTACCGTGTGCTCGAAACCAAATGGCGAACCAATAGCAAGAACTGAGTCGGTTATCTTAACCAGATCGGAGTTTGCCAGTTTTGCTGCCGGCAAAGGCTTGTCCGATTCTATCTTCAGGATTGCAAGGTCATTTGTAATATCGACATCAACAACCTGGGCTTTGTATATCTGGCGCACAGGACTAAAAACACTCACGTTAACGTTCGGGTAATCTTTTATTAAGTGGTAGCAGGTAAGAATATACCCGCGAGCATCAATGATAACACCTGAACCAAGAGTTTCTTCGTTTGTTTGCAGGGCTGCTGTCGATGGCATATCAAAACTCAAAGCAGGCCCACCCCTTCTATTCGCAGAACCAACATTAGCCGGGGCTACATCTATATTCACAATAGCTCTCTTTACTGCAGAAACCGCATCTGTAAGGTCGTTATCCGAGCACGCAACAAGCTGTATATTTGAAGCCGTCAGTGCAATGTTGCTGCTGCGGTTAGAACCATCCTGAGTGGTACTGGTCGTTCTAGCTCTTTCCTTCATTGTGAAACCTAAAAAAGCCGATTGACACACTATGAGAATAATAAATCCGACAATCACTGTGATCGTAATCACATTAGCTTTTGAGTGTTTCTTTGTTTTTGTAAGTTTTTCGAGCTTACTTTCCGTCACTAATATACCTCCGTCTCATTAGTTTTATCTTTAGACTTGGTTTTTGATGAAGAAGGCTTGCCGCCGCCATGTTCTTCTTCAGCATCAAGAACAGTCCCTGTCGATGAATCCTTGATTCGGCCATCATTGTATATGTCAAGGGCCTGCTGAACCGTGCCCACAAAGCCGGTGTACACCTTGACTTTCAGGTCCTTGAGTGCTTTAAGGGCTGTTGCACTTATGTTATTGCAAACAACAATCGAACCGCCTTCAGCCACTATGAACTGAGCGATTTCATCCCCGCTTGCCCTTTTATCCCTGTAATATGGATTGGACACCGCTTGATATGTTCCCAACCCGAACATTAAGAAATAACGAGCATCGTCGAGTAACGGTGCTATATCAGATTTAAGAGTTCTGCCTGTGGAGGGGATAACCAATTTTTTCGAACTCCCCGCTACATAAACTATGTTCGATGTCGAGGCAACTGTAGTTGCCGCTGTCGGTACTACGCTGCTGCCGGTTGTATTGCCGCTTGTGCCTCCAGGTGTTTGGTTAACCAATCGAGAGCCGCAGACGGGACATGTAAGCGAGGCACACGGAACAGATATAGGATGCGTTACGGTTACGCCGCACATTGGACACACACATAAATCTGAGCGGCCAGTCTGGGCTGCACCGGAGCCGGACTGGCCACCACCCTGTGCCGGCCCATCTACTGCAGTGCCTGTATCAGCTGACCCTCCCATACCCATACCCGCTGGAGGGCCGCCAGCTACCGTAACAAGTGCCGTCTTTTGAGCTTGAGTTATAGACTGTGTGCTCTGGCCTAAAGGCGGCACACCATCAGGCTGGCTCGATACCGGCAATAAATAGAAAGCCTGCTGAACAGGCGGTACGTCAGCCGGTTTGCCGCCAACAGGAAGTATGTAAAATGCCTGCTGGACCGGTGGAACATCATCGGGTTTACCGCCTGTTTGAATTGTACCTCCGGCAGTATCACCGCCGGGGGCGGCATTGACAAGCCGTGACCCGCAAACAGGACATGTCAATGAAGCGCACGGAATACCTATTGGATGTGTTACAGTCGTATTACACCTCGGACACAGACATAAAGTCGAACGAGCACTCTGTGATGAGCCTCCGACATCAGTCGGAGCGCTGCCGGTACTGCTTGAAGCGCTGCCCATATCCGCCGGAGGGCCGCCAGCCACCGGCAATAAGTAGAATGTCTGCTGAACAGGCGGCACGTCAGCCGGTTTACCACCAATCGGAACAAGCGCAACTGTTTGTGCCGAGCCACCCATTGACGGCGGTACGTCAGCCGGCTTACCGCCAACTAACACACCGGCAGTAGGAGTTATCGTACTGGCAGCGGCACTGGTATTGGCAGGAGGCCCGCCGGCCACCGGCAGTAAGTAGAAAGTCTGCTGAACAGGCGGCACGTCAGCCGGTTTACCACCAATCGGAATAAACGCAACTGTCTGTGCCGAACCACCCATTGACGGCGGTATGTCAGCCGGTTTGCCGCCAACTACCACGCCGGCAGTTTTGGATATCTGGCTGCCATCTATAAGTGCACTGCTGGCACTTACCATTCTGCCGCCGCAAATTGGACACTGAAGAGCAGAACATGGAATACCAACCGGATGGGTCACTTTCGTGCCATCAAGAGGACATATACAAACCGTTGTTGAAGAACCCGCCGTTTGTTGCACTGGTGTTGTTGCAGGCGGTGTAGTTGAGGGCTGATTGCTTATTGCCCATAGATTGCCGGCTGTTGGTATCGCTGCTATCCTGCTCGGTGGACTTGTCGGTGCTACTGTACTGCCTGCTGCTAAGGAAATGGGTCTCAACTGGGTTGGTATCTGTGTCGCTGGAAGCTGGGTTGTCATATCTGTACCGGTAATCGAATCGGTTCCAGGCGATGCCGTCATAAGCTGAGAACCACAAATGGGACATACCATATCAGCACAGGCAGTACTTGCCGGATGAGTTACTTCTGCACCACATTTGGGACAGACACAGGTTGTAGGTCTATTTGCCCGGGCATCGCCCTGAGCGGTAAGCTCAATGGGCTTGCCTTTAGGAGGGATGGTCGCCGGCTTGCCCGACAGACCATCACTTTCCCCATCAGTAGCAGTATCATCCGTCTCTGTCGATGGTGGGCCTCCTGTCGGAATCGTGGCTGTCGATGAACTGCCATAGCCGGCAAGGTTAGCCTCCTTTAATTCAGGCAATCTGCCTAACTGATAATTCGTTATCGCAGTTCGCACGCTGCCTGTAACTGGTCCATAGATTTTAACTTTGGCAAGATAAAAGGTATCAAACACCTGCGGACCTATTCCGCCTACTATTACAGCATCAATTTTTTGCTCTATCAGCATTTGTGCTGTGATTATCCCCGTACCGCGAACCTGGGCGGCATATGGGTTAGTAATTACGGTTGGCTGCTTTGTATTGAAATCATACAGAATAAAATACGGGGCAGAGGTAAACCGGGAATAAACCTGACCATTCAAACCTGCCGTGTCAGAAGGAATAATAATACGATGGGTTTCGACCACTTCTTTATCAAAACTCATCATCACAACTTGTGGCGGTGAATCACCTTCATCAGGAAGTGTTACAAAGAATCTTTTGCCGTCAGAAGATGAATAAACGTCCAGAAGCACACTCTCAACATCTTTGAGAGCCTGATAAAGAGCCTGCAGGTTAGGCGTAGGAACCTGGTTGATACTTACAATAACGTCACCAACCTTAATACCCTGCGAATCGGCAAGACTGCCCCGCACAACCACAACAACGAGAACGCCTTGAATTTTATCGGGTATTTTGAATGCAACCCTTGCATCATCTGTCAGCGGCGACACCGATATTCCCCAGGGCGTGGATAATACCGGATTAACGGCAGTATCAGTGGTTCCTGCTACTTTTTTAATCTTTGTATCAGTTGTTGCGGCATCATCGTCCGGTTTGACGCCAAGTGTAACGTAAACATTCTTCTTGCCGCCATTTACTTTGTCTACAACAAGTTTGATAGTATCGCCAGGTTTAAGTTTCCGAAGCCGGTCTTGTATCTGTAAGGTATCGACTACCTTGGTTCCGTCGAGGGAAATAATAACGTCGCCTCTCTGCAGGCCCGCCTTATCTGCCGGTGAGCCTGATGTTACATTGTTTACGAGAACCCCCTCGCTTGAGGTTAAACCAAGTGCACTACTGATAGTAGCGTCCAAATCCCGAATCTCAGCACCAAGCCAGGCGAGCTTTGCATCCAGCTTATTGTAGTTTATCTCAAGCCCACCGTCAGGGGCGCCTTTAATCACATGGTCAAGCAGCGTCATAAAAAGGAAGCCGAAAGTTGCAAGAGCCAGAAGCCCTGCCACTATGGCCCATCGCCTGATTACCCGCTTCTTATGTTCCAGCACCTGTTCTTTTTCTCTGGGGGTCATGTCCTCTGTTATTGTTTTTTTTGTTTTTTTGCCTTTTTCCCATATCATAGCTATAGCTCCTTTAATTCCGGCTTTGTCACGCGGGATACGATTACAACATCCCCGATCCTCTCGAAATTATCCTTTACGTTTTTCTTAACCCTCTCGATTATCCGTTTTACCTCGGAAACCTTCATTTGCGGGTCAAACATTGCCTCAATATCAATCCAATTTTTCTGCCCAATCTGCCTGGCACGCAGCCTGCTTACCTCTTTTATCCCTTCCTCTTTCAAAACTATTTTTTTTACCTGGGCAAGAACTGCTTTATCGTCAAAAGACCTGTCGGTTATGCCTTTAACACCTACTGCCAGTGTATCAATGCCGTTTCGGGCAATCACAAAGCCGACAAGAATAGCTGCGACAGGGTCAAGAAATGTAAAGCCCATCCTTGCACCTAAGATACCTGCCAATGCCGCCACGGATGTCCACACATCAGACCTGTTCTCCCACGCATTCGCTATCAGCACTGGTGAACCGATTTGTTCGCCGGCACAGAGCGAATGCCTGAACATAATTTCGTTAGCAACAACGGATATAGCCGCAGCCCATACCGCCAGAATACCCGGGTCGTACATATCTTTACGAATAATGGAAACCAGTGACACCATCGTAATTGTCACGGCTGTACAGACAAGCAATGTACCGATTATGGCAGATACGACAAACTCTATATGACCATGACCCCAGTTATGGTCTTCGTCCGGCGGGGCAGAAGAAACCTTCAGGCTGACAATAACTAATATCGCTACAATAATATCGCTGAGGGAATGGACGGCATCAGCAATCAGCGCCTGGCTTCGGCCTAATATGCCGCCGAGGAGCTTAACGACAAGAAGCCCTATGTTGGCCCAGAAATTTAGCCCTCCAACATGTCTAGTACACCAATAACATTTTTTACAAGCAACAGGCACAGTTTATAATCTCAAACTTTGGTGGGTAACTTCACTGATTTTGATATTTGCATTTTTCTGTTATATTTCTTTTAGCTCCGGCTCTGACGCACGGGATACGATTACAACGTCGGCTACCCCATCAAATCTATCCATTATATTCTTCCTGAGACCGCCGATTATGCTTTTCACCTCTGAAACTTTCATTGCAGGGTCAAATGTTGCCTCAAGGTCTATCCAATTCTTCTGGCCTATTTGTCTTGCCCGCAATCGGCTTATGTTTCTTATGCCTTTCTCCCTTAAAACTAATCTCTTCACGCCGGCAAGTGTCTCTTTGTTAAAAGACCGGTCGGATACACCCTTAATCCCTTCGAGGAGCGTTTTTAACCCGAATCTCGCAATCGCAGAACCAACAAAAATAGCTGCAATAGGGTCTAAGACTCTAAAACCCATCTTCGCACCGAAAACTCCTACCATGGCGGCAATCGATGTAAGACCGTCAGACCTTTTTTCCCGGGAGTTTGCTATCATCACAGGCGAGTCCATCTGCTGGCCGATACAAACACCATGCCTGCATAAAATTTCGTTGGCGACAACGGATATGAACGCCGCCCATACCGCCAGGACATCGGGATTCTCCATATCGCCTTCAACAATCGAAGATAGTGCAGTAATAGTAATGGTAATGGCAAAACAGATAAGCAATACACCTATTGCAATCGCTGCGATAAACTCCACACTGCCGTGGCCCCACGGGTGGTCATCATCCGGCGGGACAGCAGAGATTTTTAAACTTATAAGCATCATCAGCGATACGATGATATCACTTAGTGAATGCACAGCATCGGCAATCAACGCTTGGCTTCGGCCGTATATACCGCCTAAAAGCTTTATTACAAGAAGAAGGATATTGCCAAACAAATTCAAACTGCCAATATGCTTAGCACACCAATGACATCGTTTACAGGCAACCGCCACCGAATAAAACCTCAATTCAAATATACAAAATAATTGTAGAATCCGCCTTCGGCGGATAACTTCTTTAATCCTGCTTTTTTAATTTTACTTTTTGATTTTCCGGGTCAACTACCCACTCGGGCTCATTATCCCATGAAAAATAGGGCTGTATGTGGAAACGCAAAACTCTTCCGAACATATTCACAGGGAAAAGGCTCAGGCATCTGTTGTAAACGTTCACTGCGTTATTGTACTCAACCCTCTTATCGTAAATCTGACTTTCCACATTCCCCACCCGCTCAATAAGCACCCTGTACGGCTGGCTCGAAACAAGCTGCGGATAATTTTCAGCCACAGCCATAAGTTTCGACAGACCGGCTGAATTGAATTGACTTCCTGAAAATTCCTTTGTGTTATCGATAAGTTTCTTCAAATCGTTCGAGACCGCCATAGATTCTTTCCTCGTCTCCATCGCGGAAGTGAATATACCCCGCTCATAAGCTATGAACCGATTGACGGTTGCCGCCAGGCCGGAAAGAATGTTCTGTCTCATCTGAAGACCTGCATCTACCTGTCCACGCAGGTTGCTGATCTGCTGTTCCATCACAATCAATTTGTTGTAGTAGTAAATATGCGCATACACAACCGCAACAGTCACTACCGTTATGGAAATAGACAGATAGTAGTCAACGAGAAACTGCCTAATCAAATGGAGCCAATTTTTCTTTTCAAAATGCTCTGACCCCAAAACAACTCGTATCTTTTCCTGACGTTTTGTACCGGCCGATTTTATAAAAGGAATCGCCATAGACTCCTCGCTCCCTAAATTTCTTCCAGTTCCATAGCCTTTTTGAAACACTCCATTGCCTCTTCACGCTTACCCATTGCCTCATAGGTGTAACCAAGTCGTTTGTGAACCTTGGAGTAGTTAGATTCAATTTCTATTGCTTTGGTGAAGCTTTCTACCGCCTTTTCATAATTCTTGAGCTTGTCATAGGCAACACCGAGGTTATACATAATGTCGAACGACGTCTTATCCTTGCGGGCAAGGGAACCGAGATATTTAACTGCCGCCTCAGAATCATCGTTCTTTATGGCCAACAGTCCTAATCTATAGACAGCGTCCGTATGAGATTTGTCCATCTCGGATGCCTTCTTATAAGCCTCCTGTGCCTCCTCATCCATACTTTCCCGCTCACAGCAGATACCGAGGTTGTAATAGATATCCGCTTCTTCTTTACCCATGCCAATCAATTTGTTGTAGTGGTCAATGGCCTTTCCGTACTGACCACGCTCCATCAATGCAGCAGCTTTTTTGGAGACCAGTTCCTTGGCCTCAACAGCTTCTATCTTTGTCAAATTACAGTAGGCATTAACAAGACCGTCAAGACAACCTCTGAGTTTACTGAAAAAACCCTGCATCCGAAGAGGCAGCGGAACACCCTGTGTCTCGGGGGACTCTTTCGTTTCACTTTTCTTTGTCATCTTTTATGCCTCCTCCTTACCTTCCTCTTTGGCAGCCCATTTTGCTTTCATACTGCGAATACCAGCCAGTACCGCTACTATTCCAAAGCACAGCACCAAAAGCGGCACAATAGCAACCAGTATATCTTTGAACATATACCAGTTGCCCATTATCCCCCACAGTCCAATCACAATCGCGACGATTCCTACAACAATGTGTAACATTTTTGCTCCTTTCTGTTAATTTCCTTTCATTTTTTTACATTTTTCTTAAATATTTACTCTGCCATCGCTTGTTTCAACTGCATAATTCCACGCTTTTATTCCACCTATCACGTTATACACATCCTTAAACCCGGCCTTTACAAGTATCTGACAGGCAACCTCGCTTGTTGCGCCTGTAAAGCAATACACGATTATGTCCTTGGTCTTATCAAGGCTAAATGCCCTGTAGCCCAGTTCATTTAAGGGTATATTTATAGCCCCGGGTATATGGCCCTGGGCATAAGATTCGTCATCCCTGATATCGACGATTATAAAGTTCTTGTCAGATTTGTTGTCTATCCTGGCTTTCAGTTCATCTGTGGTAATATTGTAGAAACCGGCCACATTAGGCAAATTAAAAACAAAACTGTCCGCAGAGCGGGCCACACATACAATCCTGGTGTATACCGACCTTCCAGCTATTACTAAGACAGCTAAAGCCAAAACAACTATTAAAATAAAAACTTTTTTCTTAGTCGTCATCATGCGATAATAACATTCACTTCTCTTGCGAAAGGAATCTTCTCCATTAACTGTACTTTGACGCGGCGGGCAATTTTGTCGGCCTGCTCCATACTGATATCGTCATCTACGCTTATCCACATATCAACATGCAGCAGTGTTCCAACGTACCTGGCCTTTATGTTTATAATCTCTTTTACCTCGCTTACCTTCTGCGTGCATACCCTTATTCGCTCCAGGATTTTGGGTGATGGAACCTTGTCCATAATCCCGCCAAAGCCCACAAAAACCATTCGCAGGCTGACAAAAAACACAACAATTGAAATGATTGCGACACCAATCCTCTCAAGATACGCACCACCGAGATAAGAAAGGATTAAAAATAACAGAACAAAAGACGAAATCCACGCACCGATGCGATTGTAACGCCCGGACATGGCCAACATTGTGCTTGAGCAACTTTTGGTTTTCTCTGCGAGGTATCGATAAAGAACCTCGTTGGTTATTACAGATATAATCGTAACCATTATCGCCAGGGTGTATAAACCATGCCTTTGTAGTCCAGCCATGACCACCAGGCTGTAGTAGAGCATATGAATAGAAATAATCAGACCAAGAAAGCCGACCACTGCCATACTTATAAACAGTACCTTACCCAGGCCATACGGATATCTCTCATCGTGAGGCTTTTTTTCTATAACCTGCGCCTGCCAGGGAATCAAAAAAGCCGCTGCCGCCATAAGGGAGAAAAGGCCGTCCATCAAAACCAGCCTGCTGCCGCCCATGGAGGCAATTCCAAACTTCAGAATGGCAATCGCCAGATTAGCCAGCAGCCCTGCCAGAAATGGCTGAATTGAATCGCCATGATTTGGATATAATTTAGTTGTGCTCATTTGCGGTTAATTTACTTCCTGTTATTTTTGGAGTTCTTTACAAAGCCTACGAGATACGCGGTGCCATAACCGAGAATAAAACTTACAAACAAAAGGAAAACTGTTCTTATCTCAAAACCATTTGTGAAAGGAAAATTTACCCGTGTTGCGTGCATGTTTCCACCAACAAACAGGATAATGACCAGAACAACAATTATGATTATTATGGTTCGCCACATATTTTTTACCTGATTGTTTCTTTGACAATAGGTTTTACCTTGTTAATAGGAATTGCAAATCCAACACCTGTGAATACGCCGGTAGGAGCGTAGATGGCGGTGTTTATACCTATGACCTCGCCTTTTCCATTGATAAGCGGTCCGCCGGAATTGCCCCTGTTAATAGCCGCATCTGTCTGAATCATATTATCATAGGCTTGACCGTCTATGACAAGGTTTCTTGAATCATCGCTTATAATCCCTGCCGTAACGGTCTGCTCCAACCCGAAAGGCGAGCCTACTGTCAGAACTTTATTGGCCACTTTTATCATGTCGGAGTCTCCGAGAATCGCAGTAGGCATAGGCGAGTCGGGTTCGATTTTCAAAATGGCAATATCATTTTTCAAGTCTTTGCGAATGATTACGGCTGGATAAACCACTCTTGCCGAGTTAAAGGTTACAACCTTGATATTCACAGCATTGGCTACTACATGGGCATTGGTCACGATATAACCTCTGCGGTCAACGATAAT
>Ga0315276_10000977_pt1 | contig 25274 bp, 16 predicted proteins | sample YL17G05_0_MG_FD_204542 | JGI IMG/M metagenome (GOLD analysis project Ga0315276, IMG submission 204542) | Sediment microbial communities from Yellowstone Lake, YNP, Wyoming, USA - YL17G05_0 | ecosystem: Environmental > Aquatic > Freshwater > Lake > Sediment | place: USA: Wyoming | collected... | reverse complement strand
TTCGCGAAGAGTCGTGTTGTGACCGAGCGAGAGCCTGCCGGCCGCGGGCAGTTCGAAATCCACGCGGCCCAGGAGATCGAAGGTCTCCGAGTCGTTGTTGAGGCGGAGCGTTGCCACGTCGTCAGCGGTGTTCTCGGGCGTCCCCTTGTCGTCGATAAAATCGAAATTGCCGCCGGTGTCGAGATAGCTCCCCTGTATGAACGCCCTCAGGCGGCCGAGAGAAGGCCAGAGCGACACCGCGTACCGGGAGGTTTCGAATGAGCCGTACGAGGCGCGGGCCTCGGCGTCGATCGCAGTCGAGGTGCCGTCCCCTTTTCTCCCCGTATCCGTCCTCAGATTGATCACGCCGCCGATCGACGACGACCCGAGATGGGGCGGAGAAAAACCCCTGTACACCTCGATGCTCGTGATCCCGTCGAGAGAAAGGTCGCCGAGGTTCGACGCCCCCGAGTACGCGTCGTTGAGAGGCATCCCGTCGAGGTAGAGATCGACCTGGTTCGAGGAAGAGCCGCGGATCGAAACGGTGGCGAAGCTCCCGAGCCCGCCGTACTGACGGACGCGGACGCCGACCACCTGCGAGAGAACCGAGGAGAGGTCCTCGACGCGGTCCCTCCGTTCGCCGGGATCGATGACGGCGACGAAACCCGGCCGTATAAAGACATCGTAGTCCTCGCGCTTGATGCGATCCGCTCTCACCACGATCGCCGGGACGGTGAAGAGCGTGTCGAGAACTCCGTCCTTGCCCTTGACGATCTCGGGGCGCGCGACGGTGCCCGCGCCGGCGGTCGCCGCTTTTGCGTTGGAGCTTGCGGGTGCCGCGCTCGGGTTCGCAGGCACGGCGCGGGCGCCGGCCCTCCCGCCAACCGCCGCCGCGAGAATGAACGCGAAAAGGCCCGCCGATAGACGGACCCGTGCCCGCCAAAGCACTTTGTCAGAAAAGATTTCTTGGAGCCTCAATCATGCCCCTCCCTCTCGGCCTCGAAGAGGTGCCGGGTCGATCGGCTCTAGGCAGGTCTCCTGGCTTATGGCTCGAACGCCTCCCGCCCCCTTCCCGGCGTCGTGACGCCAGTGGTTTTGGGCGGGTGGCTCGCCAATTACAGTGGCGGGACCGCGAGGGATTCTCACCCTCTTCCCTCTTCGCTCGCAGCGAGCACCTAGAGTGAACTGATAGTGATTGCGATTCTATGGAGCGTGGTCTTGCGGTGTCAAGTCCAACGTGGAAGAAAATAAGAGTCGGGAAAAATCGGGAAACGCGAGCATCGGCGGTCGCAAGGATCGGGAGTCACAAACGTCCGCGAAAAAAAAGATGGTGCGCCCAGGAGGGCTCGAACCCCCAGCCTTTTGGTCCGTAGCCAAACGCTCTATCCAATTGAGCTATGGGCGCACGCTCTTCTATCGGGATGCAAAATCTTGGGGCTCCGTAACCTCCGGCATTTTACAACGAAGAACTCTCGGCGTCCACCGGGACGATTCGAGCCTGCTTTTCCACGCCGTCCCCGGCGCCATCCGCCGTCGATGGGCGCCCGGGCCACTCGTCGTCAGCGGACGCCGGGGGCTACTCCTCGTCGAGCGACGACGACCGCGTGAAGGTCGGTCCATCGGGGGGCGTGATCGATCCCTCGGTGCTCGGCGTCGCCACCGGCTGCGGGGCGGGTGTCGGCGCCGGTTCCACGTACGCTTCCTCCACTTCCGCCACCACACGCAGCCCGCCGACCGCGCCGGCGATCAGATTGAAGATCCAGAAACCGATCGTGACGAACACCGATGCGACCGCCCCGTACATCAGCGCGATGATCGGGATGGCGAGTATCCCCAACACGATCCCGAGAACTCCAAAATTGGGAATATCACCGCCGAAAACGGCGTTCTGTATCCCGCCAATCACCAGAAGGGCAAACCCATAGATGATCGAGATGAAAACCCCGATGATGGCGTAAATATAGAACGCAAGTTTGAAGACCGAGAAAAGCTCGACCCGTTTGATCTCCAGACGCGCTTTCAAATCCGTTCCTCTGTTTGTGAAATAGTGGCGGAGAGGGGGGGATTCGAACCCCCGGTGAAGTTTAACCCTCACAGCCGCTTAGCAGGCGGCTGCCTTAAGCCACTCGGCCACCTCTCCCACCGGTCTGACTGGCGGAGGGCGGGGGACTCGAACCCCCATGGGCTTACGCCCAGCGGTTTTCAAGACCGCCGCCTTACCAGTTAGGTCTAGCCCTCCTGACGAGTCAAGAACGTATGATATCGGGAGTTAACAGTAAAGTTCTATTTTCGCCGGGCGGCCGAGGGAGGTAGCCGGCGCTCGTTGCGGACTGTCGGCGCTCGCGAGTCCTTGCGGGGCGGGCCTTCGTTGCCGACTGTCGGCGCTCGCGAGTCTTCGCGGGGCGGGCCTTCGCGAGTCTTCGTGGCGGCCGGAAAAGTGCCGGCTTTGGAAAAGAATCCGGCCGCCGAGCCCTTGATCTTCAAGGACGCGGCGGCCGGGAATAGAGCCGCGACGCCGGTCAAACGAGGATCAAACGGCGGGGAGTCATTCTCACTTAATGAGAATCAACTTCCGAGTCTCGACGATCCCGAGCGCTTCGAACCGGCAGAAATAAATCCCGCTCGACGCGCGTGACGCGTTCCACTCGACGGTGTGCTCGCCGGAGGACCGTGGACCATCCACGAGCTTCTCCACGAGGCGCCCCGAGACGTCGTAGATCGACACCCTCACGTCGGCGGCTTGCGGCAGATAGTAGCTCACCCGGGTCACCGGGTTGAACGGGTTCGGCAGCACCGAGCGAAGACCTGCCGCTTTTTCGGTCGATCTCTCCTTGTCGGGTTTGCCGTTCGACCCGCGGACATCGATGATGACGCAATCCACCGCGTAGAAATCGCGGCCGTCCATCGTTTTCCCCGTGATGGTGACCGCCTTCTCTTCACCGTCCGATGCCGGCAGGAGCGCTTTGACCACATCTTTTTCCCGGAACTTTAGAACCAGGTCCATGACGCCGTCCGGCCTCTCGCCCGGGCACGCGCAGGCCCGCTCGCGTGTCCGTTCGGAACCCACGTCACGGTACGCCGCCCTCATAACCGGCGCGGCGCCTTCGAGTCGGATCGAGGTGACGTCGACTTCCATCACATCGAAGTCCGCTCTTCCGAGGAGCGCCGCGTGGAGAACGCCGCCCGCCATTGATTCATCGTTCTTGTTCGCGCCGGGGCCCTCTGGTTTGACCTTCAGATGATTCGGGCACCTACCCGGCTGGACGTCGAGCGCCGCGAGAACGGGCGGCCCGTTGGGGTACCAATCCGCGTTGTACAGTTGCTTCGCCGCCCGAGCGTTCTCGATCATCCCGGCGAGACCTTGCCCGGCCACGAAGGCGATACGAAAAACGATCGTCTCTTCGGGCTCGAGCACCGGGAAGGGGCCGACGCTCAAAACCACTCTCTGGTCGCGCGGTACCAGCGCGTCCCGATCGATCGTGAGATCGGAAAGGACTTCATACCGCTCGAAGTCGTTCGTTGGGTCCCCACCCTCTTCGAAAGACTGCTCGCCCGAGAATACGGCGAACGTGCTCACCCCAACCTGAGTCGGCGCTTTCTCGCCCGCAGGATCGGTCGTGTGATCGAGAAGAAGAATCCCTAGATATCCCGGTGTCTGCCCTCCGTCTCCATCCACGTCGTACCCGTAGCCGATTTCGAGATCCCCCGGTACGCGCGCGGTTCGGACGGCCGGGGCCCGGACGAATCCCGCCCCGTCGTCCTCCCAGTACCTCGGCTGCGTCCGCGGACCGACGTCGAAATCCGCGAATACCGCGACGTAAATCTCACTGAGCACCTCGACACCGATATTCGTGATCCGGAAATCGACGGCGACGAAATCGTCGACCGGGTCGCCTCCCCACTGATAGCTTTCCTGTCTTACGAGAAGATCCATGGGGTGGTGATCACCGTAGATCTGGCTGGCTTCAGGCTGGTTATCCGTGTACCAACAGCTAAACATTTGATCGGAGATCGCGGCGAAGTCCTCGTCGACGAGCCCGTCGCCGTCGTCATCGCGGCCGTTGAGCCAGTCTTCGTCGATCGCCCCGTCGTGGTCATCGTCGGCGTCCGGATTGGGGAAACGGTTCCCACCCGGCGCGCCTTCCGACGAGCGGTATATGATGTCGATCGGGTCCTCCGTCGGCCGCATCTCGAACTGATACAGCGACTGCGAGACCGCCGGGATCCCGCCCTTCAACGCACCGATCCAAAGACCCGCCCCGTACAAGTACTCGACACCGCTCCCCGCTGGCCACTCGGCCGAAGGAGCGAAGCTAAAGGGAAAGGCGCCGGATGGCATGGATCCGAAAAGCCCCCAGTTTCCCACGTGCATCCGGAGCTCCCCGACGTTGTGAACAGTCGATCCGTCGAGGACGAGCACGTGTTCGATATCGGGGAGCTGTTTCGTTGGCCCCGATTTGACGACGTCTCTCGCGCCGAGATTCGTCGTTTGGACGATTAAGAATCCGGTGAGGGAAAGGAGGGATAGGATAAAGCACCGACTCACACGCATGGCGTGCCCCCTTTGGTGAGTGGGTGGTAGTCTCGTGGAGAACCCCTGCCAGCTGCGGAAAACAGGGGCCGGCCGGTATGGCCGCGCCGACCCTTCGGTATTAACTTAACACCCCGCTCTCCCGAGCGCCACCCCATATCCACGCCCCGCCGATGGGTCGAGAGAAGCAGCATCTCTTTCGGAAGCGTTGCTTTCCCCGCCACGAGACAGGGGTCACAGACGCTGTCGACGCCGTGATGGGATTCCACGCGTTTCAGCGGAGGGCGAGTCGAGGTGCGGCGGAAAGTGGTACGGCTACGCGCCCAATGACGCCGCGACATCTCGCGCCCTCTCCCCCACCGGCTCCGCCGCATACCGTTCGGCGACGGAACGAAGGATCTCCCGGGCCTCGGTGAGCTTACCCTGGTCGCGGAGAGCAAGAGCGAGGTTAATTTGGGCGATCGCGGCAAGAGGATCATCGGGTTGGGCTTTCACGACATCACGCAGCAAGCTCTCCGACCGGGCGAAGTCCCGGCGGAAATACGCCACTGTCGCGTCGAGGACATTCAAACGAGGATCGTCGGGAAAACGCTCGCGCGCGGCGCGGACGTAGACCGCGGCGGTGCGAACGTCCCCGGAGGAGAGATATCCCGCGACGAGCCAGTAAGCCACGTCAGCGGACCGGCTCCCACCGAGGAATCTTCCCAGAAGATCTTTGAGCGACAACGCGAGCGATTCTTCGGCGCGGCCATTGAGAGACCGAAACACCGGTCCGCTCTCCCCAATGTAGGACTCTCCACCGGGCAGAACAACTTCGCCAACTCTCGAGAACTCCCCGGCAGCCGTCTGGATGGGCCGCAGAACCTCTGAGCTCACGCGGGAGAACCGCGACCTCTCAAGGACTCCCGCACCATACCAAAGCACCGCGATGACGACCACGATGGAAACCGCGACTGCCCCAGCGCGGATCTTCCATCCGGCTCGGAGACCCGGCCCCGAAACCCTTTCGACGCCCGCGCCGCGAACACGGGCCGCGTCACCTTGTGCAGGCGCCTGCATCCCGAGCCCCACTGGGCTCTTCGTTTTTCTCGTTGACCAGACGGGAATATCTCCGACCCTCTGGAATCCGAACTCCGCGGCCGAATCCAGATAGAATTCGACGCACTGGCGGCAGGTCTGAAGATGTGCCAGAATCTCGGCCCGCTCGATTTCGCCTAATCGGCCTTCGAGCAACTGCCCGACCTCGTCCGCCCCGATATGGGGATAGTTGGGACGCGTTTCGATGATCGGCTCCTCGTTATCGGCTAGCGAATCGGGCATCCCCCGTTGGGCGCTGTTCTATTATTCTTCAGACATATAAGGTCGGATTTCAAGCTTTCCCAGCCGCCCCCCTTCCAGACACCCCAAGCAATGGCGCTACATTAGCCGGCGTGACCCCCGCTGGCTGCTCCATTAGTATAATCAAATCTACCCTTTCATGTCTATGGTGTTTATGAGCTTACAAACCACGTCGCGACCGGCGTGTACGCTCGTCGCGTGTTTCCCAGCCTCGCGAGATGGGCGGCTTCTCTGGCCCGAAGGCGCCGGGGGAAGATGTCGTCGAGGGTTGCCGCGCGGCCGGTGGAGCGGAGGGCATGCAAGACGACTGCCAACAACTGTCTTTTCACGATGAAAGCTCGAGCGCCCCATCGGGCAGGAACGACGCGAGTCGCAAGGTTCACCTTGAAGATTAGGCCGCGGAATTCTAGTCTATGCCCGTACCGGCCATCGGCGCTGAAAAGCGTCCGCAGACCATCTATCGCGATGTCGCATCAATTCGAATCCACCATCGACGGTGCGCTCGGAACGAAATGAAGAGGGCCATCACGAACAACCCTGCTTCCGCCCGGTGGGCGCTCGTCTCCATCTGTCTTGCCTGCGTGATTCTCATCGCCCTCTCCTGTTCGAAAAACAAGACCTCTCACGCCCGCCGCCTGCTCGATGGACTCCCGCCCGAACTCGTCCGCCACCTGATCTCGAGCGACGACAGCACGCTGGCCTGCTTCGGCCGAGAAACGGGTTTCGAGGCGCTCCATAGCATGAACAATCAAATCGGCCGGCGGGAACTCGACCTTTGGACCGATGGTCGACGAGACGACGCGCGGGTTGTGGGAGAGTACAACGAGCGCCTCGCGCGGGTCTTTTCAACCGTGTACCAGGACGAATCCTACTCCGCCGACGTCACTTTTCTGCGAGGCATTCCCGAAAGCAAGCGCGACGAGGTGATCCGGGTCCGGTGCGCGTACATCCCGGTCCAGCTCGACGCCTCCCTTTCTCCGGAAGAGGCGCTCGAAACGCACGCGCGGTACGTCGGAATTTTCGATTCGCTCGGCGACGGTCTATGGGCGGCGATGGGCAAGCTCAACATGTCGGACGCATACGAACGGCTGGGAGATCACGAACGACACAAACAGTATCTCATCGCCGCCTGCTCCGACTTCCGCGAACTCGGGAGAAATAAGATGGCCTGCGAGACGCTGGGCCGTCTGGGCTCGAGGTATGAGAGATGGGGCCAGCCCGATTCGATGGAGATCTGTTACGAACAGGCCCTCGAGATCGCGTATCGAGGTCGCATGGGGTATCAGGCGGCGCGCATCCTCGAGTTTTACGCGGGACACTACGGCCGGTTGGGCCGTCTGGATGTCAAACGCCGTCTTCTCGAAAAAGCGATCGACGTCGCCCGCGTATACGATCCGGGCTGCTACGAGGTGCGATTTCTCAAGGAGGCCATGAGATTTCACGCGAACCTCGGGTGCTGGGAGGTCGTCGAGAACCTCATTACACAGGTCCGCGGGCTCGAGGGCAAGTGCGAAAACCTCGAGATATACTACTCTGAAATCGACCTTCTCCGCACCGACGTCTACGAGGCCCAGGTCAGGATGGCGTTCGGCGACACGGCGAGGGCCGACGAGATCCTGCGAGACGTCAACAGACGGCTCGCGAACCTCAAGCTTTCCACGGCGTACCGCAGCGAGGACGACCAGTACTCGTACTACCGGGCCCAGGGGCTTCTTTCCAACGGACGCCCCCGAGACGCCCTGGAGGAAGCCCGCAAGAAGCTCTCTCAGCCGCCGGAAGAGTCGATTCCTCTCTGGTCCGCCCGGCTGTCGATGATCGCCGCCAAGTCCGCGTATCGGACGGGCCAGTTGGACACCGCCCTGCAGGCCCTGCGGGACTTCGATCGTTTCGCGGTGGGCGAGGAAAACGAGCTTCGAACCGAACTGAGCGAGCGCGACGCGCTCGTCGGGATGGTCGGGCTCGCGCGGGGTGACACCGCGGGTGCGGTCGAGGCGGTTGCAAATGGTTTGAGAAAGCTCCGCGAGGCCGCGACGTCGGTCGATGCGAGCGTGGGGAGCTACCTGTGGCTGACCGACTCGGATGAGCTCCGGCAAGTCCTTCACGACGTAACGGCTGGCGATGAGCTTGCCGGCTACGGCGCCGAGTTCTACTGGCGGGAGATGTACGACCTTCTCGGCGCGAAAGAACGCGTCGAACGCGGCTCCGGCGCGGCAAGCGACCGAGCGTCAAAGGCGCGGCTCGCCGCCACTCCTTCGGGTGAGACCCTGATCGACGAATTCCGATCGGTGGGGCGAACCGCCCTCGAGGGGATTTCCCGGCTCGACGCGGTGCACAGCGTCTATCTCGTCCGCGACAAGGACATCTGGAGGTGGACGGCAACCCGCGGTGGCGTTAGCAGAGACGTCTTGAACGCATCGCCCGAGGAAATGCGAAGGCTCGTCGCCTCCACGCGGAAGATGTTGTCCACGTATCCCGCAGACCCGGCGACGCCCGCGGACGAGCAACTCCGAGAGAATCTGCGAACACTCGCCCGCACGCTTCTTCCCGTCGAAGTTCTGGAGGCAAACACGTCTCCCTCGATGGGGCCGTTTCTCGTCACCACCGACAATTTTCTCGGCACCATCCCGTTCGAGACCTTCGATATCGGAAGGGGCGGCGACTACGAACCTCTTCTCTCGCACCGTGACGTGGCGTACGTGCGGCACGTCCATGGCGATGCCCCTCGGGAGACCGTGGGGCCCGGTGTCATTCTCGCAAACCGGGAGCCCGCGAGGACGTACCGCGGCGGAGCCCAGAGGCTACGCACGCTCCGCGAAGTCGAAGAAGAGGGCAAAGCGCTTGCTCAATTGGACAAGTCCGCGATTTTTCTGATGGACGATTACGCAACGAAGAGGCGCCTGACGGCGTTATGGGAGAAAGCGCCCTACATTTACATCGCGGGCCATACGATCAGCGATGTTCCTTATCTTGCGACGATCATTCTCGTCGATCCCGCCGGTGATATGCCCCCCGACAAGGCGGTTCTCGATGTCACCGACATACGGGCCGCGGACCTCCGCCGGTGCGGCGTGGTCGTGCTCTCGGGGTGCTCGAGCGGATCGCCCTATATCGCGGCAAGAGGAGCCGGCCCCAGTCTTGGCGATGCGTTTCTCGACGCCGGAGCGGGGGCCGTCGTTCACACGTTCTGGGATGTCAAAGACGAGGACGCGCGCCGGATCGGTACATCTTTCATCAATGGCTGGAAAAACACCAACGCATCCGAAGTTCGAGCGCTCGCCGACGCTCGCCGCGGGGAGATCCGAGGACCCAAAGGCATCCGCCACCCATCCTGTTGGGCGAACTACGCGATTACCATCTCCAGATTCTAGTTGGAAAAAGGTAAAGGGAAGACGCGAAGACCGCGTTGATCTACCGGCGCGTCACCGGGCTTGCAAGAGGAAAGAGCCGCGGGCTACTTGAGCAACACGGTTTTTTTCGTCGATACGACGCCGGGCTCTCTCAACTGACAGAAATAGACTCCCGTCCCCGCCAGGTTCCCACGGTCATCGCGCCCGTCCCATTCGCGCGTGTGCCGGCCGGGCGGAAGCGTCTCATCCACGAGTGTCCTCACCAGGGCGCCGGCGATGTCGTAGATGCGAAGCGTCACGAGCTGCGGTCTTCCGCGCGGAACATCGAAGACCAGCCGGGTCGTCGGATTGAACGGGTTGGGGTAGTTCTGCAGGAGCGCCGCCGTCGCCGGCAGCCTGTCCTCCGGGGGGCCATCGACAGCGGTCGGCACTTCGAAACCGATCCGGCCGTTACGGTGGACGTTCCCCTGAAAAGTCGGCCACGACGCCTCGCTCCCGGCGAAGACGCCGTTCAAATTCCAGACGTATACGCTCCGGTCCCAGCCGTATACGAGGAGATCGGTGCCGCCGTCCCTGTCGAGATCGCAGATAAACGGGGTCGCTCGAACGGCCTCCTGTGTCGTCACCGGGAAGCCGTCGATCTCGTGACCGTTCACATCGAACGCGTGGACCAGACGGGACTCGTCGCCGAATACGAGCTCCGGCGTCCCGTCGCCGTCGAGATCGCCGGCCACGAGAGAGGCCTCGCTGTAGTAGTTCGACGCGACAATCGGCCATCCGGGGTAGTTCGCGCCGGTGCGCGTGAAAACGTACACCTTCGACTGGGAAGCATCCCATCCGTAAGCAAAGATCTCGAGCTTGCCGTCGCCGTCGAAGTCCGCGAGCCCCGGCGACGACGTGAAGTAAATGTCAATGAGTCTCACTGTCTTCGGCCATCCGGCCTCCACCGTCCCGTTGTGGTGGAGAAGGTACACCTTTCCGTAGCTTCCTTTGGACTGTGCGACGATCTCGAGATCGCCATCCCCATCCACGTCCCCGACGGCGGCGCTCCCCGCCGCCTCCCCCGCCATCTTGAAAGGCCATCCCGGCACCCGCGTGCCATCGCCGTTCAAGACGTAAATGCTGTCGCTGCGCGTTCCGAGAATGATCTCGTCGCAGAAGTCTCCGTCGATGTCGCACACGGACGGCGTTTGATAATGAAAGGTCGCCGCAGGCGTCCGGTAGAAGATCCCATTCGTCGCGGGGTTGCCGTCACCGTCACGGTACTCGGCGCCGTTCGAACGCCACGCGTAGATCGCGCCACGGGTATCGACGGCGATCACTTCGTAGAACCCGTCGCCGTCGAGATCGCCCGCCACCGGTGCCGCCCGAAAATCCATCTCGCCCGGCCTGGGCCATCCGGGGAGAAGATCCCCCGTATACGCGAAACAGTAGACCTTTTTTGTGACGAGGTCCGCCGCCATGATGTCGAGGCCCGGCGTGTTGTCGAGGTGAGCGAGCCCCACCGCCGCGGTAAACGTCGTCCCCTCGGTGTTCAAAACCCCCCACGACTGAGGATCGCCGTCTCCGTCGCGCAGCTCCATCCCGTCGTGATGCCACGCGTAGATGAGCGTGCTTCCCGCCACCACCTCCAGATCTCCGTCCCCGTCGATATCTCCGACGGCCGGAGCGCCCGACGACGTACCCATCGTCTCGATCGGCCATCCGGCCAGCTGCGGGGGATTCGTGCTCGCGGTCCCCTCAACCGATTTGGCGCTCTCGTTACCCGACCCGTCCACGGACGTCACCACGTAGTAGTATCGCGTACTCGGCGGCAGACCCGTATCCATGAACAGCGGGTGTTCCACGGGATCGGCGGACACCTGCCCGTAGGGCCCGCCCGAAACGAGCGAACGGTACACGCAGTATCTCACCGCGTCGGGACTCACGCTCTTGCTCCACATGAGTTTGATCCGGTCGATGCCGAACCCGGCATCGAGGACCAGACCCGTCGGAGGAAGCGGCACCCGTAGCTCGATCGTGTCGCGGTACACCCGGGTAAACAGGTCCGTCACCGTCACCTCCAGATCGTGCTCCGCGCTGACGTTTGTCTCCTTGATATGGAACCCGTCCACGTTCTCACCCTCCACAAACGACCCCAGGTTCGCGTAGGTATCCGTCGAATCGTAAAACACGAACATCCCGTCCAGGTCCTTCAGCGTCGCGGAGAGCCCGCTCGCCAACCCCGTTCCGTAGTTCTTGAGCCCGTAGTACAACCGGAACTGCTCGCCCGCCTCGTTCACCCCGTTCCCGTTCCCCAGCGGCGCCCCGTCAAAGATCCGTAGCGTCGTCAACTCCAGCTCAGGCGCGTGGACTTCCTTGCGGAATCTGTCGTTCCACTTCACCACCGCCGCCTCCTTGATCACCAGCCGGAATTCCACCGCCGTCTCGTCGACGATGTTCTTGTCCAACACCACACGCACCGGATCGGTCGCCGCCTTCGTCACCCCCACCCCGATCGTCCCCACGTTCGCCGTCGAGTCCGGTATCGTCACCCCCGCCGAGCTGCTCCGAAGAACCAGCGACACCGTCCCCGTCGACGCCCCACCCGTGTTCTTCAATGAAATCGTCATGTCGATCGTCTCCCCAGCGTCCACCGCCCCATCCGCGTTCCCAAACGAACCCCCGCTCGTGTTGTCGTCCACCGTCAGGCTCGCATAGTTCACGTACGCACCCGCCGCCGCGTTCACCGTGATCGAACCCTCGTGCCGCGCAAGGTTACGCCCCGTCACCACCACGTCGATCACACCCGCCGTCTCCGCCGTGAACGGAAACGTCACGTTCCCCAGCGCGTTCGTCGCCCCGTACTGGTAGTCGTCCCCGCCCTTCGTCAGACACACCACCGCCGAGTCCACCGGCTGGCCCCCGGAGGTCACGTTCACCAGGATGTCCGTCGTCCCCAACCCCACGCTCGGCACGTGAACCACGTTCACCGTCCCCACCGAACCGGTAAAGAGCGGCATCTCCGGGTCGCCGAGAAGAGTCGTCACGTAATGAGTCCACAGATCGACGCCGTCGCCGATCAGCGCGATCGGCGTTCTCGGGAGTCTCGATCCGGCCAGCGTTTCGCCGAGGCGCACCATTCCGTGGGTGAACGAAAGGTCGAAGAACTCGTACATGTAGTAGCTGTCGGCGGAGGGAAACTCGAGATGGCTTGCTCCGATGGTGGCGACCGCCCCCCCGCTGGCGTTCGTCAAAAAGTTCTCGGCGATGCACTGATAGTCGAACTGGGACACCTTGCAATCGATCATATAAAGGAGAAACAGCCGATTGCCGTTGGTGAGCGCATCGGCGTCCGGTTGGACGAGGCTTGCGTCCCCGCAGGAGAAGTTGAAGCGCGATCCGTGGCCGATGTGAGCGACGACGTTGAACCCCGCTTGCATCGAGTCAAGCGTCGATTGCCGCGTGAACGGTATCCATCCGGAGTTCGTGGACGTCTCGTACGCGCGGGTGGTGTCAAGCGGCTTTCCCGCGAAAGCATAGTAATAGAGAAAGTCCGCGATATCCGCGCCGTTGAAGTTGATCGGCACCCCGGGCTTCCAATCGGGTGGAAAGAGCACCTCGGCCCCGAGATATATCTTGTCCAGGTGATCCGCTTCAACGGGGGTTTCGTAGGCGATCACCTTGTCGACGATCGTCGCCGCATCCGCGACGTTCGACGCGGGCAAACGGCCGACGAACACCTCGGGGTAGAGATCGGGGTCGTCCGCCGTGGCGCCCGACTCGCCCCAGAACTGGTCGTGGTCCTCGTTCCACGAACCGTCCAGGCAAGAGAAGTAGAGGTCGGTGGCGATTTCTTCCGTGGTCCCGATGTACCGGCTCACACCGTAACGGGCCGGGATCACGTCGCTATCGCCGCCGAGCAGAACGAACTCAATCCCCCATTTCTCGTACGCGTCCCTGATGAACAAACGGAGCGTCTCGGCGAGATCCACACCGTTCCGCGCGTTCGCCGTGATCCACTCGATCGTTCTGACCACGGTGGGGACCCCCTTCGCCGTTTTCCAGTCGGCGAGCCGTTGGTATTCGGGGGCGAGGCTCGTATTGGTGATGATAAGATAGTCGACGGGGCTCCCCTCGAGCGAGGGATATGAGGTCGGCGCAAACCCGCCCTTTGGTTTCGCGACCGCGGCGCGATCGAAAGCGTAGCCGTCGGCCGCTTCGGGATTGACCACGATCGACCTGAGCAACGCGCGTTCCCTGTCATCCGCCCCGGAGTCATGCCGTTTTCGCGTCGCCGCCGGATGCGCCCCGTCGCGAGTAGTCGATACGCGAAGCGTCACCGTCTCACAGAGGAAAAGCGCTCCGTCCTCCACACGCAGTGGAAATACGGCGAAGCTCGCGATCGCCCAACCGTGGAGGAAACCCGTTCCCATGTATTTCACAGCGACAGGCGGGTACGCCGCCTCGACCGGCGAATTGAAAATTGGTTGGGCACGGCCAATCACTCCGTCGAGCGTCGTCGGCGGTTCCCCTAGGAGCGGTTGGTCGTAGGCTCCGAGGATTCTGGCGCGGCTCGTTGCCGATATTACACCGGCGAATCCTTCTCCCTGGGGCAGGAGAACGCTCACGATCCGGAACGGAACCACGGGTCGGCCGGGTTCGGCCCACTCTTCGAATTGTTCGTCACCCGCCGTCACGCGCGAAAACCCGGACGCCCGATCGACAGTGACGCCCTCCGCCGGGAGGCGAACCACGTGGACGATCTCCCCCGCCCGCGCGGGGCGCACAACGGAAAACGCGAATACGACAATCATACCCCCGGCAAGAAGAGCCGCGCCTCCGCGCGCCGGGGATGCACTGAAAATCGTTTTTGAAAGGAGACGTAGGATCCAGTTCAGGGTCAGATGGTCACGACGCACGAGGTGCCCCCCTGTTGAAAAAACTCCGGCGGATCGCGCGAATGGGTCTCCGGAGGCGCGACATTTGCAGACTTTCGATGGCCAGTGCGGTTTGATTATAGCCTGGAAACGCCGAACCGTCAACGACGCCCGAATCTTGCGCGCGATACTCGACGCGACCCCGCATTCAGCCCCAGCGTCGCCTCGCAAGCGGCTTTCTTAGGATGGTTCCTCGTCGAGACCGGCGCGGCTATTCCCAACCGGGGGGCCGCTCGCGTTCCGCCTCTTCCATTCGTTTGAGCTTTCTCCGGTTTCGGAACCAGCTCCGTAATACGACGATAACAAAGAGAACGCTCGCCAACGTAAAGAGCGGCTCCGTCTGAAAAAGCATGAGGGGTGTCCCATATTTTCGCGCGATGTACTCGTCGAAGCGCGCGTAAAACTGCGCCTCGCTTTCGTTCCAGTACGCGTCGAACGCCTCGCCGAAATCAGCGCGGCGTACCACCTCGTCGAGAAACTCGCCGAGACGTTCCGTGTGCTCGTCGAACCGGTACTGGAAGGCCGCGTAGGAGACGCGGTACGCATCGCGGGCGCGGTCCTCATTGGCGCTCATGTACTCTACGACACGTCCGAGCGACGGGGAGCGGTTGCCCCACACGGATTCCATGAGACGCCAGCTCTCGACCATAGACCACTCGCCCGCCTGCCACTGCGCGAGGCCCTCCATGAACCACAGGGGAAAGCGCACGCTTCCCACGCGTTCGGCGAGAAGCAGATGCGACAGCTCGTGGGGGATCACCTTCTCGAGGGTGTTCCACGCGTTGGCCGCCCGCGGGACATCGATGAGCATGAGCCGGTGCCCCGGAAACGCAAACGCGACTCCCCACGGCGGTAGAGCAAGCCCCACCTGTTTTTCGTACGCTTTGATATCCGGGATGAGAAACACCTGAAAAGGCCCGACCGACGCGAGCCCCAGCTCGTGGGAGAGCGAGGGGAGAGCTTTGCTGCATATCGCGGCTACTTCCGACGCGACTCTTTCGTCCGCCGCGCGGAATTCGATCGTCACTCCCCACGGGTCGAGCGTGATCCGTTTGGCGATCTCATTCTCGACACCAAGAGACGGAACCGCCGTGAGAAGAACGATGGTCGAGAGCGCCGCCGCGACAAGAGCCGCGCCGCCGCCCCGTATCCGATGCGGCCGCGTTCGACCGTGTCTAAGACGCTCCCGGTCCATCGATCACCCCGGACCCGACGACGACTTCGCCGCGGTAGAGCGCGATTGTCTGCCCCGGGCAGACGGCGCGCTGCGCGCTCTCGAACTCCACCCGCCCCGCCGAACCATCGATAGACACCCGCCGCACCGGTGAGCCGGCGTGACGATGGCGGATTTGTGCGGTGAGCCCCTCGCCGCCTTCCATGACCGAGGCATCGACCCACTCGAAGGTACAGGGGACCTCTCGCGCGAGAAGTTCATCCGCTCCTCCGACGACGAGGACGTTTCGCTTCTTGTCGAGACGGACGACGTACTGAGGCGTTCCCGTGGCGATCCCGAGATGCCGTCTCTGCCCGACGGTGAACTCGCTCAACCCCGCGTGGGTTCCGACAACTTCGCCTTTCGTGTTCTCGACTTCTCCCGGGATGAATGGGACACCGCGCGTCTCTAGAAACGCCCTGACGCCCCCTTCGGGGACGAAGCAGACCTCCTGGCTCTCCGCCTTCTCGGCCACGGCCATCGACGCTTCCCTCGCGGTGGTCCTCACCTCATCCTTCCCGATCGTTCCCAATACAAAAAGGACGCGGTCGAGCGTTTCCCCGTGGACCCCGGACAGAAAGTACGACTGATCTTTTTCGCGATTGACCGCCCTCGCCACGAACCGCCGCCCGTCGTCTTTTTCGAAGACGCGCGCGTAGTGGCCCGTCGCCACGTACTCGACCCCGAGTTTTGCGGCGTGTTCGAGGAGCGTGCGGAAACGGACGATCGTATTGCACCGGACGCAGGGGTTGGGAGTCCTCGCGTTCTCGTACTCGGAGACGAAGTTGTCGACGACCTCCGCCGCAAAAAGCGCCTCGACGTCGGCCACCCGGTGGGGGATTCCGATGCGGTCGCACTCCCGCCGCGCGTCCTCGACCGCTTCGATCGAGCAACAACTACGGTCGGGGATGTTCTCCTCACCATAGCAGTAGTTCTTCATGGTGAAACCCACCGGTTTGAACCCCGCGCGCGCGAGGAGAAGCGCCGCGACGGCGCTGTCGACCCCGCCACTCATGGCGACGAGCACCGATGCCCCGGGACTTCTCGCCCCCAAAGAGCGCGTATCGATGAATCGGCCATTCATGGTGAGTCCGGTGTCCGCCCGGTCAATCCATGTCCCCAGAAGGTTCTTCGCCGACGTAGGTTTGGAGGAGCCGAAGGTTCTCGGCGGCGGTTCGCCCCAGCTCGCTTTCGGGGCTCAAGGCCACGACCAGCTCCCACTCGCGTATCGCTTCGGCGAAAAGCCGGGTATCGGCGAAGGCGAGTCCAAGGTTGTAGTGCGCCTGCGCGCTCCGAGGTTCGATCTCGATCGCGCGCGTGTAGTGCCGCACCGCCTCGCCGACGTCGCCATGGGTGTGGTGATAGTGGCCCAGGTGACAGTGCGCTAGAACATCGGTCGAATCGATGTCGAGCGCTTTTTCGTAGCGGTCTCTCGCCTCGTCGAAACGATTCAGCTCTTCGAGAGCGATCCCCAGGTTGACGAAGGCTTTCGTATAGGCCGAGTCGAGCGCCACCGCTTGTTCGTAGGCGGCGATGGCGCTGTCGGGGCGATCGAGGACCAAGTAGGCGTTGCCCAGATAAAAGCTCGCCCGGGCGTCACCGGGGGTGTTTTCGAGAAGCCCTCGAAGATACGTCACCTGCGCTTCGGGCGGCATCCCCTCGATCTTTTTCTTGATCTTGTCGGATGAGGTCCCGGCCCCGGCGGCCGCCGGTCCCGGCGGCCCCGGCGCGGCAAGACTCAAAATAGCGGCTACGATCACGGCCCGCAGCGCGGTGTGGCGGAAACATAGACACAGCGCCTTTGTCACGACGGCGGCGCTCGTCGATCGAGTTCCGAAAGGACGACCAACGGCCGTCAAAACAGCTCTCCTCCCTTTTTCTTCCACGCCTCCCCACCCGCTATTCCGAGATAGATTCTCACCAAACGATCCTCTATACCGTTCGTTCCGAGCGATCCGGCCCGTCCCGCCTGGATCCCGATGTCGAATTTCCCCTTCCCCCCCCTGAGCACGACTCCAGTCCCAAGGCTGAACAGAAACTTTTCCACATTCTCTCCCACGGGGTACTCGTACGGGAGCTGTTGATAATTCAGCCCCAGACGCAGGGGGAAACGAATGCCACCGATGCGGAACCCCCGCAGATACTCCGCTCCGAGCGAATAGCTCCGCTCGGAGACGAGCTCGGCCGACGGAAACCCGGATCCCTCGAATTCGCCGAAGTCCCTCCACGATCCGCTGGCAAGAAAAATGAACCTGTCGTCCAAACGCCATGACGCGCCTGCGGTCACCCGCCGCGGCAGCGTGAGCGTCGCGATGTAGGACGTATCGAGAGACGCCTGTGTATATCGCTCCGCGATCGACGCGTCGTACTCGATCGCGTCTTCGTACATCCCGCCGATCATGACTCCTCCGAACGGGCGAAGTACAATACCGGCGGCGAGCCCGTTACCGCTGAGATCTTCCTTCTTGAGAGCGGCGCCGGGGACGAATCCTCTCTCGTCGAAGACAATGTCCCAGCGTTCCTCGATCGTGCCTTCCTCGAAGGAGAACGTCAGCCCGACCGAGGCGAACCGCGTGAGGTTGAAGGCAAAGGTGAGCGGAACGGAGTAGAGACCACCCGACCTCGCGTATCTTTGTGTGTACGCGTCCCCCCCCTCGGTCTCCCCCGGGAGCGAGAACCCGCTTCCCGGCTCGTATCGGCCGGTGTAGCCGACCGCGAATCGGAAGAGCCCGGCGATGGGGAACGCGACCCGAAAGCACGAAAAGGTAAAGGACACATCCCGCTCCGCGTACTCGCTGTTGCGTCCCTCGTCCACGGCGAGGTACTGGGTCGCGCCTATGGTCACGCGCGGGATCCGCGACAAGAGCGCCGGATTGAGCTGAACCACCCCGAGGGAATCCTCGAGGAGCTGTGTCGAGCCGCCCAGGGAGATCGCGCGAACCTCACCCGACTCGATGGATTCGCCGAGGAGAAACATGCTCCACACCGAAGTCGCCCCGGCGTCCTTCGCCGCAAGAACCGCCACGAGAACGAGAGCAAGCGCGCAGTATCGTCTGAGCATCGTCGGTCTCCCTCACTTGCGAAACTCGGGCGCCTTCGAATAAGTAAAGGTGAAAGACGGCTCGAGACCGCCGGCCGCGCCGCTCCCGTAGAATTCCGCCCGGCGAATCGAGGTTCCCTCGTTCGTATACCGGAGGATAAGGGCGTTATCTTCCTTTTTCTTGGAGAGCAATATGGCGAGAATGTTTCGAATCGAGAAACTGACGGCGTCGGATTTAGTGGTCATCACCGTGCTCGTGACAAGAGTCCCCTCGAGAACATCCGGGTCGTCGATGTCCGCGCTCTCCGGCGCGTAGAGGGTGACGGAGAGGTCCCCACCAAGAAAGGAATCGGGCACGATGTGCAGCACAAGCTTCGCCTCATGGACGAGCGTATTGGGGTCGAAACCGGACAAATCGACCGGGATGAACACCCGCCGCGTCACCCCGTCCGACAGAAGAAGATTCGACGTCGAATAGAGCTCTTTGACGAACGTCCCGTCGGCCGACATCACATACGTGCTCTCGTCGTTGTTGGTGAAGATCACTTTGAGCGTGGGCCGAAGATCCGCGCCCCTCTCCGTCGCTTGAAAAACCAGGCGGGTCGTGTCGGACGGATCGTCGAGGACGACGGCGATCCCGTTGTGCGGCCGGTCTCCCCGGATCCATTCCTGGACGAGCGCTGGAGGGAGCCCGTACGTGGGGTCCGCGTACGCCATGGTCCGGACGGCGACGTTTTCCTCATCGGGTATCGTATCGCCGAGGGAGATGCCGCTTAGCGTGTCGCTGTCGACGAGCGGCGAGGCGAGCTCCCTGAATACGGCGGAGAGCGTCTCGGAAGTCACGCTCATAACCAGTCTGAGAGTCGCCTCTCGTACTTCGAGCGTCGTATCGTCCCCCGCCTTCGAGAAGTCCACCTTGAGCACCGGCCACGACTCGGCCTGGTTCTCCCGTCCCAGCAACATGGTTTCCGAATTGAATAGATAAGAGCCGACCAGAAATGAGAGGTCCCCCGATTCGACTCGAACGGTGTCCTGGACGACCTCGACCGGCTCGCTCCCGATCACGCCGCCGTTCAAGAACTCCGAGCCGAGCGGGGTATCGGGGTCAGATGAGCAGCCTCCGCCGAGCAGGAGGATGAGGAGAAAGGTAAACGCCGTGCCGAGCACTCTCATCGAGAAAACCTCGTGGGTCCGAGACCGTTTGGGGAATCTACATCCAACTGATTGATATTTCATATCATACGGCGCCGGTCGCCGTCAAGGCGCTTGCCGGTCGCCGTCCGAGCATCTGCGCGGCGCCGAGGTATCCGCTGCCCGCGACACCTGGACCCGTCCGGGCCGCCGTACGAGGCCGGGGCAGCCACCCGGGCGGGGCGCGACGGGGGGCGCGCTCACTGCGCCGGCTCCGTCGAGATGACGAGACGCGTAGCACCCGCTCCCTTGATCGCATCCATCACCCCGACGACGATTCCGTGCGACACCCGCGAATCCGCTTTGAGAATGACCGACCGGTCATCGGCTTCGGTGAGCTTCCCTTCGAGAGCCGCGCTGAGGAGAGAGACGTTGACGGGCTCGTCGTTCAGATAGACCGTACCGTCCCTATCGACGTATACGACGAGCGGTCGCTGCTCGACGACCTCCGCGTGCTTGGCCTTCGGCAGCTCGAGCTTGATGGCGGGAGTGGAAAGAAAAGTCGTCGTCACCATGAAGAACAGCAAGAGATTGAACATGACGTCTAGGAGCGAGGTCACGTTGATCACGACCGAGCGCTTCCTCTTGTGGGGTCTAAGTTGCATCGGATCTACCCCCCGCTTTCGAGGCGCCCGGGTTCTCCATCTGGGAGAGGTTTTTCAACAAGTGGTGAGCGTAGCCGTCGATCTTGTTCGCAAACGAATCCACGCGCGCATCGAAAAGATTGAACGCGATGAGCGCAGGGACGCCGATCACAAGACCGGCCGCGGTGGTGATCAACGCCTCCGCGATCCCGCCCGACAAGAGCCCCGCGTGCCCCACACCCGCGATGCTGATGACGGAAAAGACCCGGATCATCCCGAATACCGTCCCGAGAAGACCGAGGAGAGGACCCGCCGCGGCGACCGTCTCCAGCACGACGAGAAACCTCGAGAACCTCGCCACCTCAAGCCGCCCGACGTCTTCCATCGCCTGGCGGACGATGATCACGGGCGAACCGGACTCCTCGAGACCCGTTCGTATGATGCGGGCGAACGGAGTGTCGTACCGCTGGCATATCTTGATCGCCATGGGTATGTCGGCCGGGGTTTTGACCGATTCGACGCAACTGATGATCTCCCTCTGAAGAACGTTCGGCGCGCGAAGGGTGAAGAACTTTTCGATGACGACCGCAAGCCCCATGACCGACAATACGGCCAGCGGGATCATGACCGGTCCCCCTTTAACCAGAATTGCCCACATCTACGCTACTCCTTTCCAAGAAACTTCTCCTCGTCACCGGGCAGAAGATAGTAAAACCCGAATGTTATATCGAGACACTCCTCGGGAAAATCCTTGGGGAGCGGTCTAAAGGGAGCAGCTCCCTTTATCGCATTCAGACTCGACCGGTGGAGCGACTCGTGGCCGTTGGTCTCGACGACGGAGAGCCCCTCCAGCCTCCCGTCCGGATAGATCCTGAAGTTGATCTTCGTGTAACCGTGGATGGCCCCGAGCGCCGTAAAGGCGAGCGGGGGAATCCAGTGTTGCTTGATCCGCTGCTTCAGGTCCAGCAGGTACGGAGCAAAATCCCACGCGGTCGTGTTGATCGATATCCCGCCGACGGACGCCCGCGCCGAGCTCTCGCTCTTGAAATCGGGATTCATGTCGGGGAGGCTCAGCTCCCGGCTCGGGGACATCTGATCGAGAAACTTCGAACGCCTGAAGGCCTCTCCGAGGTCCCCCATTTCCTCGGGGAGCGGCGGCAGCTCTCCTTGCCCTCCCCCCTCCGCACCCGCTCTCGCCGACGGTGTGTCGGGAAACGGGCTTGTCCCGTCACTCTTGGGGAGCGCCGAGTCGTCGTTCTCACGCGAATCGTCGCTCGCCGCCGAGGAAACCGTCGAAAGGTACCTGCTCACCCGGTTCGTCGGCGTGGGTCTTTCCGGAGGAGAGACGAGCTCGAATTCCATCGGTTCGAGGACGACGGGCAATTTCTTGACCTCGAACAGATCGCTCGGACCAATTTCCCTCACCCCCGGCACCAGAAGAACGAGATGGAGCAGGGCGGAGGCGATGACGCTCCAAAGAATCGTGCGGTCCCTATGGGAAACGAGAGATGCGAGCATGCGTTTCGGCTCCTAACGTCTCGCGCGCTCCAGTCTGCAGATCACGGTTCCCGTAAAAAGCTCCCGCACGGCGGGGATCTTTGTGAGGACCCCAAGGAACGAAAACTTGGCCGGTCTGAACACTTCGCGCGTCACCGCCAGCCCGGGCGTATTGGCGACGATCCCGCGGAACCGCCGGATGCTCATGTGATTGAGGTCGGTGTCATAAGACCTCATGATGGAGGCGACCTTGGATTCGATCTCGCGAGACGACCATCCTTCGAATCGCGCGCTGAGCACTTTGCGTATCGCCCCCTCGAGGTGACGGCGGCGGAAGAGGAGGTGGCACCAGGGGGTATAAATGTAATCGTACAGGTGCGAACCGAGCGGCGAGAAATGCGGCGTGAAAAAAAGCCAAATCGCGCCGCCCTGTTTCGTCACCCGCGCCATCTCGCCGAGCGCCCGGTCAGGCTCGGAAAAGTGCTCCATCGCGTCGTTCGCGACCACCGTGTCGAAGGTGGCGTCGGCCACGGGGAGCCGCGCCGCGTCACCCACAAAAAAGCCCCACCGAAAGTCCCGGGCCGTCGAACCCGTAAAACGCTCGCTTGCCCCGGCGTGTGCCGCCGAGATGTCCACCCCGAAGACTTCGCGCGCCCCGGCTTCTCCGTACGCCACCGTCTTCCCGCCGAGCCCGCACCCGATGTCCAATACCTTTTTACCGCTCAGGTCGCCGGGCGGTTCCAGAAACCCCCGCACCAGAGACTGCCCCCACCGGTACTCCCACTCCGAGTACGCTTCGGGGGATCCGCGTCCCTCCACACGAGGTCTCCGAAAGAAAGCGTTCAACCAAACGATGAGCCGTACCACTTTGCCTCTCACACACCGGATGAGCCGCCGCCGTCCTGACGCGCCGGAGGCTCGGAGTCCGCGCGGCTCGAGTCAACGACCGCTCGAACGCCGCCCGCACCCGCCCTTCCCTCGGGCCACGCGAAGCGCCGGCGGTCGCTTCCCACAAAGACGTGGATCGACGCCTCGGGAAACGAAAGGGAAACCGCCTCGCCCGATTCCACCGGGCGTTGGGACCTTTTTCGCACGATGACCTCTCGCCCACCCAAATCCACGTGCGCGAGGACGTCGTGTCCCAGAGTCTCCGTCGCGACGATCTTCCCCTGGAGCGCGAGCGGAGGGGAATCATCCGTCTTTGCACCCAAAGTGATCTCTTCCGGCCGGACTCCCAGCGTCAAATCCGACACGCCCCCCAGGGAAAGCCGCTCGCACAACGCGGCGGTAAGCCCGATGCGGATCCCGTTCGCCAGGACGACGGCGCGCTCGTCGGGCAGGAACCGGCCGTCGAGCAGATTCATCGGCGGACTCCCAAGAAAAGAGGCGACGAACGCGTTCGCGGGGAACGAGTAGCACTCGGGTGGCGACCCCACCTGGTGAACCCGGCCGTCCTTGAGCACGACGAGCGTCTCGCCGATCGTCATCGCTTCCACCTGATCGTGCGTCACGTAGACCGTCGTGGTGCGGAGACGCTGGTAGAGCCTCTTGATCAGGTAGCGCATGTCGTCGCGGAGCCGTGCATCGAGGTTGGAGAGCGGCTCGTCGAAAAGAAACACCCTGGGTTCGCGGACGATGGCCCGGCCGAGCGCGACACGCTGCCGTTGCCCACCCGAAAGTTCGCCCGGACGCCGGTCGAGGAGGTCGCCGATCTCGATGCTCTTCGACACCTCGTCCACCTTTTCGACAATCGTCGCGCGGGGGATCTTGCGTATTTTCAGACCGAACGACAGATTTTCCCGCACAGTCATGTGAGGGTAGAGGGCGTAGCTCTGGAACACCATCGCGACGTCCCTGTGGCGCGGGTCGACCGTGTCGATCCGCTCGCTTCCGAGGTAGATCTCCCCGGATGTGGGCCTCTCGAGCCCGGCGAGCAGCCGGAGAAGAGTGGTCTTTCCGCACCCCGACGGGCCGACGAGGACGACCAGCGTCGGCGAGGGGATCACCAGCGAAAACTCTTCGAGCGCGACGACGTTTCCGGCGTAGACCTTTCGCACTCGCTCGAAACGGATATCGGCCATGGCCTCTCCGCCACCCTCCCGGCGTGCGGCCCGGCCGGCGCCGTGGCCACGGGCCGGGTGCGGCATCAATTCCCTTGCGAAATCGGCGCAAAACTGTTATTTAATTGACTACTACGGAATTTCAAACGTTATCAGAACGCCGGTGAGATAACCAATTAATATTAATTCGATTTGGCGAAGGAGTCACCGGAAATGCCCAGTTACGATTACGAGTGCACCAAGTGCGGCCATTCATTCGAGTTAGAGCAGAAGATCTCCGCCCCACCCCGGGAACGGTGTCCGGAGTGCCGGGGGAAGGTCGTCCGGGTGATCTCTGGAGGCGGGGGTGTGATCCTCAAGGGGAAAGGTTTCTACGCGACCGATTACCGGAGCGAGTCGTACAAGAAGGGGGCGAAGGCGGAGGGTGCGGGTCCGGAGTCCGGGACCGGTTCTGGGTCAGGGACGGGTTCTGAGTCCGGGACCGGGGGCAAGAAGGACCGCGACTAGAGAACCTCGCTCGTTCTCGACAAGGGCACCCTCCGCGAGCGGTGCCTTTTTTTTCGCGAGGGGGCGACGCGACCGGCCGTCACCGGGGCCGATCCAGGCTCATTTTTTGCTGACAACTTTCGATTGCGCATTTATTTTACGCTTCGGGTCCGTCCTCGGGGGAGGGCGCGGCTCGAAGAGGTCTCGGTCGGACAACCGACGGCATACCCGGACCAACAGGTCATCCGCTCCCGCCGGCCGGCGGCGAACAGGATGGTCTCTTCGGCGATGGAGATGAACGACAGAATGAACAAGGACATTCCCGCGGAGTCAAACGAAACGCTGATCAAAACGGTTTTCGACGGCGCTTCTCCCCAGGAAGAATTAATCATCGAAAACATCGCGCCGACGGACGTCGCCCGCGACCCCGCCCGGTCGCTCGAAGAACGTCTCGAGGCGTTCGACGACATCATCGACTCGCAGGTAGGGGACACGACGCTCGCGAGGGCGAGGAACATCGAGCGCGAGACCGGCGTGCGACAGCTCTTCCTCAAGTTCGAGGGAGGCAATCCCTCTGGTACCCAGAAGGACCGCATCGCTTTCATGCAGGCGAGCGACTCGCTCCGCCGCGGTTTCGACGCGGTGACCGTCGCCACCTGCGGGAACTACGGAGTGGCGATGGCGCTCGCGACCTCGCTCGTGGGTCTCAAGTGCTACGTATACGTCCCGGTGAACTACCACTCGCGGCGGGTCAAGGAGATGGAAACGCTCGGGGCGACCATCGTGCGCGAGGGCGAGGGTTACGAGCAGGCGGTCCGCGCCTCCCAGGTCCGCGCGGCGAAAGACGAACTCTACGACGCGAACCCCGGCGGGGCGAACACGCTCACGCAACTTCACGCTTACGGCCAGATCGCGTACGAGATATTCGAAGAACTCCGCGACGCGCCCGCGGCCGTCTGCATCCCCGTGTCGAACGGAACAACCTTGTCGGGCATCTACAGGGGCTTTCTCAGCCTGTACCGCCGCGGCAAAACGTCCAAGATCCCCCGGATGGTCGCCGGGTCTTCCACCGGCAAGAACCCGATCGTC
>Ga0315276_10000976_pt1 | contig 25279 bp, 21 predicted proteins | sample YL17G05_0_MG_FD_204542 | JGI IMG/M metagenome (GOLD analysis project Ga0315276, IMG submission 204542) | Sediment microbial communities from Yellowstone Lake, YNP, Wyoming, USA - YL17G05_0 | ecosystem: Environmental > Aquatic > Freshwater > Lake > Sediment | place: USA: Wyoming | collected... | reverse complement strand
GCAAGACGATCTCGACTGCCGCCGCAGGGTTGTGGGTTGCAACCCACAACCCTGCCCGAACGATACTCTTGTTAAAGAACGTAATTAGTTACTATATCGCTTGAAGAATAAGATACAAGGGCAAGCAGGGCAGGCTGCGCTTCCGCCTTCGTTCCGATAAACGACATCGGGACTACGGCGGACAGGTCGCTCGCAATGACGGAACATCGGTTACCGGCGAAAAACAGCAACAGGAACATCTCATAAAAGTTGCAATATTTTAAACATTTTAAAATTTTACAAAAGTTGTAAGATTTTTCTTGAACTTAGGGCGGTTAATTGCGATAATATATAAAAGGTCATTGCGAGGACGCTCGTTAGGCCGAAGCAATCTAAAAAATACACCGAAGACAACGGTAGGGCAAAGGCGAGATTGCTTCGCTTCCGCCTTCGCAAATGCTACGGCGGACGGGTCGCTCGCAATGACAAAGAGCGCTTTCTACAAGACAATGTGAAGGGAAACTAAAAAATGACCACCTTAAGTATGACAAATGCAAGGCATAATTTTACCGATATAGCAAACAGAGTAATTTTCGGCCATGAGCGAATATGCATCAAAAAGAACAAAAAAGCAGCTTTTGCCGTCGTGCCGATAGAAGATGCAGAGGTGCTGGAGGCGCTGGAGGACAAAATCGACCTGAAAGATGCGCTAAAGGCGCTCAAAGAACCCGGCAGCATCAGCCTGAAGGAATTCAAGAAGAAACTTGGGATTTAGCACGCTCAAACCGACCGATTTTTTTTGGTTCGACTTTGCTCACCATAAGTTTAGACACGGATTAACACTGTAAATAAGAAATCTGGATTCCTGCTTGGCGCAGGAATGACGAATTTTCGATGTATACTGTCGAATTAAAACCTGCGGTGCAGAGGTTCATAGCGGCCCAGGCCAAAAAGATACAAAGGCAGCTTATTGAACAAATAGAAGCTCTTGCACACAACCCACGCCCTGCGAACAGCAAATTATTACACACAAAGGAAAAGCTATACCGCGTGCGCAGCGGCAATTACCGCATCATTTATCAAATCCAGGACAGAAGGCTGCTTATCGTTGTTATCAAGGTCGGCGACCGCAAAGACATCTATAAACATCTCGGCTACTAATTTTCCGGCGGAAACAGGCATATCAGTAGTAATACGGGGGTTTTTGGCCCGGCTTCGTTTTGCAACTACGCCGAGGTCTTCGCTGCGCTACGAGAGGAATTTGTTTGAAAGTCTTTATTGACAGGGGGCGAGTTTTTTGTTAGAAAAGCCGGTCTATGGAAACGATAATAACAAGACCAAAAAAGGAAAACGCATGGGATTTTGAGTTAAGCAACGTCGAGCAGTTGAAGAAACTGGCACGTTCGCTGGGGGTCAAAATCGAAACCAGTGATGATGTCTCAATTTTAGCCCAGCCGGTGCAGGTCGGGAAGCTGACGGCGCCAAATTCGCTTGCGACTCAGGCGATGGAGGGTTGCGACGGCGATTCGGAGGGCCGGCCCGGCGTGCTGACGTTCCGGCGATACAGGCGGTTCGCAGCCGGCGGAGCGGGCGTTATCTGGAGCGAGGCGATTGCGGTTGTGCCGGAGGGCAGAGCCAACCCGCGACAGTTATGGCTCAACAAGAAGAGCAAGGACGTCTTTGCTGCAATGATAAAGCAGATGCGCGAGGCGGTGAGGCTGCGATACGGCCCCAACCATCAGCCGATTATCGTGGCGCAGTTGACACATTCGGGAAGATACTCTAAGCCGAAGGGTGTCCCTGAGCCGATGATACCGCAGCACGACCCATATCGTGACGTGATGGTGCCGCAGTTTCCGCCGAACCGCAAGGCGAAGAAAAATTTGGCTGCGGATTATCCGATTGTTACCGATGAGTATTTAGATGCGCTGCAATTGGCTTATGTCGAGGCGGCGGAAGTTGCTTTTGCGGCGGGGTTCGATGCGGTCGATATAAAATCCTGTCACGGGTACCTGATTAACGAGATATTCGCCTGCTTTGGCCGGAAGGGCAAATACGGCGGGTCGTTCGAGAACCGCACGCGAATCCTGCTGGATATTATGGACAAGATTCGCGACAGGGTCGGCGACGACAAAATCATTACGACCCGATTCCCGATGTATGATGCGATACCGTATCCATACGGCTGGGGGGTAGATAAAGACGATTATACCAAGCCGGATTTTGCTGAGCCGAAGAAGCTTATCAAACTGTTAGAGCAGCGCGGCGTAAAGATTATGAATACGACCATAGGGAATCCGTATTACAACCCGCATATCGGCAGGCCGTTTAATGAGCCTATTCTGGGTGTATACGAGGAGCCGGAACATCCGCTGATTGGGCTAAACAGAATATTGACGGTTACCGGCAAGATTCAAAAGGCGTTTCCGAATATGGCGCTTGTCGGGACGGGTTATAGCTGGCTGCGGTCGCTGCTGCCTTATGTGGGAGCGGCGAGCAAGAAGAACGGTATGGTTACGATTGTCGGGGCGGGCAGGATGTCGTTTGCGTATCCAGATTTCCCGCACGATATTGTTAAAAAAGGCAGAATGGACCCGGAAAAGACCTGCATCGGGTGCAGCGCGTGCACGCAGATTATGCGCGACGGCGGGATGACCGGCTGCGTTGTGCGTGACACCAAGGTATATGGGCCGATATATGAATGGGGACGGCTGCGGGACAGGCTGAACCTGCTGCGGCTGGGCGATGCGTGCCGAGAGTGCGGCGATGCGACCTGCAAGAGAGCGTGCCCGGCGGGTATCAATATACCGAAGTTTATCAAGCTGTTCCTTGAGGGCGATGAGAAGGGGGCATACGAGGTCATCAGAGAGGCGAATGTGCTGCCGGAGATTTGCTCGTGGTTATGCCCGGTTGAGCAGTTGTGCGAAAAGAGCTGCCTGCAGAATTTCATCGGGGACGCGCCGATGCCCATAGCGGCCATTCAAAGACACCTGGCTGTTCAGGCGAACAAGAACGGGTGGTCGAAAATCCGGGTACCGAAAAAATTAACGGGCAAGAAGGTGGCGATAATCGGGGCTGGGCCGTGCGGCCTGTCCTGCGCGGTGAAATTAGTAGAGAGCGGCCACAATGTTACTATATTCGACAAGAACAAGGAACTCGGCGGCATAGTCAAAAGCGTGATTGCAATGAACAAGCAGGCCTATTCGCTCGACAACGAGCTAAAGGCGGTATTCGGCGATGCGCCGCAGACAAGCCTCAAACTGGAACTCGGCAAGGCTGTTGATGCCGGGTTTAATCTCGACAAGGTGATGAAGCAGGGCTTCGATTGTGCATTTATTGCGATGGGACTGCCGGAATCGAAGACGCTGCACCTTAACGGCAAGCCAAAAGGATTGTGGGGCGCGCTGGAATTTCTCGGAGCGCTCAAACACGGACGCGATGTCAACGTGGCCGGCAAACGAGTTGCGGTCATCGGCGGCGGCAATACGGGAATGGACGTGGCGAATGCAGCGAAAGAGCAGGGAGCGGCAAGCGTTTATATGATTTGCTTCGAGTCGTTTATAACTATGCCGGCCTGGATGCACGAGAGGCAGCACACGCTGACCGAAGATGTGTCGTTTATGAACCAGTTTATGCCGAAAGGGTATGTCGTTAATGACGGCCGGGTAAAGGCGGTCAAGGCGACGCACGTCAACCTGGCGGAGCCTGACGAAAACGGTTTTCGTGCGCCGATAGAAATCGCCGGGAGCAATCTCGAAGTCGAGGTTGATGTGATTATCGAGGCACTGGGACAGAAGGCGCCGGACAATCTCAAGGACATTCTGCCGGGCGTTGAACTAAACAAAAAGAACCTCGTTGCGGTAAAGCGGGGCAGTTTGGCCACCAGCCGGGCGGGCGTTTTTGCAGGCGGGGACATAATCAACGGCGGACTTATGGTAGTTACTGCCGTCGCGGACGGAATGAAGGCGGCAGACGAGATAAACAAATTTCTTAAGAGTTAAAAATTTAGAGTTTGTAACAAAACTAAAAGAAAAACGACTGGATTCCCGTTTTCACGGGAATGACAGACACAGGAGGTGAGAAATGGCAGACAGACCTGTAGCAATAGTTACCGGCGGCAGCAGGGGTATCGGAAGAGGAATCGCACTGGAACTGGCAAAGCTCGGCTATGATATTGTAATCGGTCATTTTGATTTTACCGCAGACGGCAAACCTGACGAAAGTAAAGGGCTTCAAACCCAAAAAGACATCAAGGCGCTCGGCGCAAAATGCGAGGTACTTCGTGTCGACGTGAGCAACGCACAGGACAGGACCAAACTTGTCGATGCGGCCAAAAGCAAGTTCGGCAGGTGCGATTTCCTGATGAACAACGCCGGCGTGGCGCCGTCAAAGAGGCTTGACCTTCTCGAAGCAACGGAAGAGAGTTTCGACAGAGTGCTAAACATTAACCTGCGGGGGCCATATTTCCTGACTCAAAAAGTTGCCAACTGGATGGTTGAGCAGAAAAAGGCGAATCCCGACAGAAACTACCGGATAGTTAATACCAGCTCGATTTCGGCATATACCAGCAGCCCGGCACGCGGTGAATACTGCGTGAGCAAGGCGGGGATTAGTATGATGACGATGCTTTACGCCGACAGGCTGGCTGAATTCGGCATCGGGGTATTCGAGGTGCGGCCGGGGATTATCGAGACGGATATGACCGCCGTGGTGAAGGAAAAATATACCAAACTTATCGGCGAGGGACTAACGCCCATAAAGCGATGGGGACAGCCGGAAGACATTGCAAGAGCGGTCGGCGCTATCGCAGAAGGCAGGCTCGATTTTTGCACGGGACAGGTGATTAACGTCGACGGCGGTTTCCATTTAAGAAGACTATAAGGAGGAGTTAAAAATGGACATTAAAAGCACGCTTACAACTATCCTGCGGGATAGTTTGATACTGGTTTTTAACGAGGACAAACTCGATATCGTTAAAACCGCTGAGGCGCTTACAAGAGCGGGGATAAACAATATGGAAGTAACCTGCCGGATAAAAAAACCGCTGGAGAAGATGAAGAGGCTTCGCAAGGAACTGCCGGATTTTTCGGCGGGCGCGGCGAGTATGATTGACTGGGGGATGCTGAAGATTTACAACAAGGCTAATGCAGGCGACCCGCTGCCGACGGTGGATGAGGTTGTTGAGGCGGGGGTGAGCTATGTTGTTTCGGCGGCGAATTTCAGCGATGCAACCTACAAAAAATATGCAGGCAAGATGCCGATAATACCGGGGTGCGGGACGGTAAGCGAGATTCTCGACCAGTTCTCGAAAGGCGCAAACTTCTGCAAGGTGTTCCCTGCGAAGGAGCTGGGCGGGCCGGAATTCGTAAAGGCGGTCGACCCGGCCATTCACAAGACCATATCGCTTATCCCGACAGGCGGCACCAATGCGGGCAATATACCCACGTATGTCGATGCGGGCATACTGGCGCTGGGCGGGTCGTTCAGTATGATTGACAAAGCCGTTATGAAAAAAATCATCGACGAGCAGAATTACGGCCTGCTGGCGGAGGAATTCAAAAAAATCAAACAACTGATTGATACTGCCCGTGCGGCGAAATGGCCGAGCATTGATTTCACCAAGGCCACCGTCGAGCAAATAAGTCAGGTTACGAAAAGAAACTTTAATCTGCGGTCTTAAACAGGAAGAAAAATTATGAAAACCAAAAAAATCAACAAACGAACCGTCAAAATTCACAATTACAGCACGATTATCGTAGGCGCCGGCGCAGCGGGTATGAACTGCGCGGTGCATCTTTACGAATTTATGAGCCAGAAAGGCGTCAAGAACGCCCAGAAAAGAATTGCGGTGATAACCGCCGGTCTTGGTCTTGGTGCATCGCGTATGAGCGGCTCGGACAAGCAGACCTATTACAAGATGGGGACAAGCCCGAACGTGGCCGACAGCGCCGAGGAATTCGCCAAGAGTCTTACCGCAGCCGGCTGTGCGCACGGCGATTTGACTCTGGACGAGGCCATCGGCTCGCTGCGAGAGTTTTATCATCTTGTCCAGGCAGGCGTCCCCTTCCCGCACGACCCGATGGGAAGCTATATCGGCTACAAGACCGACCACGACCCTTATGAGCGGGCGACCTCGGCAGGGCCAAAGACCAGCAGATTTATGAGCCAATGCCTGCAGGCGCAGGTCGAAAGATACGGCATCGCCATATTCGACAACCAGGAAATGGTTAAGCTGCTTACCGCCGGCGAAGGCAGCTCAAAACGAACCATCGGCGTTGTGACCGTAGACAATAAAGCCGTCAGCAAGTCAAAATATTCCATAAATGTTTACCTGGCGGCGAACGTGGTCCTCGCTGCCGGCGGGCCGGGCGCATTGTATGAGACCAGCGTCTATCCGCCGGGCCAGATTGGTATTCACGGCCTTGCATTCGAGGCGGGCCTGGCCGCGGAAAACCTCACCGAATCGCAGTTCGGGCTGGCAAGCACAAAGTTCCGCTGGAATGTCTCCGGCACTTATATGCAGGTAATCCCGCGTATATTCAGCACCGATGCCAAAGGCAAAGACGAGCAGGAGTTCCTGACAAAATTCTTCCCCACAATGAGCAAAATGGCCACCGACATATTCCTGAAAGGCTACCAGTGGCCGTTCGACCCGCAGCGAATCGAAAACCTGCAATCATCGCTGGTTGACATACTGGTATTCAACGAAAACCAAAAAGGCAGAAGGGTGTTTATGGACTTCAAGAAAAACCCCGCGGCGGGACCATCAATGAAACCATTTGACCTCAACGACCTTGAGCCGGAAGCATTAACGTATCTGCAAAAGACCGGCGCTTTGCAGAAGACGCCGATTGAGAGGCTTGCCCATATGAACCCGCTGGCCATTGACATATACAAGGAAAACGGCATCGACCTGTATACCGAGCCGCTGGAAATATCGGTCTGCTCTCAGCATAATAACGGCGGATTCGGCGTAAACAGATGGTGGCAGTCGAGCATACCGCACACGTTCGTAATCGGCGAAATGGCAGGCACTCACGGCGTGAAACGCCCCGGCGGTTCTGCGCTGAACTCAGGCCAGACCGGCGGACTGCGGGCGGCAGAATATATAGCCAATGCTTACGGCGCTGATGCCCCCGATTACAAGGACAGCGAATCAGTTATCAGCGAGCAATTGGCCGACTGCGTAGACAAGCTCAACGGAATCGCCGCTTCAAAAGGCAAACGCACGCCTGACGATGTGATAAAGGAAATTCAGCACAGGATGACGACCTTCGGCGGACACATAAGGAGGCTCGAAAGCGCCAAGGCCGCCCTGGCCGATGCGGTCAAACTCTGCAACAGCATCCAGAACAACGGTTTCAAATTGGCCGGCCCGAAAGACCTGGTTACCGCTGTGCAGGCACGGCATCTTGCACTGGCATGCGTGGGGTATCTTAAAGCGATTACCGTTCTGCTCGAAAAGGGCAGCGGCTCACGAGGCTCACATCTGGTTTTGGCTGAAGACGGCATCGAGATTCATCCTGACGTAATTGACAAGGCCACCGGCAAGCCGTTGAGATTCAAACCTGAAAATAAGGATTTGAGAAATTCGATTGTGCAGATTTGGTATGACCCGAAGTCACAGGATTTGTTCGCAGTCAAAAATATCCCTGTCAGACCTATGCCGACCGACAGAAAGGCGTTTGAACCTGCCTGGCAGGATTACAGGGAAGGAAAAATTTACGGTTAAACCGGAGGCACAAATATGGCTGTTCTGGATGTAAAACCGAAGTCAAAATGCAAATATGACATACTTTCGCTGGGTGAGATTATGATTCGGTTCGACCCGGGCGATGAGCGAATCCACACAACAAGGCATTTCCGCGTCTGGGAGGGCGGCGGCGAATACAACGTTGCAAGAGGACTGAAAAGATGCTTCGGAAAAGACGCAGCCGTGGCAACGGCCATTGTCGATAACGCTGTAGGCAGACTTTTAGAAGACCTCATTTTACAGGGCGGCGTCAATATGGAATACGTAAAATGGGTGCCATTTGACGGCATCGGCAGGAAATCGCGGGTGGGACTTAACTTCACTGAAAAAGGATTCGGCGTGCGGGCTGCTGTCGGCTGCTCCGACAGGGCAAACAGTGCCGCTTCGCAACTGAAAAAAGGCGATATTAACTGGGAAAAGATATTCGGACAGGATGGTATCCGGTGGTTTCATACCGGCGGAATTTTTGCAGCGCTGTCGGAGACAACGCCGGATGCCATTATCGAAGCCGTTACTACTGCAAAAAAATACGGCACGATTGTCTCATACGATTTGAATTTCCGCTCATCTCTCTGGAAGGACATCGGCGGCACAGAAAGGGCAAGGAAAGTCAACCGCGATATTGCTTCTCACGTCGACGTTATGATTGGAAACGAGGAAGATTTTACCGCAGCACTCGGCTTCGAGGTCAAGGGACTCGATGAAAGTTACTCGGCGCTCGACCCGACAAATTTCAAGAAGATGATTACCGAGGCGGTCAAAACCTTCCCGAATCTCAAGGTGGTGGCAACCACACTGCGCAACGCCAAAACCGCATCGATAAACGACTGGGGTGCGGTGATTTATGCGGACGGCCAATTTTACGATGCCACACTGCGGCCTGATTTGGAGATTTACGACCGTATCGGCGGAGGAGACAGTTTCGCATCGGGCCTTATATATGCCCTTATGGAAGGTAAATCCCCCGCTGAAGCGGTAAATTACGGTGCTGCCCACGGCGCCCTGGCTATGACAACGCCCGGTGACACCACAATGGCGACATTAAAAGAGGTCGAAAAACTTCTCAAAGGCGGCGCCGCCAGGGTAGATAGATAAAACTACTTTCTAAAACCTTGTGGGCGTCTCAAAGCCACCTGGGGCTTACCATTTTTATTCTGCTGGCCTTCCTGCAAAATCCTCATCGCCTTATTTACGTCTGCGACCTTCAGGACGCCGGTCGTTCGCCCGCCCTTTGCCCCCGCGGTACAGTAGGCATACGAAATATTTATATGATTCTTGGCCAGCTTCTCGGCCACCGTCGCAAGAGCGCCGGACTTGTTGGTCAGGTTCAGGCACAAAACATCCGTCTCATTATACGGCATATTCAGGTTGGTCAATATCTCCTTGGCGTTTTTCGGCGACTCGAAAACCACCCGCAGAACCCCGTGTTCGACCGAATCCATAACCGTCATCGCCACCACATTGACCTTGACCCTGGCGAACTCGCCGAGCACCTGTGCCAACACCCCAGGCTTATTAACCATAAAAATCGAAAATTGTGATGTAATGTACATATCCTGATTCCTTCCAATGCAAATACGACTCAATTCTCCCTGCACCGTGTCTGGTGTGGGGTTTCGTTTATCGCCTTTACGGCACAGTTCTTGTCCGGAAAAAACCTGAAAATTTTGTCGAGACTCGTTATCTTAAAAACCCTGTGCAACTGCGGATTTATCGCACTTATCACGACCTCGCCGCCGTAATCTGCCAGTTTTGCCCGGATATCCAAAAGCATCCCCAGCGTCTGGGAGGAGAAAAACTTTACTTCTGCAAAATCAAATATCACCCTCTGCGGACGGCTTTTTTCGACAAACCCTCTTATCTGCTCGGCAAAAGCCTTTATCTTTTCAATATTACTTATGGAAACAGCTTTGAAGCTTACTATGGCAATGTTTCCTTCGCTGCTTATTTTTATGTCGTTCGTTTCATTCATTACGTCACTATTTTCTGTCATCCAAAACCTTATTCATTATCTCAAACTTATCCGCTTCTGTCGAGTATTTTTACTGATATTTCCAGCAGGCCACAAAATGCCCCTTTCGGTCGTCAGTTTCTCTCAACGCCGGTATTTGCTTCTCACAAGCAGCATCCGCCAGAGAGCATCTCGGATGAAACGCACAGCCGGCGGGCGGGTTCATAATGCTCGGCGTCTCGCCTTTCGGCACACTTCGCTGACGCCTGGCCGAAATATCGACCTGCGGAATCGCCGACATAAGTGTCCTGGTATAAGGATGCAAAGGATTGCGATACAACTCATCTGATGGTGCCTTTTCAACTATCCTGCCCATATACATCACCGCCACAACGTCGCAGAAAAACTCCACAACAGCCAGGTTGTGCGCTATAAACAGGAAGGTCAATCCGAATTCGTCCTGCAGGTCTTTGAGCAAATTCAGAATCTGCGACTGAATTGACACATCCAGTGCGCTGACAGGCTCATCGCATATAACTAATTTCGGCCCCAGCACAAGCGCCCTTGCTATGCCGATTCGCTGCCTCTGGCCGCCCGAAAATTCGTGCGGATAGCGGTTGATATACTCCGTAGACAGCCCGACCTTCGAAAGAAGCGCAGCGACCCGGTCGGTCAGCTCGCTGCCGGCTATCCCCTTGTGGACCTTCAACGGCTCGCCGATAATATTGCCGATAGTCATCCTCGGATTGAGCGACCCGAACGGGTCCTGAAAGATAATCGAGACCTCTGTGTGAAGTTTCCGCAACTGGTTTTTGTCCGCCGACAGGACGTTCATCCGGTCGAAAACTACGCTGCCGGCTGTTGCAGGCACTAAGCGAATTATGCTCATAGCGACCGTGGTTTTTCCGCAGCCGCTTTCACCTACTAAGCCGAGCGTCTGTCCTGCAGGTATGCTGAAACTGACCCCGTCAACCGCCTTAAGATAACCGACAGTCCGCCGCAGCAAACCCTTCCTGACAGGGAAGTAGGTCTTTAAATCATCAACCTTCAGTAAATATCCGTTTGTGCTTACCATATTTTGATTCATATTTCTCACGGTTCTGTCATGTTCCGCAGGGCTGGGTCTGTCCCTGCCCAAATTTCTAAATCACAAATATCTCACCATCGTGTACAATATTAACATTTTCAAAAAGCTCCAAATAGCTTCTTGGCATAAAAGTATGAATGGGAACTAAGGACTTAGGATTCAATGCTTTTGCAAAACGCTGCAGGTCATTTAATACTGCATGTCCGCTTGTATGAACCTGTTCTATCACTAATCCTTTGCTTTTACAATAACACCTAAACTTCTCGGTCAGATACCCCTCCCACATTGAGTAAATAATTTTCGCTCCTTCGGGGGCGTCAATATTCTTGATAATGCTCGGAAATATCGAATTATCCCTTGCCAACATAAGTATTTTATTCTTTTTCTCATTTAATTCGTCCATATCAATTTTCTGCTTGTTATAGATATAAAGCAGTTCTTTATGACCGGCTCCAGCAAGTTTGTCCGCATGGTATTTGAAAAATTTAACCCTTATCTTTTCCCAGTCGAACTGTGGAATCTTCTCAGATACTTTCCTGAGTTTCTGCAATATGAAAGCGGTATAAATGTCTATTACGAAAGTTACACCTGTCTTCAAACAGGCGCGATATGCCGAAACCAACCGGTCAATATTCTGAGATGAAAAAAATAAAAACGTTACGTTGTTTTGTTCTTTCAGAATCTCCACGATTCTGGCTTCAATGTCCTCTTCATTTTTGTAGGGCGTTTCATTCCTGCCCAGCATCGAACCTTCCATCAAAAGGCAGTCAATGTTCTTAGGCGGTTTTTGTATTATTCTTTCGAACAAAATAGCCTTTCTGCCGTGACCTCTGAAGTCTCCGGAATAAAAAACTCTTTTATCTTCTGCTTCAATCAGGAACGCAAAGGCATCAAAGGCTGAATGGTCAACAAGATACGGTGTTATTTTGAAATCTTTTATATGAAACGGCGATTCATGTTTTATTATCTGACTATTTGGCAGTTGTATGTTCTTATTTACGAATATATTCGTCACCTCAACAAGCTCTTTTGCTCCCTTGCTGATATAGACAGGTATTTCGTTATTTGCAAAATTCAATAAACCATAATGGTCGAGGTGAGAATGAGATACCAGAATAGCATCGAGTTTCGGCTTTTCATTTTTATATAAGCCTTTGACATCAGGCAAAGTCTTTTCTGTTTTCAGTTCATCGATTGATTTGCCTGCTACACTATCCGCCTCAAAAGGCTCTTTGTTCTGATTAACAAGAGGCATACCGAAATCTATTAATATTCTTGAGTTGCTGGAAATTAACTCTACGCAGCTGCCACCGATTTCTTTGGCGCCCCTATGGATTATTACTTTCATTCTGTTCTTCTTGAGTCATATACTATGACAGGTTTACATTCAGACTTATTGTCTTTAGTTTTTATTTCAACAAAGATTAGGTCGAATAAATCATTTTTTCGAATTAAGGATACTATTCCTTTTATCTCATTATTCCCCATTAACCCAGGGTGCAATTTTTCAGCAACACAATAAATTGCAATTTTATTCTTAACTATCTCTTCTGTGTTGCAGTTTTTAAAAAAAGATTTTGCAATATGTTTTTTGAAAAGACGACAATAAATACCATAATCGGTTGCCTGTATCAGAATATCCAGAGGACAGTTTGAACCGGCTTTCAATTCAATTACGGATAGTTGGTTAAATTTGTTAACGGCCAATATATCTATCCAGAATTTCCGCGTAACCCGTTTCTCTTGACTTATTTCCTCTTTGAAAATATTGGCTGGAAATTGTGTTATAGGTTCGTCTGACTCAGAAAATTCTGTTTCAGAAAGCCGAGACAAATCTTCAGATAGGTGTTGTTCTAAAAGAGCTTCTTGAGTCTGCCTCTTTCCACGAGGGGCAAAATCCGAATAAGTAGTATATTTTTTGTCATTGCCGTTTATTATATCTTCAATTATTTCCTTAAAATCACCAGCATTTGTGACATCAAATACTATATTTTTAAAAAGTTGAAATTTATTCAAAAAGAACATCCTTAATGCCATCGTTGGATCAGTAACATGTAAATGTACGATATTCTCTTTGTGGTCTTGATATAGCTTTTCATTAAGTAAATAGCTTATAGCCCATATATCTAAATTATATTTACCTTTTGAATTATCCTTATAGCATACACAGATACCGTCTGTTGCCTTTTTGAAGTTTATTTCTGAGGGGTACTTCATTCTATTCTTCATTTTTTATTCTCTCTTTACGTTTCATAACCCGGCGCATACCAGCAGGCCACATAACGTTCACAGTTTTGTAGGGTGGGGTCTTTACCCCACCAATCAACTTTCCTTAATTCCGGCTCGACCGTCTGGCAGCGTTTATCGTTACAGCCTATCGGGCAGCGGGGATGAAACTTACAGCCTGCCGGAAAATGTAATGGGTCGGGAACTGTGCCCGAAATCGTTGGTAGCCGCTTAACTGATAATCCCAGCCGGGGCAGCGATTTCAAAAGTCCCTGCGTATACGGGTGCAGCGGCTCGGCAAAAAGCGCATCCGAGCCGGCAACTTCCGCTATCCTTGAGGCATACATTACCGCAACCTCATTGGCTCGTTCAGCCACTATGCCCAAATCGTGCGTTATTAGCAAAATACTCATCCCGATTTCTTTCTGCAAATGGTCAAGCAAATCCAGCATCTGCGCCTGAATAGTTACGTCCAGTGCGGTCGTCGGTTCATCGGCTATCAGCAAAGCCGGCCTGCAGCTTATCGCCATCGCCACCATAACCCTCTGCCGCATCCCTCCCGACATCTGATGTGGGTATTCCACGACACGCTGCTGCGGGTCGGCGATACCCACTTTCTGGAGCATCTCAACAGCATCGGCCCAGGCCTGCTCGGCGGTTTTCTTCTGATGAAGCTCAATCGCCTCGACTATCTGCTCGCCCACCGTATAAACCGGGTTCAGGCTCGTCATCGGCTCCTGAAAAACCATCGCAATCTTGTCCCCGCGTATCCGCCGCATCTGTTTCTCGGTCAGCGACAGGAGGTCACTTCCTTTAAAAATTATTTTTCCCGATGTGATTTTCCCCGGCGGCTCCGGAATAAGCCGCATAATCGAAAGCGCAGTTACGCTTTTGCCGCAGCCGCTTTCTCCAACCAGTGCAAAGGTTTTGCCTTTTCTGATTTTAAGGCTTACGTCCTGCACCGCCTTTGCAGCGCCGTCTTCGGTGAAAAATTCCACGCTTAAATGTTCTATCGAAAGTAAATCGCCGTTTTCGCTCATTCCGCTTTCCTCAAACGCGGGTCAATCGCATCCCGCAGTCCCTCACCCACAAGATTATACGTCAGCACCGTAAAAAATATCGCAAGGCCGGGAAACAAAGTCAGCCACCAGAGAAATCTTCCCGTAGTGCTGACGCCGAGACTAAGCATCTGTCCCCAGCTCGGCGTCGGCGGCGCAACGCCGAACCCGAGAAAACTAAGCGCAGACTCGATAAATATCGCCCCCGCAATGCCGAAAGTCGCATTGACCAGGACCGGCGCTATGCCGTTGGGCAGCATATGCCTGAAAAGAATGCTGCGAAGCGGCAGGCCCAGCGAAACCGCCGCCCGCACAAAATCCTGCCTTCGCAGCCTGAAAAATTCCGCCCTGATAAACCGTGCGTCCTCCGTCCAGCTTGTAATGCCGATGATTATCATAATATTCAGAAGGCTTCGCGGGAAAAACGCCACGATTGTGATAATCAGGAAAAACGTGGGGACAGCCATCATTATCTCGACTATCCTCATCCCGGCGAAATCGACGCCGCCCCCGAAATACCCGAGAATCGCCCCGATAATAATCCCGATAACGCTCGATATGCCGACCGCTACAAACCCGACCGAAAGTGATATTCTGCTGCCGTGAATCAGCCTGCACAGGACGTCAGAGCCGACATCATCCGTCCCCAGCCAATGCTCACGGTTTGGCGGCTGCTCCCGCGATTTGAGGTCTGTGCGGCCATACCCGTAAGGCACAGGTGCAAATATCGCACCGCTCGCCTTGCCGGACACAATCATAGATTTATAATCGGTGGCATCGAGTCTCCTCGGCACAAAGATAAATGCCGATACCGTGCCGATTAAAATTACCGCAATACTTATAGTTACCTGCCGCCACAGCACATCGCTGCGAATAGACGGCTCAATTTTTCTTCGATTTCGCCGTATCAGCCGCAACTGCGTCAGGCCGACAATCGCCGCAAGGAACACGCTGTAATCGCTTGCGCTTAGGTTGGCAAAAATCGGGAAATGCAGTCGGCCATCGATACGAATCACGAACGGCTTATCATTCGCAAGAAACGGCGCCAGCACGGCGACCGCAAAAAGAAACACAATAAAAATCAAACAGGCTGCATTGAGTCTGCTTTTGAAGAACTCGCGCCATACAAGCTCTCCGTAAGACAGGCCCCAGTCCGGTTTTTTCTGCATCTGCTGATTCATAATTCTTACTCGGCACTCTCAAAACTTATTCGCGGGTCAACAACAGCATAAGCAATGTCACCCAGCAGAAGACCTATTAGATTCAAAACTCCGCCGATAGTCGCCACCGCCATAACAACGTTATAATCCCGCGTTGTAACCGCCTCGAACGCCAGAAGACCCATCCCCGGCACGCTGAATATGCTTTCTATAATCACCGACCCGCCGAGCATTGCCGGCAGCAGCGTCGCCACAATCGTAATCACCGGAATCACACTGTTGCGAAATGCGTGCCTGAATACCACAACCCAGTTCGACAGTCCCTTTGCGCGTGCGGTCCTGACGTAATCGGCCCGAAGGTTATCCAGCATCCCCGCCCGGACCTGCTTTGTCAGATATGCAAAACCGCTGTATGTCAGGCAAAATACCGGCAGCACAAGATGCCACAGCCTGTCCGTCAGCCAGGGAAAAAACGCCAACTGCTCGGCGTAATTGCTGCTCAGCCCCGCAGGCGGAAACCAGCTCTTAAACGTCGGCCCGCAAAAATACCCTATCAGCATCTGCCCGACCCACATCGAAGGCAGCGACCACAGCATAAAAAGAACCACCGAGCTTGCACGGTCGAAAAGCTTTTTATGCTTCACCGCCGCCAGAACGCCCAGCGGCAGCGAAATCGCATATATCAGCACAAAGGCGATTATGTTCAGCGTCAAAGTAATCGGCAGTCTTTCTTTGATTATGTTGATAACAGGCCGATGATGTTTGATTGAGTCCCCGAAATCGAGCCTTACCACGCGGCCGAGCCACTTCGCATATTGAACCGGAACAGGCTTATCCAGCCCATACAGCGCCATTCTGGCCTTGCGGACATCCGCTGCGCGGGCAGCATCCAACTGTCCGCCCGGCCCCATCGACAGACTCACAGGGTCGCCGGGCGCAATCCTGCTGATGGCGAAAACCATTATGGTTATCCCCAGCAGCGTCGGTATCATCAGCAATAATCGTCTTACGATATACGTGGTCATTTATACTTCTGCCTGTCCCTCGGCACATACCATTCAAGAGTATTAACACCCAGTTTATGAACGATAGCGTTTTCAAACCGCTTGTCGAGAAACCGCTGTTCAGGCCGGGTATACACAAAAGTATAAGGCTGCTCCTCGTGCAGTATCCTGTGAAACCGGTGATAAAGCTCATTTCGCTTGTTTTCATCGAGTGTCCGCCGGGCCTCCTCGATAAGCGCATCTGCCTCGGCATTTTTAAATCCCACATAATTCGAGCCGCGGTTGCCGATTTGAGATGAGTGCCATATCTGGTAAGGGTCTTCTTCCACCGCCCCGCCCCACGCCAGGTTCACCGCATCGAACTGCCTGTCTAACAGCCGCTGACTGAATATAGACCATTCATAAGGGTCGAGATTCACCTCAATCCCCACCTTTGCGGCCTCGTCCTTGACTAATTTCGCTATCTGCTCGTGCAGCGAGACGCCGCTGCTAATCATATAACTGAATTTGAAGGGGACACCATCTTTATCACGGATACCGTCCCCATCGTGGTCGACCCACCCGGCCTCGTCGAGCAATTGTTTCGCTTTTTGCGGGTCATAAGGCCACGGCTGGATGTTCGGGTCCCCCTGTCTGCCGTAAATATAAAACGTCCCCGTAGGCACTTTAGCCTCCGGGTTTCTCAGGAGATGTTTACGTATCATTTCCCTGTCAACCAGATATGTCATAGCAAGCCGCACGCGGCGGTCTTTGAAAAACGGCCTGTCCTGGTTCCACCCTATCCAAAAATACCCGACAGCAGGATGCCAATACGACAGACACCGAATTCCCCTGGTAAATTCCTCATTTTTAGATAGTTCCGCATACTGGTCCGGCAAAGGCCGCATAAAATCAATCTGCCCTGCCCGTAAAGACTGTATCGCCGCCGTATCGTTGGTAATGATTCGATAAACCAATTTTTTTATTTTCGGCTTGTGTCCCCAGTAATTTTCGTTGCGTCTCAAAACAATTTCTCTGCCGACGTCCCATTTTTCAAAAATATACGGCCCGCTGCCCACAGGGCCGGATATGCGTTTGTTAAACTCCTCAGGATTGCTGAACTTATATATATGCTCAGGCAGAATTTCCATCCCGCCTGTAAGCTCAAGCGACTTGAAATAAATCCTCTTCATCAAAAATTTTACTTCCCGCTCGCTTATTTTGACGACCTTGTCCACGTCCTTGTAATAATTAGCCAGGCTTGCAGCGTCAACGCCGGGATTCACTATGGTCTGGTATGTAAAAATAATATCGTCTGCTGTAACCGGATGACCGTCTGAAAAATGAGCGTCGCTGCGAATACGAAAGCTGATTTCAAGACCATCCGGAGCTACATTATAGCTTTCAGCAAGCAGCAGCCGAAGCGTAAGGCTGTCGGGGTCATACTCAAGCAGGCTCTCGAAAATATTGCCGCTGACAATATAGCGGGTGTACATACTCGATAAAGTAGTTATACCCATCAGGGTCGCAGGTTCCGCACCCAGCGACCATATAAGCCAGTCGCCCTCATCGCCGGGATATTCTTCGCCCGGCAGGCTGGACGTTTCTTTCTTCTCTTCGGCAGATTTTGTCGCCACGCCGCCTTTCTGAATGTCCAAAAGACGATTAAGCCGCTCATAAAGTCTGTCCGACTGGACCATCGACAAAATCTGCAAAACTATCATCGCCGTCAGCAGCAAAAAAACTAAAAACGTAACAAGTCCCGACCTGCTATTCATTATTCAATCTCCTGTCTTATTCACTTGTATCTTTGCTTATCCTTCGGCACGTACCACTCCCAGTATTTAAGGCCCAGCTTATGGATGATAACATTTTCAAAACGCTTATCAAGCAGCCGGCACGTCGGCGGACTATACAAAAATGTATAAGGCTGCTCCTGATGCAAAATCCCGTGCAGTTGATGGCAAAGTTCGTTACGCTTCGTTTCATCCAATGTTCTGCGAATCTCTTCGATAATCGCATCGGTCCGGCTGTTCCTGAAACCCACGTAATTTGAACCCCGATTGCCAATCTGCGATGAGTGCCATAACTGATAGGGGTCTTCGACTATTGCGCCACCCCAGCCGGCAATTGCCGAGTCGAATTTTCTGTCGTTCAGCCGGCCTAACAAAATCGACCATTCGGTCGGCTCTGCTATCACCTCGATACCCGCCTTCGCCGCCTCATCCTTCAGCAGTTTGGCTATCCTCTCATACAAAGCATACGAATTGGAATACATAAATTTGAACCTGAAAGGCACGCCGTTTTTGTCCCGCACGCCGTCCCCATCGGTATCGCGCCATCCCGCCTCGTCGAGCAGATGCCTCGCCTTGTCCAAATCGTAAGGCCAGGGCTGAATACTCCCGTCATATTGAGGACCGTTGACATTGAAAGGCCCCGTAACAATCTGGCCGTTACCTTTGAGAAGGTCGGTAATTATCTGCTGCCGGTTAATAATATGCGTCATTGCCAGCCGGACACGCCTGTCTGAAAAAAACGGCCTGTCCTGGTTCCAGCCGATATAATAAAAAGGACTGTCAGGCGTCCAATAACGCAGGCAGCGAAACTCCTTATTGAACTCAGCATCGCCCACCAGGTCTGCAAACTGTTCAGGCTCAGGAATAACAAGGTCGACCTGATGCGACCGCAGTGCCTGAATACTCGCAACCGGATTGGAAATAAATTTATAAATAATCTTCTTCAGCTTCGGCTTACCTCCCCAGTAATTCTCATTGCGCCGCAAAACAACTTCCCTTCCAACGTCCCACTTCTCGAACACGTAAGGCCCGCTGCCCACAGGGTTCGACCGGTGCTTATTGAACTCCTCGGCGTCCTTAAACTGGTATATGTGTTTGGGAAGTATGCCCATACTCCAGGTAAAGGACAGGTTTTCAAGGGACAAAAAGAACGGCCGTTTCATAAAAAACTTCACCGTCCGCTCGTCAATTCGCACCGCTTTTTCCACATCGATATACTGATTGGCAACGTTGGCCGCATCGACTCGGGGATTTACAACGGTCTGGTAGGTAAATATCACATCGTCAGCAGTAACAGGCACGCCGTCCGAAAAATATATGTCGCCTCGCAGGTGAAATGTTATCTCCAGACCATCGGCAGATATCTCGAAACTATCCGCCAGCCAGGGCCTCAATTTTACCCTGTCAAAATCATAAGCCAGTAACGGCTCAAAAATATAAGGTATGGTAATCCATATTGTGTATATGTCCACATCTGCGGAAATGGGGTTTAACGTTTTCGGCTCGACCTTGAATGCCCAGACAAGCCAGTCGCCCTCATCGCCGGGATATTTTTCGTATCCCCCTCCGGATGCCTGCAATTTCGGTTTCGGAACATCCGAAGAGGCGTCCCTGAAAATTTTTTCGAGACGATTAAGCTGCTCGTAAAGCCGCTCTGCCCGTCTCATAGTGCAGATTTGCAGGAAAATAATTATCGAAAGGAACAAGAGAAGGAAATAGCCGCCTGCGCCTCCGCGACCGTTCATAAAACAAACCTCCAGTGTTTGCTGCAAATTCCGCGGCCGATGCGAAATTAGCCTCTATTTTTTCGGCGGGTCCGGCAAACTCAGCGGGGACATCAGTTTATTGCCCTCCGCCGACTTGCCGTAATCGAAACTTATCTTCTGCGCCAGTTTGCCTGCTTCCGTCCCCTCGCCGAGCAGCCTGTTATGCTCCTGCTGCAGCGCCGCTGCATCATCCGCCTCAACGGCCTTTAGAATAATCGACTGCGGCACATCCAAAAGCTTGCCGATGCACGATTGCTCCACGTCGGCCAGCACTGAAACTAATTGTCTCTTCTCATCGGCGTTCAAAATGTCCTGCCCTTTTATATATCTTTGTATGGCGTAAGAATACAACTGTGCAAAACGCTGTGCAGCGGCAACCTTGTTCGCTCCCGATGAAAGCATCTTCTCAGAAAGCGCTTTCAGTATATCAGCGTCCGCCGGCACGCCGCCCAAATCCCACTTGCGATACTTTTCCATCCGCATATCCGCAATCTGCAATAGCAGGTCTTCTCCCTGCGGAATCTTTATCTGGCCGGCAAAGCCGACCATCAAACCTATCGTTTCAGGAGAAGATGTTGCGACCGATTTTTTAAGCTGCTCCGCTATTCTTTCAGCAAGTTTGCTATTGGCATCGCTGCCTGCATTAAGCTGTTTTATAATGCCTGGGTTGGTAACGCAGCGGACCGCCCAGTAGCGAACAATCGGATTTTTGTCCTCGACCATCCCCGCTGCAAAATCCGCCAGCCGCAGCTTCTCCAGACTGTCCGCCAGTATCAAAAGGTTAATAATTACCTTGAATCTGACATCATCCGGCTTGATACCCTCTGCTGTTTTAAGACCTTCGGTGATATGCTTATAGGCGGATTCGGAAAACTGTGCCGAGTATTGCTCCGCAGCGCTTGCCGCAGTCGAATTGGCCCTGGCCAGAATAGCGAGGCGAACACCTCCTATGGTCGGAAAATTTTTCGTATTAAGAAGCTCACGCACGCCCTCGGAAACAAAACTATTGATAATCTTCAAATCTGCTTCTTCAAGCACCCCCTTATTACGCACCTCGTCAATATCTTTGGTATCAACCGCCCTGGCTGAGTTTACTGCTAACACTAAGAACACCCCCAGAATAACAAAAATCGCCTGCTTTGATTTCATCATCAGAAAACACCTTCAAAAAACCATTAGTTTACCAGCCTTGTCTCTATCGTCAAATTATCCAGTTTAACTTTATAATCCTCTTCTGTCAAGCTAATTTGAATCTCTATCGGAATGAAAAAGCACCAAGACCAGCCAAAAAACATTGCATTTATCAGCCAAAACCTTTATGCTATGTAGTTTTAGAAGTCGGTAAAAACGCCAATTACTTTCAGGAGACCCAAAATGGTTAAATATATCGCCGTTTTAACTCTAATGGCCATACTGGCGCTTTCTGTTACAGGCTGTAGTCAGGCCCCACCCAAACCAGCCGAGCAGCCCAAAATCGAACCAGCCAAAACTGAACCAGCTAAAATCGAACCTGCCAAAATCGAACCCCCGAAAACAGAACCACCGCCGCCTCAGATTGCACCGACACCTCCCGCTCCCGTTGCCCCGGCGCCGCCGGCTGCACCGGTTATGGCTCCTTTTAACGACAAATGCGCCTCTATACTGAATCCCCAGTTTATTGATGACAAAGGAATGGTCGATTATAACACCCTCAAGCGAAAAAGACCGGAACTAAGGACACTGCTCGATGAATTCAAAAAACTCAGCCGAAACGAATATAATTCCTGGCCGAAAGAGGACAAAATCGCCTTTTGGCTCAACGCTTATAACCTCCAGTTGCTCAAAATAATCGCCGACAATTACCCGATACAATCCACAAGAATCCACCGTGTCTTTTGGCCGCCGTCCAGCATCAGGCATATCAGGGGTATCTGGACCGATTACAAATTCCTGATAATGGATGAGGAATTTACCCTCAGCGAAATCGACCAGCGGTTTTTCCGCAAAGAATTTGGCGACCCCCGCATATTTTTCGCGGTATCGCAGGCAAGCATTTCCGGCCCGCCTCTGCGAAACGAACCCTACACCGGCAAAAAACTCAATGAGCAACTGGAAGACCAGGTTAAAAAATACCTGTCCAATCCTGTGGCATTAAACATAAATACTGAGGAAAAAACCGTCTTTCTGTCCGCATTATTCGAGCCAAGCTGGTACGGAGGCGAGTTTCTCAACAAATACGGCACAGACAAAAAATTCAAAGACCAGACCCCCGAAGTCAGGGCGGTTTTGAACTTTATCGTCAACTATATCCCTGCGGAAAAAGCTTCTTTTCTCGAAGTTGGAAATTATTCCGTTCAGTTTATCAGTTTTGACTGGAGAGTTAACGAATAAGTCTATGTATAAGGTTGTCATTGCGAGTCCCGATTTCTTTATCGGGACGAAGCAATCTCATTCTGCCTGGCGAGTTTTAATGCTTATTGAAAGGAAAATCTTCAAATGGCAAAAAAATCTGTAAACCCCTGCTGTAACAGCGACAAATTTTTCTTCACCAGCGAATCCGTAACAATGGGCCATCCCGATAAAGTGGCCGACCACATTTCGGACGCCGTCCTCGATGCAATGCTCGCTCAGGACACCAAAAGCAGGGTCGCCTGCGAAACGCTGGTCAAAAACAATATGGCCATAGTCGCCGGCGAAATCACCACCGCCGCCGTCGTCGACATACCCTCCGTCGTCAGGGACACTATAAAGAAAATCGGTTACGACGACCCCCAGCTGGGCTTCGACTGCGAAAACTGCGCCGTAATGGTTTCGGTCGGCAAACAAAGCCCCGACATCTCGCAGGGCGTCACCGAGGGACAGGGACTCCATAAAGAGCAGGGCGCAGGCGACCAGGGTCTGATGTTCGGCTTCGCCTGCAATCAGACCCCAGAACTTATGCCGATGCCCATACAAATGGCTCACCTAATCACGACCCGCCTCGAAAAAATGCGACAGAATCGAAAACTGCCCTGGCTCCGGCCCGATGGCAAAAGCCAGGTCACAGTCGAATATGAAAACGGAAAACCAAAACGCATTCACACCGTCGTCGTCTCAACGCAGCATTCACCCGACATACCATACAAAAACCTCAAAAAACAAATAATCGAGGAAGTTATCATCCCCGTCCTGCCTGATAAACTCGTTGACAAACACATCATATTTCACGTCAACCCGACAGGCCGGTTCGTCATCGGAGGCCCAAAAGGCGACTGCGGCGTCACAGGCCGAAAAATCATCGTCGACTCCTATGGCGGCTGGGGACGGCACGGCGGCGGATGCTTCAGTGGCAAAGACCCCACAAAAGTCGACAGGACCGCAAGCTATATGGCTCGTTACATCGCAAAAAACATCGTCGCCGCAGGCCTCGCAGATTCCTGCGAAGTCCAGTTGTCTTATGCTATCGGCGTGGCAGAGCCGATTTCCGTCTTTATTGACACCGCCGGCACGGCTAAAATCAGCGAAAAGAAAATCAGCGAAATCGTCAGGGACCTTTTCCCGATGACGCCCAAGGGTATGATTGAGCATTTGAAGCTTGCCCGCCCGATTTACGCCCAGACTTCCTATGGCGGACATTTCGGACGAAACCTCCCCGATTTTACCTGGGAAAAAACGGATATGGCCGACAAACTCCGCTCCTCCGCCAAATAACCCCCTTGTGGTTTTGTCATTCCCGCACAGAGCCTGCCCTGAGCGCAGTCGAATGGGCGGGAATCCAGATGTTTAGCCCTGCCACCTGTGGGCAGGGCAATTTCCCGTTTATCGCTCGCCGGTTTAGCCCCGAAGCCTGCTTCGGGGTTTATGTTGTCCCCGAAATCTCGTTTAGCGCTCGCCGAAACGGCGACCTTGCCTGCCCTCGAATGCTGTTGTCGAGGGTGGTTCGGGGGTTACTTTAAAAATTTAGCCCCTCAACTTGTCCGCCGCAGGCGGAATCCTCGTCCTTTTTCGCGGCATTATACCACATTTGCTTAATCATTCCACCCCTTCTTTCGCTTGATAACTGTTTTTGTTATACCGTCGAAAATTTGAGAAATTACTTTCTTTTCGGTCTGACTGTTATATATTGTAAGTATAGATAAATATATGCAAGAAAGAACTCTTAAAATGCTTTGGATAAGCCTTCTTTTCTTGGCTATCCCCATTGCCCTAATAAGACTCTTTTATAAAGCTCCCATACTGCATGCCACTCCAAGCATATCAGACACAGGATATTGGCCTGTTACGTCAAATTCCATATTACTTCTTATCTTCGGAACTTATGCTGCTGTAGTTTGTACTGTCTATCTATCATATTGCTACAAATTATGGAAAGAAGATGACCCTTGTTGGGAAGATGATATAAAACAGGCTCGTCGTCGGACATATCTGGCTGCTTTTATGGTAGCAGTTCTCTTTGCAATAGATGTTGAAATACTTAATTATGCAAAATCCCCTTTCGGGTTGGCACCCCTTGGTTACCTCGGAGCATTGGAGGTGGGTGTTATTTTCGGTTCTCTCCCATTTTTATTCGTTATAGGTACTGTACTATTGGTAATAAGCTTGCAAAGTCTTAATTATCGCACCGGCAGACCGAACTCCTTTTTTGTCACAAATTTGTTGTTGGCGATATTGTTCATTCTCGTTGGAATATTGCCGACCATTGTTGTGGTTACTTTTTGGCTTGAGGGCGGATTTGACTTTCGATTTCTCCCGCTCTGATAGTTTTTGTAGGGTGGGGTCATAACCCCACCAATTCCCTTGTCACGCCACATCACCAGTTTATTGCTCACCGGTTCAGCCTTCGCAGCCGCTTGCTGCTCTGCGTAATAGTACGATGCGTAGTACGGCTCGGCGAAGAATAAAGCGAAGGCGGAACATCTATTATTTTAACCTTCCTTTTCCCCTTTTGCACACCATTTTTCGATATTTTTCTAATCTCTAATTCCCTAATTCCCTAATCCACTAACCCCCTGATTTCCTGCCTGCCCCCCTGTCCTCGAATTCCGTAGTCGAGGAAGAACGCCGTTATCTGGGGTTATCCTGATACCCACCTCCTGCTTGCCCTCAACTCAAGCTTCACGAGGTTTTCTGTTGGGGGATTTTCTGATAGCCTGATACCCTGCTTTTTTCTTTCAATCGACAATCGACATTTATCCGCCGCAGTTTACCCGCCTGTGGCGGGGCGGATTTATGTGCCGCAGGCATCATTCGGCAACCTGTGGTGAGCGGAGTCGAACTATCGACAATTTTCCCTATCTCGTAGCGTAGTTTACCCGCCGCTCCGTCTGGCGGGCGCAGCTCCCCGTATGCCGTCGGAGGGGACACGTCTCCGGCATCAGACCCTTCACTCAAAAATCTCGGATTCCTGGTACGCTCAATAAGTATATACGCATATACTTATACCAATTGTATTTAATTAATGCGCCTATAGGCAAATAGCCGATATAGTTCATGGTAGTCATTTGATAATATTTTAGCATGGAGGCTATTATGAACGTTAAAACACATCACACATTAAAAGAA
>Ga0315276_10000975_pt1 | contig 25281 bp, 22 predicted proteins | sample YL17G05_0_MG_FD_204542 | JGI IMG/M metagenome (GOLD analysis project Ga0315276, IMG submission 204542) | Sediment microbial communities from Yellowstone Lake, YNP, Wyoming, USA - YL17G05_0 | ecosystem: Environmental > Aquatic > Freshwater > Lake > Sediment | place: USA: Wyoming | collected... | reverse complement strand
GTAATAGCATACACGGTATCATTCCAGGTAGCTGGCAGCTTCCTGGATGTAGGGGTTTCGGCACCGGAGCCGAGAAACGAGACGGTATCCGCACCAACCCCGTCACAACTAAATTCACCAAACGTCGCTGTAATATTGAAGCGATTCACAAAGTAGGTGGAGTAGTCATCGGACGGATCACCCGGCGTGCCAGCATCGTTAATCGGCCCAATCGAGTCGATCGTCGTGCTGTCCCATGTTGCGCCATCGGGCGAGGACAGGCGATATCCATTACTCACATCCACTCGGGAGCCGGTATTGTTGTTGAAGTTAATGAGGAATCGGATCGGCACTCCTGAGTACAGAATAAGCGAGTCAGCACTCCTGAGGCCGTCGATATGACGGATCGACACAATTCCACTCTGTGCTACCGCGTCTTGCATGCAAAGAGTAAGAACACAAAGTAAGCCTGCGACCAAAAGCGCCGCGAATCCAATTTTGTGTCGTGTGATATCCGTGGTTTCCCCTGAATTAGATGTGGTCATATGTTACTTCCCATGTCGCATGACAATACAAATTAGGGTTCCCAGCAAAGGACCTCGGCAATCTTCGGTCCATAGCTGCCATATACTGCGCACCGATATTCTTTCGCGTTCCAGTATCCGCTATCGCTGCAAATGAGGTTTGCGGCCTCTTGGTCGCAGGCGGGGCTGTCAAATGAAAGCGTCATTTTGAATATCTTGGTCGATCCAGTCTGTTGGTTAATAACTGGTTGAACGATGATCTCGTCTTTGCAACCTCCGACTAACAATAGAACGAATGTCAAAAGCCAGCGTCTCACGTGTCCCCACGTAGCGGATTGTATTCTCTATTCGGATATCTATATTCAAGATAGCAGAAAAGGCCCAAATGTCAATCATTCTCCGCTACTCACTCCCCCCTACAAAATCGCAATCAATTTGAATCAGATATTCCCCCCGCTCCTATTAGTGAACACTAATAGGAGGACCTATGTCCGCATCACAAAAAAAGATCGCCGCTAACCGCACCGCGGGCTTCTTCACCCCCTCGGACGGCCCCAATATGGGGCCCCCTTTATTTGACGAAACGAACCCACTAACCCGTTGTGTGACAAGGAAAGGTGCTCCAAAACGAACCCAATCGAACCCAAATCGAACCCAAATCTGGATTCCGGCTCGGAGGCCGGAATGAGGCGGCGGCAACGCACGGGATTCGCTGGCACACGAGGACGTGTGCCGCGCACGAGCCATGCGCCATATCGCCGGTTCGAGCGCAGACGAGAACCGACTCCTGCAGCGCGATGCTACCGGTACTTGATCTTGAGTGCCAATATCGCCGCTGCAATCACCAGCGTGAACGCATTCGCCAGAATGAGCGGTAGCGAATTGATAATGAGGCCGTAAATCAGCCACAGCAGAATGCCGGTGCATGCAATGATGTACATCAAGAGCGAAACATCGCCGGTGGATTTGGTTTGCCATGCTTTGAGCAACTGCGGGAAGAATGCGGATGATGTCAGCGCACCCGCGACTATACCAAGAATCGTGACGCTGTCCATAGCTTAGAACCGGAACCCGGCGCTGATGCGGAAGGTTTCGTCGAGTTGGTCAGAATGCAGGTAGGCGAAATCGAAAGTGAGATTGCGGATATTCAGCCCGACGCCGGTGGTGAACCTGCCGATATCAAACCCAACCCTCCCGAACAGCATGTCGCGATAGCCGACCTCCAGGCCGTAATGCATATCCAGCGACAGCGGGCCGGTCCAGTACTGCGCTTCGTTCTTGATGCTCTCGAACTTAATATCGCCGCTCATCAAAAACCGTCCGGTGAACTCTCGGTAATGGCGGGTCAACATCAGGCCGGGCTTCACGGTCGGATAAATTGATTCCGTGTTGGCCGCGCCGAACGTCTTGCCGGAGTAGTGAATGAAACCGGTGGTGATATCGGTGACCATGAGTCCGAATGTAGCGTACGATTTGGCCTGCCAGGTGAGACCGGCATCGGCCGACAATCCCCATCCGGACTCAGTCGCTATATCTCTGTAGATGATCCGGCCAGTCAGACCATACGCGATCTTGGAGGTGATCCTACCCGCCACCGCTCCGGCAAACAGCATGTCGGCATGAGATTCCTCGCGCAACACGTATGGGCGCTCATTATCTCCCATCTCAGTGATCTTGATTCCCCCGCCCCCCAAATAGTAGATGTAGAAGCCGTAGGCTCGAATCAATTTCGCGCTGTCCGAACCGGCATTGGTGAAGGAAACAAAATCATGGTTGAGCAGGGAGCCGAAAGTCTCGGCGTGCATCGCGACCAGATATTTGCCGGATAGCTGAGTCATGCCAGCCGGGTTCCAATAGGCGGCGGTACCATCGAACGGTCCGGCTACCACCGCTCCGCCTAACGCCAGCGCCCGCGCCCCGACGCCAAGCGAAAACGGATCACCGGCGTATTTGGCAGCAAATGTCGATGGGACAATTGACATGTACAGCACAAGACCGAAGAGAACAGGCAGACCAAATCGCCTGGATGCGTTTTGCCTAAGATGGTAGTCGAAAGCTCTCATAGTCATAGGCCCTTGCCGATTCCGAATGTACTGACCTCTGACCACATGGTCCACTGCTTTTTGCTCTGCCCTTACAGATCAAAAAAAAGGCGGGACCTGAGTCCCGCCTGTCATATGTCGAACCGGAATGGTTATTTCGTACCTTCGATACCGGTCTTTTCAGTCTTCTTCGCGCAAGCCGCCTTGTTCTCTGGGGAGCAGACTTTTCCTTTTTCCGGTGCTGCGGTCATGGTAGCGACAGCCGGAACTATCTGCGCTTCGTATCCCTTGTCGGTAACGGCAGTAGCCAGCATTTCGGATTTGACCTTCGCCGGGTCAACGAGAACCAATGCGGAGCCGTCCTTGTAGCTCACGCTGACAACTTTCTTCACGCCGTCGATCTTTTGAAGGGCCGCAGTAATCGACTGCTCGCAGCCGCCACAGGTCATCCCCTTGATCGACATGCTGACGATTTCGCATGCGCTGCCGTTGGCGCACAACTTGGCGCATTCCTCTTTGGTCATGTACTTGCATTTGCCTTCGGCGCAAAGCTTGGCGCACTCTTCTTTGGACAAATGCTTGCAGTCCACGCTGCCTTCGGCGCAAAGCTTGGCGCACTCTTCTTTGGACAAATGCTTGCAGTCCACGCTGCCTTCGGCGCCAATCATCTTGGCTTCGCCGGAGGCACCGGTAGCACCGGGGCAACCGCTCTTTTCAGCCGATGCCGAGGTCCCTTTGGCGCCACAAACTTTGGCGCACGCCTTGGAATCCCCTGCCTTGGCGCAGTTTTCACCTGCGAAAATGGGTGCCGCCGCAAATGCGAGAATTGCCAGCCCGGCCAAACTAATCGCGAAAAATTTTCTCATCCGTCGCTCCTTCCGAAGTTGATTACTCTTAGAACCTATAATATACAGCTTGTTTCAAATCGCGCAATCCATTTACTCATTGCCCGGTTCAGCCCCCCGTATCGACTCAAGCGGTCTTGCTCCATTAAACACGCATCTATCAAGCTGGTTCCACAGCGTCGACTGAAACACTCCATATTGAATCGGCAGGTTTCCGCTTTCTGATGATTCGACAAGGAAGTGCCTCGAAAAGAATCAACTTGACAAAGCTAGATAGTCATGATATCCGTATATGCGGATATATGATATTCACAGTGAAACGCATGGAGTTAGACCATGAGCGAATCGGTTAGCAGACAGTTGCCGTTGCTGGACAGGTATCTGACTGTCTGGATATTTCTGGCTATGGCAATCGGGGTCGGAATTGGCTCGGTCGTCCCCGGGGTCGAGCAATTTGTCAACCGGTTTCAGTCCGGCACGACCAATATCCCGATTGCAATCGGCCTGATCCTGATGATGTACCCCCCGCTGGCGAAAGTGAAGTACGAGGAGCTAGGGGATGTCTTCCGCAATTACCGGCTGTTGTTCTGGTCGTTGATCCAGAACTGGGTGATTGGGCCGATCCTCATGTTCTTTCTCGCGATTGGCTTTCTCGCCGGATATCCGGAGTATATGGTCGGGCTGATTATGATCGGGCTGGCGCGCTGTATCGCCATGGTAATTGTCTGGAACGAACTGGCGCACGGCGATACCGAATATGCCGCCGGACTGGTGGCGTTCAATTCCATATTTCAGGTTCTGTTCTATAGCCTGTACGCTTGGGTATTCGTGACAATCCTCCCGCCGATGTTCGGGCTCAAAGGCTCGATTGTCGAAGTGAGCATGGCCCAGATCGCGAAGTCGGTGTTCATCTACCTTGGCATTCCGTTTCTGGCCGGCATTGTCAGCCGCTTCGTGCTGCTTAAACTGAAAGGACGCGAGTGGTACGACCACAAGTTCATCCCCCGCATCAGCCCGATCACGCTCGCCGCGCTCCTATTTACCATCCTTGTCATGTTCAGCTTGAAAGGGAGCCTGATTGTGCGGATCCCGCTCGATGTCGTCCGGATTGCCGCACCGCTGTTGATCTATTTCGTGGCTATGTTTTTGGTCAGTTTCTGGATCGGGCGCAAGATCGGAGCCGACTACCCCAAAACCGCAACGCTCTCGTTTACGGCCGCCAGCAACAATTTCGAACTGGCCATTGCGGTGGCGGTGGCGGTGTTTGGAATCGGATCGCAAGTCGCGTTTGCGGCGGTTATCGGGCCTTTGGTGGAAGTTCCGGTCATGCTGGGCCTGGTGAATGTGTCGCTCTATTTTCGCCGCAAGTATTTCCAGCCGGAGGTTAGTCTGCGATGACTGCCGATCGACTGCTGAAAGCTCTGGCCGAACCGACCCGGATGCGAATCGCCATGCTGTTGACTCATGGCGAACTTTGCGTCTGCGATCTGACCGCCACGCTCGATCTGCCGCAATCGACCGTGTCCCGGCATATGGCGGTGATGCGAACCGCGCAGATTGTGATGGATCGCCGAAGCCGGAAGTGGGTGTACTACCGGCTATCGCAAGAACCGCTCGCGTCGCAGATCACAGCCGTGCTTGGACAGGTGCTGTTAACGGAAGAACCGTATACCCGGGACCGCCGCAAACTAAGACAGCATCTGGCGCAAAAGCGGTTTGAAGAGATGGGGTGCGAAACGGCATGAGCGCCCGCTTCGCAGCGCGGAGCCCAGTCCCGGTTCCGCATCCCATGTTGCGGCCGGATTTGACTCCGCGCCCGTCATTGCAAGGAGCGTGGCGACGAGGCAATCTCAGTTGATTTGGTTTCTCGTCCTTCAAGGTGGGCTTCCCAAGCCAATTGGGTTCGACCATTTTTCGATCCCGTTGCCGCACACCGACTAAATGGCTTCGTTCTGCATTTTTTTCATAGTGACCAATTGCTGGTTCAATCTGTCATCAGAATGACAGCCACTGTGCCGCATCCGGTCAAAAACCGCTCCCAGACCGGTTCGTATTGTACATCTCTATCGAGATAACTGATTGTCATTCAATGAGAGTTGGCTTCGTTTCCGTGCTTTTTGTGTTCGCATTCACGTTCCCTTCGGCAATAGACACCTGCACGCACGATACTCCTTCTGCATAAGGGCGCGAGCGCGGAAACTGATTCAAATTGATGGTGAAATTGCAGGAGGTGAAGGAGGGACAGAAACCGAAACCCACCGCAAAGCGGATGGGCCACCCGTCTACTTCGATTTCGTCTTCACAGACGAAAGATACTTGAGGAAACTTGACGTTTGGGTAAGAATATCTCTGGCGACGCCATCATTGAAATCGCCGCGTGCATGAATGGTATTATCTCTCCACGCATTCTTAACCGCTCGCATACGCGCACTGAGTTCTGATATTTCCTGAAGTGGCTTTCTTCTTGGTCTTGGTTGCTGTTCTCGTTTGCGTATTTCACTATCAAGCTTGTTGAGAATTACACCCCAAGTGTCAGATAGACTTGTTCGGGTATCGTAATTGTGTTTTACCCCCAATTTTTTGGCTGAACGCAGAATCGCGGGCAACCCCAACTCCAATGCACACATACAATGGAATACACATGCAGTATTTCTTTCAAATGCCAGACATCTATTAGCCTCTAAGAGATCAAATACACAGGAATCAAGGTTGGTTTGAATCTCTCCGGGTACCGATTCAATAAATAGGTGCTTGGCCATTTCACGGGGGACTACAAAGCACATCGCAGTAGTCAATTCATGAACTATGATGTGTTCGATACGACGAATTGCATCAAGCGCGCTGAATCTGTCCCCGCGTTTAATGGCCGCGTCGCAAATGCCGTATTGAATACCGATTGCCCCTAAGTCAAGTTTATCGAACGCATATCGAATGAGATCGAAATGTCTAAGGAATATTTCCTTGTCTGAGTCGGAGATCGACCCACCGTCTTTTGTGATCCAATCCTCAAGTTCTTTTCTTGCCACCAAGCCTTGAGTGACGACCGAAAGTCCAAGTTGTACTAACATATCATATAAGCTTAATAGAACCCCTTGATTGTTGCTAAACATAATTCATCGTTTCCTATCCGTCAATGTGCTTGTCAACTACACAATCGCCTAAGAAGCGAACCCAACCCAAAGCCAATTTAAGCCAATCCGAAGCCAATTTTGGCTATATTGTAGTCGGATTCGGACTGACAAAACGCCTGAAACCGCTCAGTCCGGCAGTTGTAAGATTAGGTTAGAGGATGGCAAGATTGAGAACTAACAACTCTCCGCTCCGTTCGGGCCGAATGACGGCAGTACTTTTGATCGCATTGACCTGCGCCAGTGCGGTCGTAGCCGCACCACTATTGACGATTCCCGAAGCGGAATTCGATTTCGGTTTCGTGCCGCAGAACGCCCGGGTCAGCCACGTTTTCTGGCTGTACTCTACCGGCACCGACACGTTGAAAATTCTGCAAGTCAATCCCGGCTGAGGCTGCACTCAGGCGCCGCTCGACAAGAAGGCGCTGGCTGTCGGTGACAGCACAAGACTTGAGATCATCTTCAGCACCGGAAGTTTCCAGAATCAGGTAACGAAATCTCCGACGATTACGACTAACGAGGGCGCGCCTGCCAGAAGCATTCGCATAACGGCCAACGTCGTGACAAAGCCGGATTCGACTTTCCCGATCGTAATTCAGCCCGCGCAAATCGAATTCGCTGAGAGCGACAGCATGGCGACCATGGAGTTTACTGTTACCAACAGGACGACAGGTGCACTCACTCCGAAAATTGTGAGCGTACCGCGCAGCTTGGTCCGCATTACTCTGCCGGCATCGATTCCTGCTTCTAAATCAGCCAAAGGGACGGTGCGGCTCAAAAGGGCTGGATTGAAAGCGAGTTTTCAGAAGTCGATGACCATTCAGTTGGATGACCAGACGAAGAGTCGCTTTACAATCCCTATAAAGCGGGCAGGAATCAACCTGGCGGTTCCGACCGGTGGCGGGCATTAGCTTGGACTCGGGGGCCGGGCGTGCGACGGTCAGACGCGGATGGGCAGGATGAGTATGGGAATCCCTTTATGATAGAGCCGCTTCTGCACGGAGAAGATCGTATGGTTGTGCAGGATTCGAGTGAAGAACGTCTCTCTTTCGAATACGAGTTGGCCGCCGAACAGGATCGCGCCGGGGAAGCGCGCCAGTACATCCGGCACAGCTCGATCAAGTTCGTCCACCACGTCAACACCGACAATCCCGATCTGTTCACCGTAGAATCCGTGGCGGCGCACGAACGAGACATACTTGGATCCATCGTGCTCCAGATGAGATTTCAGCCGGTCCATTTCGGCTGACCCTTTGAAATTGCCGACGTCGACAACGCCTATCTGAAGAAAGACAAAATTCTGGAAATGGCCCGGAAACAGCCGGATGCAGTTCAGCAAAGTGTGTAATCCCAGTCCGTTGAAGCCGTTCACAAGAAGGATAGCTGTACCCGTGGTCTGTCCCAGAGCCGGCGCGGGCACCGGTGCCGGAGCGCCGACAGGCTCCTCCTCTTCGCGCACGATCGCGGCTTCGACCAGATCGTCCAGCCTGCGAAGTTGCTTGCCGGTCGCACGATAATGGCGCCGGACCAGAATGGCCACTGTCACCAGTGCCGCCGTTACCAGAAGCGTTAGCCATCCGCCATCGTGGAACTTGACCACAGCCATAGAAATTAGGATGAAGCCGGTCAGAACCAGACCGACAGCATTGATGGCCAGGCGGTGTTTCCAGCCTTTGGTCGTGGCACGTTCGTTCCACCAATGCCGGACCATGCCGAGTTGCGACAAGCAAAAGGTAATGAACACGGTAATACTGTAGAGCACGACCAGAAACGCTATCGAGCCTCTGGTCAGCAACACCAGCAGGAATGCGGCGGAACCCATGAGGAGAATGCCATTCTGAGTCACGAGGCGATCGCTCAGCATGCTGAACCGTGTGGGGAACCATCGGTCCAGCGACATATTGGCCAGAACACGGGGTCCATCCAGGAACCCGGTTTGAGCGGCAACGAATAGCAGTGCGGCGGCCGAGGCGAGTGCGCTCATGGTCAATATCCGACCCCAGATGCCCCAGTTCTGCGTCATAGTCTCAAACAGCACGGCATTGAGTGTCTTGCCTGTCTGTGGGTGTACCTGATACAGCAAGTAGGCAATCATCAATCCAGTGACCATAAACGCCAGGGAGACTGCCATGTATTTCATCGTCCGCTTGCCGTTGGCCACTTTCGGATCGCGGATCACCGGCAGACCGTTGGAGACGGCCTCGATCCCCGTGTACGTACCGGCTCCCATGCTGTAAGAACGAAGCAGCAACAGCATGAGCGCGCCGAGTCCTATTTCCGACCGGGCCTGCGAGAAATCAGAGGCGGTTGTCTGAATGATATTGGGAATGCTCGGTATGTGCACTGCCAGGGCGTAAACGATCAGAAATCCGTGAGTGATGGCGAACGCAAGAATAATTGGGATAAGCGGGGCCACCGATTCCTTGATGCCGCGCAGGTTCATTACCGTCAGCACCACCACACCGGCCAACGCGAAAACTAATCGATAGGGCTGCCACTCAACCGGGAGAAAGCTGAACAGCGCTGCGGCTCCGCTCGCGATTGACAGGGCAATGGTCAAAACGTAGTCGATCATCAGCGCACAGCCTGAGACCATGCCGAGCCACGGATTGAGCATCTTGCTGGCAACCAGATATCCGCCGCCGCCGGTGGGGAAGAGCTCGATAATCTGCGAGTAGCTGACGCTGATTATCAGTACCGTGAGCGCTGACCCGAGACCGACGAGAATGCTGAGATAGGAGTGCCCTTTGAGCGCGAGAAAGGCTTCTTCGGGACCATAGCAGGAGGAGGAGAGTCCATCGGCTCCCATGCCGACCCACGCCAGAAACGCTGTCAATGAGAGGGCGTGGAATAGCGACCGGTCGTCAAGGTCTCTGGCCGATCCAACCAGGACCTTGCGTACCCGTTTACCTAGCGATGGCTCAGTATCCACGATTCATCTAACTTGTCGACAAAAGATTCTTCAGTCAGGCTGGCGTTCTGCCGGTCTACAGGGGCCATGATATATGCATAATTGCAGAATATTCCAAGAGGAATCTGCTATGCCCCGGTCGGCCGATTGCCTTGGCGCCGTTACTCATTGCGGAACAACGTAGTACATTCGGCTCCAGGAGGATAACAAGAGGGGTCAGGCGGGTTTCCGAGTGCTTCTGATGCCCCCCCGAAATTTTACCATCTCTCTGAATCAAGTGCTCTCCCCCACCGCATATGTAGCAAGTACTTGATCTGAAGAGCAAAGCCAAACCAAGCCCATTTTGGGGCCACACACGGTTCTCAACATCGCTCGAACCAGCGAGGAGTGGTTCTCATAATCGACTGGAAAACTCCCTAGAGCAGTAGGTTCATTGAGCCAAGAAGTCGGCTATAGTCTCAGGCAGACCGGAAACGAGGCGTTTAGGTCGCCGGTGTGGGCAAACGTTATGCCACGACAGCCGCCGTGGCATCGCGGAAAGTAATCACACTCTCGGCAGTGTCCCGCAATCTGTTCACGCGGGAAGTTGGCAATTCGGGTCATATTGGGGTCGTTCCAAATCTCCCGCATGGACCTTTCTTTGACATTCCCCACGATGAACTGTTTGTCCAGAAGCGACGTGCACGGGTAAACATCGCCATAGCATGAGAGATAGAGCGTGGACACGCCCGCCGTACACTCATGAAAGTGATAACCGGGCGGTATCGGGCCAAAGGCCGGGTCAAACATCTGGACCGGATTCTCCGTTTCACCGGCTGATTCCACATATTTGCGAAGTCGATCACGGTGATCGTCCCAGAGCAGTCGGCCGACAACGTCGGAACGCTTTCCCCGTCCCCACGGGATAAAGCCGCAGTAGCGAATGCTTGTTACTCCTTCTCGGCGTGCCAGTTCGACAAACGCAGGGACGTCTTCCAGTGTGTCTTTACCGATCACCATCGCCATGTGCAGTTTGAATTCGAGGCGATGGCAAATCCGAATCGCCTCAACTACTTTAGAAAACTCTTCGTCAGTGGCGCGACGCATGACGCGGTTGCGCTCTGCATTGGAGCCGTCAAGGCTGATTTGCATTGAGCTGACGCCGGCCTGTTTGAGACTCCGGGCGCGGGCTTCGTCAAGCAGCACGCCGTTAGTCGTGATGCCGGATTCAATATTACCTTGCTCGCGGGCATATATGATGAGTTCCTCGAGGTCAGAGCGCAGCAGCGGCTCGCCGCCGGTCCATCCGATAAACGATGTTCCCAGTGCGATCAACTCGTCGAGTACCCGACGGCAGTCAGCCGTGGTCATTTCGTCGCGCGGTTTTCTGGTGGCAGCGGTATAGCAGTGCGGGCAGGTCAGATTACAGGCGCGGGTGATTTCCCACCCCACGAGTTCGGGTTTGTCGGTGCGTGTTGACGTCATATTGTGGTAGAACAGGCGTGCGTCGACTTCGTCAGGAATCGGCGCACGCTCTCAATTAACTGACCTGCCGTTTTATCTCGGCGGCAGAATCGGCAGTGGGCCAAAGACGGTGCAATACAGTTTGCAGGGCTTCAGCAGAGTCGACTGCGGTGTCTCGATAAATTTCACTCGATCACCTCCTGAAAGATGGTTATGTGTCAGGCGGCCGATCAGGCCGCACGGTTCACCTCGAAGTGAGGCGTTTATGTTGAGCATCTGTCACGTTTCGACTTTGTGGCCGGCAGCGCTCTGCCGCGACTTCGTCTCCTTGCGGCGTTCGCAGAGATATCTCAGCACCAGCATGTCCTCCAGGTTATATTTCCAGGAGCAGCAGGCACCGTGACTCGCGTCATTTTGTTTGACAGCCTGTAACGGACATCCACCCATGCAGACCGGCAGGATGTTGCAGTCGCGGCAGCCGGGAAGCGCCAGGGGATCCCAGGAAAGGTAGGCGGCAAGATTCTTCTGCTGGCGCGGCGTTACTTCTTCGGTGAAGATCGAGCCGACCGATTTGCTGTTGTCGGTGGACAGATCCTCCCAGCACTTGAATAGCAGGCCATTCGGCGCCACGACATAGGCGTGGTCCGAGTCGGCGCCGCAGTGTCCTCCGGACGCGAGCGACGGATATTCGATCTGAGTGAAATCGTCCTCGAGCAAACGGCGGTACAGCTCGCTCTGACCGCGCGCGAATTCGGAAGTCGAAAAGCACCGTCCGTGCACGTCAGCGCACACTTGGTCCCCACCGGTGACCGGCGAAAAGACGATGGCGACCTTTGACAGAAGCTGCTCGTCTCTCAGTATCCGCACCACCTCCCGAGCGGAGGCAAGATTGACGCGATCGACATTGACGCGAATCAAGATGTGGAGAATATCCGCCGCCTCCTTGAGATTCTCAATAATGCGCCCGAACGAGCCTTTGCCGTTCTTGAGTTTCCGCCGGGCGTCGTGGATCTCCGGAGGTCCGTCGAGCGTGACCTGCGCTCGTGTCACCCCGGCCGACGCCAGCCGGCGGCTGTTCGCGGCGTTCAGCAAATATCCGTTGGTAATGATGAAGCCCGGCTGCATGGTGAGATTGTGGCGCACGATCAACTTCGTAAAAGCGCTCTGCAGGCGTTCGATCATGTCCAGACAGAGCGTCGGTTCACCGCCAAACCAGGTTACGTGCATATCCTTGGAGCGTATGATCTCCTTCTCGACAAACCGCACGAGCGCTTGTTCGGTATCCTCATTCATGTGGCTGGCCGTGTGTCGCTCGAAACAATAATCGCACGCAAAATTGCAGGCCATAGTGGGCGCAATCGTGAGGACAAAAGAGTCGCGACTGAATCGCTGCCGGCGATTTTGGAGAGTCAGAAGCGCCAGTTCATCGGTGACATCATCGATCAGATATTTTCCCTGACACAGCGCGCCATGGATCTCGTGTTCTTTTTCGCCTGAAGGCGGTTGCGAGTTGGCCAGCAGTTTCCGAACAATGGGTAGAGACTCCGAATCTATTTCAGCCAGGGACGCAGTGAAGCTGTTAAAGGCAAGCGTCTTTCCGTCAGGGGTCGGAACGAAGCGGTTGAATCGAGACGGTTTCATGAGCGGGCGGCGATCCCAACGATTAAGCCTAATTATGATGAGTAGAGCATGACTCGCATCACGCCACGATCGCAAGTGGCCTGAAGACCTCATGCCACTTCGACAATTATAGTCAGAGCAGTTGTTCCTGTCAAGAGAGCAGGCAGAGAGTCGGAGAGGATTACTCTCATTGTCAGTCAGCGAACAAACGAACGGTGCATTCGATTGTGACGTCTACGTTCGCCGCTTGAGGCCGAGGCCGGTGATCGCGGCGGGGATCAGGCATTTGCGGTGCAGAATATGAAAGACAATGGCGAGTGCAATGTACGCAATGGCGACCTCCATGCGGATCTGTTCGACCACCAGTTGCAGCGCGAACAACCCAAACAGCAGCAGCCCCTCCGTTCGGCTGAGTTTAAGATTCACCAACACCGCCACGCCGAACAGCGATTGCGCCGCCGTCAGATATAGTTCGTGGTCCTGAAGGGTATCGAGCACGAATGGCCTTATCGCTCCGCCGGAGATCGCGAACACTAATGGAATCGTACCGATCAGAAGGGTCCATTGATTTACTTTGGAAGAAATGAGCGCCTTCAGCGCCGAATTGGCGTTGCCGCGGAGTGTCCAGGTAGCCGCCACAATAAACTCCGGCGACTCCGATGCAATTGGCGCCAGCCACTGCACCAGCAAGAACTCTCTTATGCCGAACGCTTTCCCCATGCTTACCAGCGACACGGCAAACGGCTCAGCGACAAAGAAGATGACAACCCCGGCAAACAAAAACAGCACGGCCGTTGTTATTCGCCTGCCGACTGTGCTCATATTCGCGATGATCTTTACCGGCCCGACTAATTCCGGTTCCTGCGACTCCATCTGGGCGGCGCGGCGCGTATAGAGAACAAAGAGGGTGACGAGGATTACCGTGTCGATCAGGTTGAGCGAGCCTTTGAGCGGAATCGTAAACGAGTAGAGCGTCGCCATCGCGAGATAGAATATCTCCACCCGCTGGGACTCATCCAAAACGACCGCCTTCTTTTTGGATACGAGAACGTAGAGAAACAGAATCACCGGCCAGCCAAGCCCGACCAGCAGACGATTGGCGCCGGTCATGTTGGCGACGGCGAAATGCGCCTGACTGGGGTCATGCGCGGATTTCCACGTGAAGACGAAATCGACCGCATACTCCGGCAGCACGGCAATGAGCGCGAGGATAGCGACCGCCAGCGACTCAGAGATGTCCATCTGCGCGACCTCGGCCGCCCACGAAAGGAGGAAGGCAGCGCCGAAAATGGCGAAGCCGAAGGCCATTGACCCCACCACCGGGCTGACTGCGGTGTGGGTTATTCCCAGATACAGTCCGGGAATCGTGGCGGCAATGGCCAGAATGAGAGTGAGATACAGATATGGGTCGACGTCGTAATGGCGATGCTGATGGCTCATCTACACTCTTCCTTGACGTGCGGTGATTCCAGCGTTCGGCCCGGCTTAGCCCCGGATCACCATGTTGACAATGTCCTTCCGCAGGACGATCCCGACCAGATGGTCGTCCTCGACCACGAACACGCGCCGAAGGTCCCTGAGAATCATCTTGGCCGTAACCTCGACCACGCGCGTCTCCGGCGTCACTACTTCATGATCGGTGCGGTACAACTGAGCGACCTTGATAAGATGCTCTTTCTTGAGCAGTTCTTCGAACGGCTCAAAATCAAGGGCGTAACTGCCTTCCCGCACCAACTGCGCGTAGTTGGGCAGTGCGGCCATGATAACGTCGCGGTCGTTCACAATGCCGAGCAGTTTGTTGTCATGGTCGACCACCGCCAGTCCCGACAGCCGGTGCCGGAACATCAAGTCCGCAACGTGCTTGACCGTGTCGTCCGGTGTAACGCACTCTACTTTGTGCCGCATGATATCGCGGGCCAGCAGTTCCTTATCGATCATGACATTGCTGTCGGCTACTAACTTGATCAGATCCCCTTTCGTCTCGATGGCAAGCAAATTCTCCAGCACGCCGGGCGTACGGCCTACTCGCGCCAGACCCGAAAGCATTTGGAGGTAGAGCTTGGCGATAGTGGTCGGCGTGAGCAGCAGACAGAGGACATGCAGCGGCACACCGTCGGAGGTTTTCCCTTCCAACCCTTGCTTCGAGATACCGATCAGGACATACATTTCGTTGACCGCATCGGTACGGGCATGAGGAAACGCGAAGCCGTGACCGTAGGATGTATCTTCAACCTCTTCCCGCTCGCGGATCGAATCGATGATGGCATCGAAATTCAGTTCGATCCCTTCGTCATGCAACATGCCGAGCAATTCACATACGGCCGCCCCTTTAGTGCGGGATTTAAGATCGAGATTGATTCTATCTTCCATCAGGAGATTAGCGAGCTTCACCGGAGACCTCCAAAGGTTTATTCCACACCAGCGGCCCCCTCCGCTTCATTGTCCCCGGAGCTACCACTCCTCCAGAGACGATGAATTTCAACGCCTGCTCGACAGACATGTCGAGCACCTGTAATTGTTCTATCGGCACAATCACCGCTGGGCCGGCAAACGGGGTAGGCGGCGACGGTACAAATACAGATGCGCAGTTTCGCAAGGCGCCGTCAATTTCGACCTGAAGCCGATTCGCGACAAAACCGATTGCGTACGAGCCGGAGCGCGGATATTCAACGAGCACAACTTCCTGAAAAGAACCGGATTTGGAAGCAGTGGTCGATTCCAGAAGAGACTTGGATGCCGAGTAAATCGGTCGAATGAGCGGGACATGAACCAACAGCCGCTCCCACAGGTTGTAGAGCTTTCGCCCGACCAGATTGTGCGTGAGCAAACCGGCCAGAATGACTAGCACGAACGTGGTGATAACGCCGAGGCCGGGAATATAGAATCCGGCCAATTTGTGGATGACCGGCTGCAACAGGCCATCGAGCGCTTCAAACAGCGCCTTAAGGACAGAGTAGGTGATGATGAGCGGGACGACTACCAGCAGTCCGCTGATAAAGTACTTTTTGAAGACTGTCCCAACTGCGCTCGAAAACGACATATCGCGCTATCCTCGCCAATTATGCGCAAGGATTATACCGAAACACAAAGGGGCTGTCAATTGGGGGGCTATCGGGCGGCGAATCCCCAGGAACTGGAGATACTCTCCGCCAGCCGCATCACCGGCTCCGGATAGAGACCAAACAGGATGACGCCAATCAGGCAGATGAATAGGACAATCACGATCGGAGAAGCAAGCCCGAACTGGTACGGGCTGTCCTCCTTGCTGAAATACATCGCCTTTATCACGCCGGCATAATAATAGAGAGCAAACACCGACGTAAGCAGGGCAATGCCGACCAACCAGTACAGCCAGGTATAGTCGGGAGAGGCTCCGGCCGCCTTGATCGCAGCAGCGAAGACATAGTATTTCGCGAGGAATCCGGCCAGCGGCGGGATTCCGGCAAGAGAGAGCAAGAAGACCGTCATAGTCGCGGCCATGAACGGCGAACTTTTGGACAGCCCGGCATAGCTGGCGATACGGCAGGAGCCGGTCTTGTCCTCGAATATCGTCACGATCGCGAAGGCCCCCATATTGGCAAACATGTACGTGAACATATAGAATGACATCGACGGCAGCCCAAGATCATTCATAGCGATCATACCGACCATGATATATCCGGCTTGCGCAATCGAAGAGTAAGCCAGCATCCGCTTGATGTTCGTCTGGCGGATGGCGACGGTGTTTCCGATTATCATCGCCGCTGCGGCGAGAATGCCGACCAAACGACCCCAATCATTGGGAGTCATGACCGGATCCCAGAAAGCAAACAGACCGTTCACAAAAATCTTGGCAAACGCTACCAGTCCGGCGGCTTTGGAACCGACCGAGAGAAATGCGGCGACTGGTGTCGGCGAGCCTTCGTAGACATCCGGCGCCCACTGGTGAAACGGCGGCAGCGCCAACTTGAAGCCAATTCCGGCAAGTAGCGACACTACTGAGAGAATCAGGAGAACGCCGATGTTTCCCTCGTGGGTAAGTTGCATCACTGCGAGGTTGATCTTCATCTGGACGATATTTGTCGTTGAAGACAAACCGTACAGGAAGGAAATACCATATAGGAGCAGCGCCGAGGAGAGCGCGCCGACTACCAGATATTTGATGCCGGCTTCGACCGACAGCTTGTCATCCTTGAAGAACGCGGCCAGCACGAAGAGCGGGACAGTGGTTAGCTCTAATCCGATATACAGTGAGAGAAGCTCGTTGGATGACGCCAGAAACATCATGCCAAGAGTTGAAAACATGATGAGGCCGTAGAATTCGCCGCGATGATTGAGAATCTTCTTTTCCACCACCCCGAACGAACTGCCGATAGCCATGAAAGCGGCGCCGAGGAAAATCACTTTGAAGAACATGGCGATCGGGTCGTTGTAGAACATCGTCCCGAACCCCTCGCCATATCCGGCGAACGGAAGTGCAGCCGCGGCCACCGCCACGCCGGCCATCGCCAGATAGGTGATCATCTTGCCGGATTGCCGTCGAGTGACCAGGTCAACCGTCAACACCATCAGTGCCGCAGCAAACAGAATAAACTCCGGCAGCATGAGTTGTAGATTGATGTTCGGTAGAACGGTTTGCATCGGTTATCTGGCCATCAAGTTTACAAGGTTCTGCAGGGTCGCATTCATCAGGTCATTGAGCGGCTTCGGATAGATGCCAATCCAGAGCGTGAGCAGCATGAGCGGCACGACCGTTACCAGTTCGCGGGGGTTGATATCGGTCAAGCCACCCCACTTGGCGAGATTGAATTCCCCAAGAAACACGCGCTGGACCATCCTCAGCAAATACGCCGCGCCCAGCACGACGCCGAGCACCGCGATCCCAACCATGACCTTATTGACAACGCTGAAGGAACCGACAAAAATCATGAACTCTGAGATGAACCCGGACATACCGGGCAGCCCCAGCGAACCCATCGTGAAGAACACCATAATGCTCGAGTAAATCGGAAGCTTTGAACCGAGTCCGCCGAACGCGGCAATCTCGCGGGTGTGGGCGCGGTCGTACAATACGCCCACCAAAAGGAACAGTGCGCCTGTCAGTAACCCGTGCGATACCATTTGGAACATGCATCCGGCAATTGCCTGTGTGGATGAATAGGCCGCCAGCGCCAACATGCAGAAGCCCATATGTGAAACCGAGGAATATGCGACCAGCTTCTTGAGGTCTTTCTGGGCCATCGACACCAGCGCACCGTAGATAATTGCAATCACGCCCAACAGCGCAATCCAGAACGACATATTGCGCAACGGTTCGGGAAACATCGGCCAACTGACGCGCAGCATGCCGTACGTTCCCATTTTCAGCAGTACACCGGCCAGAATGACCGAGACCGCCGTCGGCGCTTCAACGTGGGCATCCGGCAGCCAGGTATGGAACGGCCAGACCGGAACTTTGATGGCGAACGCGATGAAGAAAAAGACGAAGCAGGTCATCTGCATCGAATACGGAAGCGTCGATCCGCTCTGAATCAGGGTCAGCATGTTCAAGGAGTGAGGGTTGCTGGTGAAATATAGTATCAGAATCGACACCAGCATAAAGATGGAGCCGAATAATGTATAGAGGAAGAACTTGATCGCCGCGTACTCCTTGCGCGGACCGCCCCAGACGCCGATAAGGAAATACATGGGAACCAGCATAATTTCCCAGAACACATAGAACAGGAAGAAATCGAGCGCGACAAATACGCCCATCATCCCTGCTTCAAGGAGCAGGAAGAACGCGAAATACTCTTTGACGCGGTTCTCGATTCCAAATGACGCCAGAAGCGACAAAGTAGAAAGCAATCCGGTCAGGAACAGCAACGGTACGGAGATACCGTCAACGCCGAGAACGTACTGAATATGCAGCGACGGAATCCAGTCAAACGGACCTTCCATGTAAGCCATAGCGGCGCTGCCGGAGTAATTGAAGAAGTAATCCCAGGTCAGCCAGAATGACTGCAGCATCGGCACGACACTAATCAGTGTCGCCGTCCATCGAATCAGCTTCTTATTGTCCTTCGGCAAGCACATGACCACAAGCATGCCCACTAACGGGACGACATAGAGCCAGCTTAGTATGCCCATATCAGCATCTATCCTCAGCTATCACAATTTTTCCTTATTTGGGCTCCCCGCCTGAGCTTCCTCGCGCGCTGCCGTAATTCGGGAGTAGAACCGCAATGCTACAAAACCCAGGGCCAGCGCAAGTGTCATAAACGGCCACGATGTGGCCATACTGACCAATTCAAATTTGAACGCGGCGATCAAGACAATCAGCGCGACAATAAACAAAGCATAGAATTGCATCGATCCGGACTGCAAGTACCGCAGTCCCCCGCCAAGCTGCCTGACCAACCAGCCGGAGCCGTTAACGGCGCCATCGACAATCCAGATATCGAACCACAATTTGACATCCGACCATAGCACGGTCAGCCATGCCGAACCGTTCACCGCTCCGTCGATAACCTTGGCGTCGAAATTCCACATGAGGTCGGCGACTTTCATTATTGGGTCTATAATGACCGCCTGATACAGTTCGTCGAAATACCACTTGTTGTACAGGAACGTGTAGACCGGTTTGAATCGCTCGGCGGCTTTCTCGGCAGAAATTGAACGCCGGTAATACATGAGATAAGCGAGTGTGATCCCTGAGACCGCTACAATCGTCGAAATCAGCATCAGCAGGTAGTTTGGCCCTTCATGGCGCACTTCACCGAAATGGACAAAGGACGAGTACCCGTGCGATAGCCACGGTAGCGCCCACCATCCGGCTATGACGGACAGCACTGCAAGTAATACGAGCGGGCCGGTCATCACTTTCGGCGATTCATGGGCGTGGTCGTAGCGGTGATGGTCGCGCGGTTTGCCGAAAAATGTCAGGAAACACAGGCGGAACATGTAAAAAGCCGTCATGAACGCGATCGTCAGGGTACCGACAAAGAAGACCGGGTGATGAAGCGTGGTCGCGACAATTTCGTCCTTGGACCAGAAGCCGGAGAGCGGAAAAATGCCGGAAATGGACAACGACGCGATAATAAACGTCCACGTCGTAATCTTCATCTTATTGGACAAGCCGCCCATGTCCTGAATGTCGTTGGTATGCACGGCGTGTATCACCGAACCGGCTCCGAGGAACAGCAGTCCTTTGAAGAAAGCATGGGTCATCAGGTGAAGTGTACCGGCAGTATATCCGACCGACTCTTCTCCTAGCGCCGTATCGTGGCCGAACAAACCGAGCGCCATGATCATATAGCCAAGCTGGCTGACTGTCGAATAAGCGAGTATCCGCTTGATATCGTTCTGCACCAGACCAATTGAGGCCGCTATAAATGACGTAATCAACCCGATAGTCGCCACGACCATTGCGCCGTCGGCGGTGGACGCAAAGATCGGCATGCAGCGGGCGACCAGATAAACACCGGCGGCTACCATCGTGGCGGCATGGATGAGCGCAGAGACTGGAGTCGGGCCTTCCATTGCGTCCGGAAGCCAGACATGCAGCGGGAACTGTGCCGACTTGCCGACTGCGCCGCAGAAGACGAAAATGGCGGTCATGGTCAGAATGCCTGCGGGAATGTACCCGCCTACCGCTTTCGCAAATACGCCCTGATAGTTGAACGTGCCGGCATAGGTCGCAATCATCATGAGGCCGACAATGAATCCAAGGTCGCCGATGCGGGTGGTAATGAACGCTTTCTTGCCGGCGTCGGCGGCCGACTTCTTCTCGAACCAGAATGAGATCAACAGGTAGCTGGTAAGCCCAACCAGTTCCCAGAAGATGAAGATCATGAAGAAGTTATTGGCGAGTACAAGGCCGAGCATCGAGAACGTGAATAGCGAGAGATAGGCAAAGAACCGGCTATAGCGGGGGTCGTCTTTCATGTAGCCGACCGAGTAGATTTGCACGCACGCGCCGACGGTGGTTACAACCATCAGCATGATAGCGGTCAGCGAATCGACTAAAATTCCGAGTTCAAAGTTGATACCGGCGAATGAAGTTATATAGAAGAAGGCCTCGTACGGTTCGCCGTGCCGCGCCAGCGTCTCAAAGAATACTATCAGCGAGAAGACCCAGCCGAGCACGATCATGGAAATCGAGAAGAGTGCCGACACCTGCTCCTTCCAGCGCAGGAAGAAGACGATCATCAGAAACGCGAACAACGGCAGGAGAGCGATGATATATGCGTACGGGGTCATGTCATCATCCTTACCATTTCATGATGCTCACGTTGTCGGCGTCGATGCCGCGCCAGTTGCGATATATCAGGAGGACGATAGCCAGCCCGATGGTAGCCTCGGCCGCCGCTACCACTACGATGAAGAGGGCGAACAACTGCCCGGCCATTCCGTTGCCGCCGAGATAGTGGTTAAATGTCACGAAGTTGATATTGGCCGCGTTGAACATCAGTTCCAGCGACATCAAGATACCGATGGCATTCCGTCGAGTCATTACGCCGAACAGCCCGATCGCAAAAAGCAGCGCCGCCAGAGCCAGATAGTAAATCATCAGCTGCTCTCCCCTCTGGCCAGCACAATCGCGCCGATCATAGCTGCGAGCATGAGTACCGATATAACTTCAAACGGCAGCATGTAGTCGGTCATCAGCAACTTACCGATCGTCATCACGTTGTCATCGGGGAGCGCCGGCCCGGCCTGCGGCCAGATGTTGTGCATCTTGAGCAGGAGCAAGGCGCCGCCGCCAAACATGAGACTGGCAAACCCGGCCACTAAAGCGTTCTGATTGGTTTGGACAATCTGCCGCGATGCCAGATTGGACGTCAACATTACTGAGAAGATGATCAGGATACAAACCGCCCCGACATAGATGAGCACCTGCACCGCCGCCAGGAATTCCGCGTGTAGCAGCACAAAAATTCCCGCTACTCCTGACAGACAGACGATGAGTGCCAGGGCACAATGAAACATGTTCTTAAGTGTGACAACGAGAAGGGCGGCCGTAATGATGATTGCCGCAAACAATCCGAACACAAACCCCACATTCGGCTGGACAGCTTCCATTTCTATCCTTCCTTCTTCTCTTCGCCGGGGTTTGCGACGGGTGTGGGAATCGGAGCGTCACCGGTCGGAGTCGCAGCGGCCGGCTTCGGCGCAGGAGCGGTCTTCTTCTTGCGCGTATCGATGTAGTCAACGTCGCGCCCGACTTCCTGCAGCTTCTTCACATCCCACGTGAGATCATCTTTGTTGATAGTCGAGAATTCGTACTTGGGGGTCATCTTGATCGCACAGAAATTGCATGCTTCCTCGCACAACCCGCAGAAACAACAGAGGCCGTTATCGACAATGAAACCCTTGAGCGTTCGCTTCTTGGTGACTTCATCGCGGGGGGCATCGATAATAATCGCGCCGGTCGGGCAGGCTCGCGCACAAAGCATGCAGGCAGTGCAGTTGAGTTCGCCGGTCTCTTTGTCGGACAGCAGCACGACAATGCCGCGTGACCGTTCCGGCATGGTCCACTTTTCTTCAGGATACTGAATCGTGATGGCATGCCGGCCCAGATGTTTGCCGGTGATCTTCATGCCGATAAGCAGGTTCTTTATATCCTTCAGAAGACCCATTTCAACTCAGCCCTACCAGTGCCACTTTGCATATTTCATCCAGCCGGCCAGAATCAGATTGGCGAATGTGACCGGCACCAGAAACTTCCAACTGAACTCCATCAACTGATCGACGCGTAAACGCGGGTAGGTCCAGCGGAACAGCATCAGAATGAACACCACAAACAGTGTCTTGCCCAAAAACCAGATCCACGACGGCAGGAACGGCCCGTTCCATCCGCCCAGAAAGAGCGTGGTGGCAATCGCCGATACCGTGAACATGTTGACGAATTCCGCCAGGAAGAACATGGCGAACTTCATGCCGGAGTATTCGACATTGTAACCGGCCACCAACTCCTGCTCTGCCTCGGGAATGTCGAAAGGGGTGCGGTTGGTCTCGGCGGTAGCCGTAATCAAGTAGGTCAGAAATGCAATTGGGCCGAACGGGACACGGAAGACAAACCAGTTGAAAATCCCATGCCCGGTTTGGGATTCCACTATCTTCACCATTGAAAGCGAACCGGAGAACAGGATTACGGTCAAAATGGAAGCAATCATCGGGACTTCATAGCTGACAACCTGCGCCGCCGAGCGCATGCCGCCGAGAAGTGCGTACTTGTTATTCGAGCCCCAGCCTGCCATGAGCAGAGAAATTATCGTGAAGGTGGTAACAGCTATGATGTAGAGAATGCCGATATTGAGATCAGAGACGATCAAACCATCGCCGAATGGAATCGAGACATAAGCAAGAAACGCGGCGACGAAGCAAAGTACCGGCGCCCAGAAGAAGACCGGCTTGTCGCGCGTATCGACGCGAATATCCTCTTTCTGGAGCAGTTTCAGTGCATCCATGATCGTCTGATACCAACCGTGCCAGCCAACCCGCATCGGTCCAAACCGCTGCTGGATATGGGCCGATATCTTTCGTTCCCACCAAACCAGGAACAGCGCTATTACCGCAAGCAAAGCAAACATGAACACGCCCAGCACCGCGTAGGTTATCACGGTAACCCAGATGTCCGGCAGACCGACCGAGGCCAGTTGGGCGTGAAGCCACCGGAATAAGACAATCAGTTCGCCGCTGGCAATTATGGGGGTCATCAGCGGTCAACCTCAGGCATAATGATATCGAGCGATGCCATGATGGCGACTACGTCGGCGATCAAGAGTCCTTTACCCAACTCAGGAAGCACCTGCAGGTTGTTATATGATCCGCCACGAGTTTTAACGCGGAGTGGCTTGTTGGTGCCGTCAGAAATCAAATAGACGCCGAGCTCACCGCGTGAATTTTCCATGCGCGCATAGACCTCGCCTGCGGGTGGCTTAAACACGCCCGGAACTTTGGCTTTGATGTCTCCTTCGGGAAGGCCATCGAGTGCCTGCGACACGATCTTGAGTGACTCTTTTATCTCCTGAAGGCGCTGAATATACCGGTCGTAACAGTCACCGTTCCGCTGCGTAGGGATATTGAATTGGAACCGATCGTATATGGAGTACGGATCATTGCGGCGAATATCATACTTGACTCCACTGGCGCGTAGCGGCGGGCCGGAGACGCCGTACGCTATCGCCAGCTCCGGAGACATGACGCCCACTTTCTTATTCCGGGCCATCCAGATCGGGTTTTCATTGAGAAGCCCTTCATAGTCGGACATCTTTTCGGTAATGGTCTTGACCGCTTCGCGGCATTTCGGGATGAACTGCGGCGGGATATCCCGCGCCACGCCGCCAATTCGTATGTAATTGTAGGTGAGCCGTTGGCCACAGGTCATCTCGAATAGGTCAAGTATCAGTTCGCGCTCACGGAAGCCATAGAGAAACGGCGTGATCGCGCCGAGATCGAGCGCGGTCGTACCGTACCAGAGCAGATGCGACGCCATCCGGTTCAGCTCAAGCATGATGACGCGAAGGTACTCCGCCCGCTCCGGTACTTGTATCGATGCCAACCGTTCCGCCGCCAGCGCAAACACATAGTTGCAGGACATGGCGGTCACGTACTCGAATCGATCCAGAATTGGAATACATTGCGGATAGGTCCGATTCTCGCATATCTTTTCAAGGGCGCGATGCAAATAGCCGATGTACGGCTCGATATGAACAACCCGTTCGCCATCCATAGTTAGCAGCAGGCGGCATACCCCGTGAGTCGAGGGGTGGTGCGGTCCCATGTTGACGGTGAATTCTTCGGTCCGGAGTTGCGTCATACACCGGCCTCCGGCAACTTGATGAAATCCGGCGCAGTCCAATTCTTGCGCATCGGGTGCCCCTGATTCCAATCATCAGGGAGTAGAAACCGCTTCAGATTATTGTGACCCCGGACATTGATTCCGTACAGCTCCCACATCTCCCGCTCAAACCAGTTGGCGCCCGGCCAGATCTCCTGCACCGAATCCACCTCGGCGTTCTCGTACGGAAGCGAGAGCTTAATATCGATGCGATGATTCTTTTCGATCGAGCCAAGGTTGTATATGATCTCAAACCGCTCTTTGGTATCGATTCCGCCGAGGTTCAGCAAGTAGTCGAACTTGAGTTGCTCATCCTCGTACAATTCCCGCGCGAGTTCCTTGAACCCGGTCGCATCGGCTGCGTAAAGCAGTTCGTACCGCCCCAAATCAAGCGGTGTCAGCTTGCCGCTGTACCTAGTGGCGATATACTCTCTAAGCTCGTCTTTGGTCATCAAGTTACTTCTGCCAATCCGCGAGCTTCTGAGCCTTGATTTTCTTCTGAAGGGTCAAACAGCCTTCGAGCAGCGATTCCGGGCGAGGCGGGCAGCCGGGGATGTAAACATCGACCGGCACGATATGGTCAATTCCCTTCTCGACAGCGTAGCTGTCATAGTAGAACGGTCCGCCTTTGATGGTGCATCCACCCATCGCGATCACGTACCGCGGTTCCGCCATTTGGTCATACAGCTTCCGAAGTCGCGGCGCCATCTTCTTGGTGATTGTTCCGGCAGCTATAATGAGGTCGGATTGGCGCGGCGAAGCGCGGAAGATCATGCCCAGTCGGTCAAAGTCATAGCGGGAAGCGCCGGTAGCCATCAGTTCAATGGCACAACAAGCTGTACCGAACAGCAGATACCACAGCGAGCAAGCCTGACTGTGATGCAGGATACTCTCCAGCGATGTCGCGACAATGGCGCCTCCGGGGACTTTCTCGGCGTAAACGGGAAGCTGCTTGATCAGACCCACTTGAGCGCCCCTTTCTTCCA
>Ga0315276_10000973_pt1 | contig 25315 bp, 22 predicted proteins | sample YL17G05_0_MG_FD_204542 | JGI IMG/M metagenome (GOLD analysis project Ga0315276, IMG submission 204542) | Sediment microbial communities from Yellowstone Lake, YNP, Wyoming, USA - YL17G05_0 | ecosystem: Environmental > Aquatic > Freshwater > Lake > Sediment | place: USA: Wyoming | collected... | reverse complement strand
GGGCCCAGCGCTCCACTTCGCTCGGCTTCCCGCCTTCGGCGGGCGATCCTCGCTCGTTCCCGCGAAGGGCCCGTGAGGCCCCTCCACCCGGGACCGCCGTTAGCGGTGCTTCCCGACGCCGATTTTCGGACACTCGCCGTCGAAGAAGCAGGTCGAGCAGTGGGGCGACACCGGCTTGCACACCTTCTGCCCGAAGCTCACCACGAGCTCGTTGTACCCGATCCAGTACTTTGCGGGGAGCACGCCCATGAGCGCGAACTCGGTCTGTTCGGGGGTCTTGGTCTCGACGAGACCCACGCGGTTCGACACCCGGTGGACGTGGGTATCGACGCAGATCCCCTGCTTTCCGTACCCGAGGGTGACAACGAGGTTCGCCGTCTTGCGGCCGACCCCTTTGAAAAGAAGAAGCTCGTCGATCGAGTCGGGAACGACGCTGTCGTATTCCCTCACGAGACGCGCCGAGATGTCGCGGACCGTCCGGGCTTTGGTCTTGTAGAACCCGACCGGATAGATCGCCTTTTCGATCGTTCGAACGGGGGTTCGCGCGAGTGTCTCCGGTGTGTGCGCGATCTCGAAGAGCCTTCTCGAAGCGGTTTCCGTGACCTCGTCTTTGGTCCGAAGACTCAGCACGGTGGAAATGAGGATCCGGAACGGGTCCCGGTTCTCGCGCGCGATGACCGACACCGAGGGAAGGTCCACTCCGACGGCGTGGCTCATCCCGCGGATCAAGCGGTCCACCCTCGGTGCGTGTTTTTTCGACCGGGTTGTTTTCACGGCGTTCGTCTTTCTTTCCCGGCGCCATCGCCCGGACGCGTTTCCCCGGCGTTGTCGACCACCCGGAGGATGTCATCGATCTCGCGGACGATTTCCGGCGGCGGCTCGAGCGCGCGGCACCTGTCGAACGCGGCGCGGGCCTCGGCGGTTCGGCCTCTCCTTGCGTACGCCTTTCCCATGAAAAACGGATAGTAGCCTTGTGTCGAATCGATGCGGGCGCCTTCCTCGCACACGCGCAGAACCTCGGCGTCCCTCTCCATCGCGTAGAGCATCTGGATGAGGGACTGTCTCGCCCGGTCGTGTTTGGGTCTCATACGAAGACACCGGTCGAGCGTGGCGACGGCCTTTTCTCTTTCGCCCGCGTGAAAATACCGGAGCCCGAGAGTGAAAAGGTATCTCGGGTTCGGGGACGCTTCGACGGCCTTTTCCAGCGCATGGATCTCGGCGCTCATGTCGCCGCGGTCCTTGTAGAGCGAGGCAAGCGATTCGTACGCGTACCCCGCTCGCGCCGTGTCGTAAGAGAGGATGCTCTCGAAACGGGCCGCGGCCCTCCGCGGATCCGCGTTCACGCCGATCCAGGCGGCGGTGAGGACTGCGGTCATGACGAGTACGGGCGGGAGGAGGCTTGTCACGGCACGTCCGGCCGGCGTGCGCGTATCGCCGCTTCGCAGCACGGTCGTCACGAACAGAAGCGGCCCGACTCCCGTGACCGCAAAAAGGTCCCAGTCGCGAGCGACGCCGAGCTCCGGTTTGAAGAAGACGAGAAAGAGCCGCGAAGGGATCGCGAGCAGCGCCGCGAAGAAGAGAACGGCCGGGAGGAGCGATCTTTCGGAATCCACGCGCGCGAACGCATCGAAGACCCCGTCCTTCCGCGCACCAAGCTCCGGCCCGAATGTCTGGATCAAAACCATCACGGCCGCGATTTCCAAGACGATCATCCCGGGGAAGAGCAGCAGCATTTCGTTTATCACATCGGCAAGATGCTGGAGCGAAAGAACGGCGTACGCGCCGCCGGCGAGAGGGATGAAGAACCGCTGGAGCCCCGCGACATCCACGACGAGAAACGGAATCGCCACGGTGGCCGCGGCGAGAATCCAGGACGAATGGAAGAACCGGGTCGAGAATTTTCTACCGAAGAACACCCAGAAAACGAGAAGGACGAGCGACGGGACGAGGAGAAGCCCGAGAAGGTGCATCCACACCGCCGCCGCGGCGAAGATGACGGGGCCCCAAAGGCTCGCCCCGCGGGCCAACGTCCGGTGGGCCGCCCACACGTAGAGCCCGGCGAAGAACATGAGAGGCGCGTACGCCTCGATGTACCCGAAGAAGATCTGAACACCGCCCGAGAGAAAGACGAGCGCGACAAGCTGCGCGTCGATACCGCGCGCCGCTGCCCCCGGCCGGCGCCCGGCAGCGACAACCACAAACACGAGGATCGCGCCGAGAAGCGCGTTCATCACACTAACGGTTCGCAGCGGCGGGAAACCGAACCGGGCCAGAGCCATCCGCGAGACCGTGAGATTGAGCATCTCGGTCCCGGGATAGATCGGATCGGGGTCCTTGAGCACCTTGAAGAAGACATCGCGATCGACCTTCGCCGCGCGCTCGATGTTGTTCGCCGTGTAGAGACCGTCGCCGAGGAGCTCGGTGGCGGAGGCGAAGACGACAAAAAGAACAAAAGCGGCAATGGCTACAGCGAATGCGGAGAGTAACCGCCTGCGTCCCTCGAGCGTCCCCGAGAACCGATCGAAAAGATTCTCGACGGCCTTCTCCGCGCGCGGCAAGAAAGAGAGAGCGATAACGGCGAGAGCGGCCAGACGAAGCCACACCGGGTAGAACGCGAGGTGATTCACGCCCCAAAGGCGCGTTTCAGGAAGAAAGGAGGCCGCGGCCACCAGCAGCAAGAAAAGGACCAGCGATGAATATGCGGCGAACGACCAACCCCCGCGCGCGGAGAACAGGCCATCGCTCGAACGGACGTCCTTCATGCACTTCCTTCGCGTAGTTGCTCTCGAGTCGGGTGCCGGGCGCGCCGGACACGCGCTCGAGCCTAACACATGAGCAACGCGTTGCCCAGTGTCGCCCGCCCGCTACCGTTCGATGTGCCCCGCCCCCAAGGCGCGCTATCGGGCTCCCACCAAACGAGCTGGTCATGAAGTGAAGTGCGGCAATAGTGTCTGCGTGCGCGCCGAACCCGGCACCCGCCAGTACCCCGATCAAGGCGCAGTCCTGAAATGGAACATCGGCCCCCCGTACATCATGCGGTCCATCATCATCGCCGTCCCGTCGTGCGACCGCACCGAGCCGTACAAGTAGATCATGTGATCCGCGTCCGGTAAGAGCGTCGAGTCGGGATCAAACCAGCAGCTGTCTCGGCGTTCGTTCCAGTGCCAGTGGCCGTCATACTCGATGCTGTCCATCCACTCCATCATGTGGCCCATGCTCATCATCCCCATTCCGCCCCCACGTCGATGATGGCTGAGCGAATCCATCCAACTATGCATCTCCGAACCCCCGGACAAATGAAATGCATCCATGACCGAGTTAACGTCCATCGGCACGATGAAGCTGATCCCAACGGTGGCGGACCGGGACACATTGATCGCCTCATCGACCGGTGTTATGGCGGTGATGAGGGGCGCCGTGCCGTTTGTCTGGCCGCCCATTGGGGTGTTGTCGTCTCCGCAGCCGATCGAAGAGAGAGGCACCATTACCGCCGCGCAGATCGCCACCAACAAAGTTGTTCGAAACCTGATCATTCCGATCGCCCCTTCTTGACTCGGTAGTCGTGAATATCGTCGTTTGAAAAGTTGAAATGCATCACAAGCCAGACCATCGCAGCCACAAGTTTCGCTGGTCGATGCAAGAGCATACCTCAATATATGCAGTCGTTTTCCAAAAGCAAACACTAAACCCGTCTCCCGCGAACCCTCAGCAACCCTGCCGACGCCATTCATTCGCAGAATGACACGGGTCCGTCGTTTGGACGCTCGGAAACGACAGGAGCTCCCGTTCGTTTTCATTCGCCAAGACTTGCGGTTTCTGAATCTTCACGAATGGGAGAAGTTTCACAATCTCATGGTGACGGCAGATGCCGGATTTGGGCCCGCACGCCGCCCCCGGACTTCCCCGCTCCGCCGGCCCGGGGTCGTTTGATTCCCGTTGCCGAGGGGAGCCTGGGCCGTTTACACTTCCCATACCTCTCCCCGAGAAGCGACTCGTCAACACACCCCGGACGGGTTCCCCCTGAGGATCGGATCGAGACGCTCCGGACGGTATGGTTAAATCCGGCAACCACTTCCTGGGGGTGCGGCACATGAATTGCACGATGGGCGCGACATGACCGATACGATCGTCACCATTGCCGTCGCCGCGGCGGCCCTCCTCTTCGCGGCGGCGTACGGCCGCCGGTATCTCTCGCGCGAGAAACGCGCCAGACGGACCCTCGAAAAAACGCGCGAGGCCGGTCTCGAGCCCGTCTCGCTCCACCCGGCGTTCGATCCCAACCGGTGTATCAGCACGGGCGCGTGCGCCGATGCTTGTCCCGAGGAAGATGTGATCGGGATCGTCGGCGGGATGCCGGAGCTCATCAACCCGACGCGCTGCATCGGTCACGGCGCGTGCTTGACCGCCTGCCCCGTCGGAGCCGTCTCGCTCGTCTTCGGCACGGAGCAACGCGGGGTCGACATCCCGTACGTCAGGGACACTTTCGAAACAAACGTCGAGGGGGTGTACATCGCCGGAGAACTCGGCGGCATGGGACTCATCCGGAACGCCGTCACCCAGGGGAAAGAAGCCGTGGATTACGCGGCGCGTGATCTCGGCGGACGGGACTCCTCGGTCCACGACATCGCGATCGTCGGCGCGGGACCCGCGGGGATCGCGGCGACCCTCGAGGCGAAGAAGCGCGGATTTCGTTACGTCACTCTCGAGCAGGAGGAGACCGGGGGCGCGCTCCTCAGCTATCCCCGCCAGAAGATCGTGATGACCCAGCCGATGGATCTGCCCCTCTACGGCAAGTGCCGGTTTACGGAGATCACGAAGGAAGAGCTGCTCGACCTCTTTCGGGACGTCCTCCAAAAAACCGGCGTGGAGATCCGCACGCGAGAGAGGGTCGAGGCGGTCACCCGCCGCAACGGTCAATTCGAGATCCGCTCGAACCAGGGCACGTACGCCGCGCGCAAGGTCATTCTCACCATCGGGCGGCGCGGGACGCCGCGAAAACTCTCTGTTCCCGGCGAGGAATCGTCCAAGGTCACCTACAAACTCATCGACCCCGAACAATACGCGCGCAAAAGCATCCTCGTCGTGGGCGGCGGCGACAGCGCCATCGAAGCGGCGCTCGCGCTTGCCAAGCAGCCAGGGACGCGCGTGGACCTGAGCTACCGGCGCAGCGCCTTTCCCCGTATCAAGGACCGCAACCGCGAGCTTCTCGACCAGGCCGTTGCCGCGAAAAGAGTGACGGTTCTTCTCGAGTCCGAGGTGAAATCGATCGAACAGGAGCGCGTCCATCTCGACGTGGCGGGCAAACCCGTCGAGATCCCCAACGACTATGTCATCGTGTCGATCGGCGGGGAAGTGCCGACGGAATTTCTCCAACGGATTGGCATCCGGACGGAGACGAAATTCGGAGAGCGATGAAAGGCGCGCTTTTCAGAATCATCCTGATCGTGTTGTACGCGGCGGCGCTCTCGGCGTTCATCGCCGTCCTCGCCGCGGGTCTCCAGTATTACAGGCTCCCGCTTTCCAGCCGGCCGCATTCCGAGATGCACGCCTCGCTCAAACCCGGAGGCACCTGGAGCCACGGTCTCGGGATCGCCGGTTCGATGATGATCCTTCTCCTCTTTCTCTACTCCGCCCGAAAGAAAAGAGTGTTCGGGCTCCGCTGGGGATCGGTCAGCCGGTGGCTCAACGTCCACATATTTTTCGGGATCGCCGGCCCGCTTTTCGTCACGCTCCACAGCGCGTTCAAGTTCACCGGCATCATCTCCGTGAGCTATTTCTCCATGATGGCCGTTATGTTGAGCGGGATTTTCGGGCGGTACATCTACATGCAGATTCCCCGGGACAAGAAGGGCGCCGCGCTCTCGCTCGAAGAAATCCGCCGGAGGGACGAGGAGATCGTCGGGGCGCTCGCGAACATTCACGGACTCCCCGAGGATGTGCTCGCACGGGTCTCGGACGTATCGAGGGTCGGGGTCCACGCCCACGAGTCGGGGCTCCGCGCGGTCGCGGCCGCGCTCGTCCACGACCTGACGCTTCCGTACCGGCTGAGGAAGCTGCGGCGCTACGTCCGGCTTCGCGGAAAAGACCTCCCTCCCCGTGTGGTCCGCGAGATCGTCTGGCTTGCCCGGGAAAAAGCGGTTCTCAAAAGCCGGATCGCGCTTTCCAATTCGATGACGCGGGTGTTTCATCTGTGGCACGTGGTGCACCGCCCGTTTGCTTATGTGATGGTGGTGATCATGTTCGTCCACATCGCCGTGACGGTCGCTTTCGGATACCGTTGGATCTTCTGATGAACCCTTCATTACAACCGAAAGAGACCCGCCGAGCCGGCGTCCACGCTCGGATCGTGACCGTCCTCGCGGCGAGCCTTTTCGTCGCGCCGATTTCATTCGTCGCGCCGGACGCGCACGCCCAGATTTCCCCCGGCAAGCTCTCGAAGAGTCACTCGTTCCTCGAGGGGATGTCGAACTGCACGAAGTGCCACGAAATGGGCGCGGGGCCCAGCGTGGAGAAGTGTCTCTCGTGCCACAAGGAGATCGCTCTTTCGCTCGATAACCGCCGCGGTTATCACCATCGCGCGGTCGCCGTCGGCAAGAAACCGTGTTTCGAGTGCCACAGCGAGCACGCGGGAGCGGATTTCGACCTCGTCCACTGGCCCGACGGGATCAAGGGTTTTCGCCACGCCGAAAGCGGCTACGATCTCGAGGGCAAGCACCGCGCGCTCGATTGCCGCGCGTGTCACAAACCGGAGTTCATCAAGGAAGACCTCAAGAAATACCAGTCCGAGATCGACCTGGAGAAAACATTTCTCGGGCTCCACAGAGAATGCCGCTCGTGCCACGCGGATGAGCACAGGGGGCAACTCCAGACGGACTGTCTTGCGTGTCACACCCAGGACGCATGGGTCCCCGCGCGCGGATTCGACCACGAGCGCTCGAAGTTTCCGCTCGCGGGGAAACACCGCGGCGTCGCCTGCGCTCGATGCCATCCGACGGTGAACGAGGTCTCGGCGGCCGATCCCAAAGACCAGTCTTTCGTGAAATACGCCGGGGTCGCGTCGGCCTCTTGCGCATCGTGCCACAAGGACGCCCACGCGGGGAGGTTTGGGAAGACCTGCGTCACCTGCCACCGGACGAGCGGTTGGACGGAGCTCGACCTGAGAGGGTTCGATCACGAACGGACCCGGTTCGCGCTCACCGGAAAACACCGCGAGGTCCCGTGCGCGAAGTGCCATCCCGCTCTCGCTCCCGCCGCGTCGTCCACCTCGAAGAAACAACCTTTCCTGAGCTACGCGGGGACCGCGCTTCCCTCGTGCTCGGGTTGTCACAAGGACGTCCACGCGGGGAAGTACGGGGGTAGCTGCGAGACGTGCCACCGGACGAGCGGCTGGGCACAAATCGTTTCGGCGAACTTCGATCACAACCGGACGGCTTTCCCGCTCAAGGGCCGCCACGCAGGGGTTCTCTGCGAGAAGTGTCACGGCCAGGATCTCCAGAAAAAGAAACCCGCTTTCTCGAAGTGTCTCGACTGTCACGCGGATACTCACCGGGGGCAGTTTGCGAAGCGGGCACGCGGCGGCGAGTGTTCGGATTGTCATTCCGAGAAAGGATTCGTCCCGGCGCTCTTTACGATCGTCGGCCATGACTCGACACGGTTTCCTCTCGCCGACGCGCACCTCGCGCAACCGTGTATCGCGTGTCACGCCGAGGTTGCCGACGACAAGGGCAAGCTCTACCGCCGCTACGTCTTTGGCGACATCGCGTGCGCAAGTTGCCACGAAGACATTCACGCGGGTCAGTTCGCGCGGTCCTCACCGAAGAAATCGTGCGAGGACTGCCACCGGGCCACTCGTTGGGCGGACCTCCGGTTCGATCACGACCGGGATTCTTCGTACCCGTTGGTAGGCGCCCACCGCAACGTCGAGTGCCGGCGATGCCACCTGGCGTTCGAGGAAAATGGAAAACAAACCGTCCGCTACCGGCCGATCGACACGGCCTGCAAGACGTGTCACCCGATCGAGAATCCGTAGCCTTCGATCCGCCACGGAGATGATGCGAATGAGAACGAAGATGCTTTTTGCCGTCGCGTTCGGCGTGTTCGCTGCCGGTTTGTTCGGGCTCGTCCTCGGACAGACCGGCAGCTCCGTCAAGAACCCTCACAAGAAGCTTACGCTCCCCTGCGAGTCGTGTCATATTCCCGTATCGTTCCACACGATCGAGTTCGACCACGCCAAGACCCGGTTCCCGCTCGCCGGAAAGCACGACAAGGCGAAGTGTCTTTTCTGTCATTCCGTCGAGAACTTCTCCCTGGTGGGGGGCGCGTGCGTGTCGTGTCACGAAGACGTTCACGCCGGGTCGCTCGGCGTGGATTGCGAGCGCTGTCACTCACCGCGCGGATGGAGCGCGTTCGAGGCCGAGGAGATCCACGCGCAAACCAACTTCCCGCTCGCCGGCCGCCATCTTCTCGCCGACTGCCTGAGCTGCCACCACGAACAACTTCCGAACCGTTTTGCGGAGACTCCGACCCAGTGTTATTCTTGTCATCAGGCCCAGTACGAAGCCGCGTCGAACCCGGACCACGTAGCGACGGGTTTTCCCACGGATTGCGAGCAGTGCCACGGGTTCTTCTCGTGGCGGCCGGCGGTGATGCCGGAACACGATGCGATCTTCCCCATTTTCTCGGGGACGCACCGGAACAAATGGGAGGATTGCTCCACGTGTCATACGACACCGGGGAACCCGCGCGTGTTCAGCTGTCTCACGTGTCACGAGCACGACCAGGCCCCGATGGACGGCGTTCACCAGGGGATTCCCGGATACGCGTACGCGAGCGCCCAGTGTTACGATTGCCATCCCACGGGCGAAAAAGGGAGGTTCACCGAGCACGACGGGCAGTTTTTCCCCATCTATTCGGGGACCCACGCCGGCACGTGGAGCGACTGCGCGGTGTGCCACACGGATCCCGCGAGCCGCGCGGCTTTCAGCTGTCTCACGTGCCACGAGCACGATCAGACCCCGATGGACGGGGCACATCAGGGGATACCAGGGTACGCGTACGTGAGCGCCCAGTGTTATGCGTGTCACCCCACGGGACAGAAAGGCCGGTTCGTCGAACACGACGCGCAGTTTTTCCCGATCTATTCCGGAGTCCATAACGGCACGTGGAGCAGCTGCGCGACGTGCCACACCGATCCCGCGAGCCGGGCGGTTTTCAGCTGTCTCACGTGCCACCAGCACGACCAGACGCCGATGGACGACAAACACCGGGAAGTGCAGGGGTACAGCTACACGAGCGCCGCGTGTTATTCCTGCCATCCCACCGGGAGGCATGAATGAGCCGTACACTCGTCATGCGCACTATGTTTCTTTTGTGTGCCGGCACCGCGTGCGCCGTTTGGGCGACCCTTTCCGCGGGGCCGCTTCGCGCCGATGCGCCGGCGAGCGAAACCCTCCGCGTGACGTACGTCACCCTCGAGGCGGTCTACATCAACGCCGGTAAGCTGGCGGGGCTCGCCCCCGGCGACACGTTAACCGTCGCCCAGGGCGAACGGGCGGGCGTTCGACTCGTTGTCGCCACCGTGTCGAGCCACTCGGCGGCGTGCCGGATCGTCGGCCAGGGGGCGGTGGTCGAGGTCGACGACGTCCTCGTTCCGCTCCACCCGCGCGAGATCGCCCCTTCTACGACACAGACGGCGGTCCCGGGGCCCGTGCCCCCCCGCGAAGCGCCCTCACCCCCGGGCGAACGCCCGCCGGGAAAGAACCGTTTCCACGGATTCATCGATCTCGATTACCGCTTGTTGCACGACTTCGGCGACACCGGCGTATCCTGGCAGCAGCCGGGGTTTAGCGGCCGGATCGTCGTCGATAACGTCGCCGGGACGGGTTTGTCATTCCGGTTCCGGGAAACCTCGCGCTGGAGCTATCGCGATTACCCGGCGGACGCGGCGGCGCCCAACCACCAGGAGTCCGTCCACCGTCTCACCGAGCTCGCGTTCGTTTACGGCACACCCGACTCTCCCGTTGAGATCGCCGTCGGCCGGACGCTCTCGAGCCGCATCCGCGGGTTAGGATACATCGACGGCGGGTACGTTTCATACGGCATCGGGGCCCGTTATCGAGTCGGCGTCGCCGGGGGAACGGAACCCGATCCGGAGAACTCGAGCTTCAGCACCGAGAACGCAAGGGCGGCGGTTTTCTTCTCGGTCGACGCGGGGTCCTACGAGACCCAGCGGCTCGCGTCCACCGTCGCCTTCTCCGGGAGCTACCACAGCGGGACGGTGAGCCGCGAGTTCGTGTATCTCCAAAACGCGTACTCGTATGCCCGCCGCTTCACCGCATACCAGAGCCTCGAGGTCGATGTGAACCGGGACTGGCGGCGCGAGGCCGCGGGGAGCTCGTTGACCTTCTCGAACTTCTATCTGATTACGAATATTGTGGTGAACCCCCGGGCCTCGATCGACCTTTCGTTCGACGCCCGGGAGAACGTCCGCGACTACACAACGATCAACACGCCGGACAGCCTCTTCGATGGAAAGGTCTACTCGGGTTTCCGCGGGGGACTCTCGTTTGCGCTCCAGAAAGACACCCGCCTGCGGGGGTCCGGAGGAGTGCAATTCGGGGAGAACGATCAGAAAACTCAATACGCTTCGCTCATGGTATCGGCGCGGCACTTCATCCGGTCTACGGACAATTTGTCGGCGCGCCTCTCTTGGTCGGATGCGCCGTCCACGAGAACCTACAGTCCGGTTGTCACGTACCGGGCCCAGCTCGCCCGGCAAACCCAAGTGCTTCTGGGGGGCGGCGGGTACCTGCAAAGCACACGCGGAGTCGACGACAACAACTACTATTTCGAGCTCGGCGCCGATCAGTGGTTGGGAAGCCGATATTCACTCTCGGCAAGCGCGAGGCGTTACTTCGGCGGATCGCTCGAGTCGATCGAGGTCATGGCAAAGGCAGGAGTGAGTTTTTAGCGGGGCTGTCGCGCCGTCAACGGCCGGACTCCCTCACCACATACTGCACCGCTTCGGCCACGTGCACCGCTCGTATCGCATCCGAGCCGTCCAAATCGGCTAAAACGTTTCCTACAGAATTAGGATTGACCTTCGCCGCGCGGTCAGTTACTTATACAAGCACATGCGGCGTCCCGGGACCGGTTTCACAACCCAAGGAGGAGTCAGCTCATGAAGCGCTTTCGTATCCTGGTTCTTTCCGCGACGCTCATCGCGCTCGCGCTCCCCGCGCTGGCGGCGGAGACGGCCGTGAACCTCTCGATCTTCCCGCCGATCGCGACCGCGAAGGAAAACGACTCGGTAACGGCGTTCCGCTTCAACCTGATCTACGGCAAGAATGCGTCGGTGCGCGTGGTCGACCTGGGGCTCGTGAACCACACGACCACGGGGTTATCCAAGGGGCTCGGATGGGGCTTTGTGAACCTTTCCGATGCGGACTTCACGGGCATCCAGCTCGGCGGCGTAAACGTGGTCGGGGGGAACTTCGAGGGGTTTGAGTGGGGCTTTGTGAACTACGCCCAGAACGCGCGCGGGCTCCAGCTCGGGTTCGTCAACTACGCCCAGACCTTGCACGGTCTACAGATCGGCCTGGTCAACATCATCAAGCAGGACGGCTTCCTGCCCGTCTTTCCGTTCCTGAACTGGTCGTTCTAGGCCGCATGAGCGCGGGTTCACCCCTCGTGTTCCCGCACTGCGTACTGGACGGCCTCCGCGACGTGCGCCGGCTTGATGAAGTCCGATCCTTCCAAGTCCGCGATCGTCCGGGCCACCCTTAACAAATGTCCGCGTCCGCGAGCGCTCACAGCTCCACCCCGGGAGACCGTCCGGGACACTCCCAACCCAGTTTGAACCCCGAGCTCGTGCCTCTTGACAAACGTGCTGGTCATGCTAGTATTACGTCTGAAGTATTCGTAATACCGTGGTGAGAAGATTCTTCACGACCCCGGAAGCGGATTCACGACCCCCGGCCGGCGACTGATATCGCAGCAACACCAGGAAGTCCGTATGCATATCCCGGACGGCTTTCTCGACACGAAGACCGCGGCGGCGACCGCCGGATTGGCGGTTATCGGTGTGGGCTTTGCCGCGCGGAGCGTGCGTAAGACGCTTCCGTCCAGCAAGGTTCCCTTGCTGGGACTGACGGCTGCTTTTGTGTTTGCCGCTCAGATGCTCAACTTCCCCGTCGCCGGGGGGACCTCAGGTCATCTTTTGGGTGGAGTGCTGGCCGGTGTCCTTCTCGGACCCAGTGCGGGAGTGCTCGTTCTGACTTCAGCCCTGATCGTGCAGTGTCTCGTTTTCGCAGATGGCGGTCTTCTCGCCATCGGAGCGAACGTCTTCAACATGGGTATCGTGGGTACGGCGGGAGCGTATGGAATCTACTGGCTGGTTCGACGCTACGCGAAGGGTCTTCGCGGCCAATTGGCTGCGGCTGCTTTCGCCTCCTGGTGCTCGGTGGTCCTTGCCTCCACGGCCTGCGCGGCCGAGCTTGCGTTCTCGGGCACAGTGCGTTGGGGCGTCGCCTTCCCCGCGATGGCGGGGATTCACATGCTGATCGGTGTCGGCGAGGCGACGATTACGACTCTGGTGCTTGTCGCCATCGCGACAACACGCCCCGACCTGTTGCAGGACGAGACTCGGCGGTCCGCGGCCCTCCGGTATTCGGGGGTGATCGTCTATGGAATGCTGATCGCCGTCGGGCTGGCCCTTCTCGTCTCTCCCTTCGCATCACCCTGGCCGGACGGTTTGGAGAAGGTCGGGGAGAACCTCGGCTTCCTCGGCAAGGCCGCGGGGAAGCCGCTCGCGCAGGCGCCGATCCCGGATTATTCCATCCCGGGTATCGGCGCGCCGGCGATCGCCACGGCGCTTGCCGGCGCGCTCGGGACGATCGTCATGTTCGTTTTCGCGTTCGTTCTTGCGCGCATCGTGACGCCGAAACGAGTTGGAGATCCTCAACCCCCGGCGAGCTAGAAGGATCATGCACCACGATTACCTCGACCGCTTCAGCAGACTCGACAGCCCGATCCATCGAACTCCGGCGGGTGTCAAGCTTGCCTGTGCGCTTCTCGTCTTGTTGACCACGATTCTCGTACCGATCGCGCGCGGGGAGCTCTTCGGGGCGATTGCTCTGGTCCTCCTGGCGATCACGGCAGCGAGCCGTGTCCCTCCGATCTTCTTGGCTCGGAGGCTCCTGATGCTGGAGCCTTTCGTTGTCGGTGTGGCGGTGTTGTCGTTACTCCAACCCGGCGGATCCGCGATGGTCCTCAAACTCCTTGCTCGAGGGACGCTCTGTCTCGTCACGGTTCTCCTGCTCTCCAGCACGACCCCGTTTTCGGAGATCCTGCGGGTTTTCGGGAAACTGCGCTTTCCCCCGATCCTGATCACCATGCTGGCGTTGATGTACCGCTACGTTTTTGTTCTTGTGGACGAGGCGGAGCGGATGAGCCGTGCCCGAGCAAGCCGGACGTTCCGCCACGATCGGTTCCGTGCCTGGCGGACCGGGGCCGGCATCATCGGACAGTTGTTCGTGCGTTCCACTACACGTGCGGAGCGCATTTACGCGGCGATGTGCGCACGCGGATGGAAGACATGAACACCCTTGAGGTCGCCCATCTCAGCTTTGGATACGCCAACGGTGTGAACGCGTTGAGCGATGTCTCATTCACTGTCGCGGAAGGCGTGTGCGTCGGTCTGATCGGTCCGAACGGAGCGGGCAAGTCCACGCTCATGATGCATCTGAACGGTCTCTTGCCGAACAAGATGGGCGATAAGGCGTCGATACGGGTGTTTGGCGAGCCCATCTCTCCGCGCAACCTCGACCGTATCCGCCGCGACGTCGGTCTCCTCTTTCAGAACCCGGACGATCAACTCTTTTGTCCCACCGTCTTCGAGGACGTGACGTTCGGACCCCAGCAGTTCGGTTGGGGCGACAACGATGTGAAAGCGGCGGCCACACGGGCCCTGGAGCAAGTAGGATTGCCGGGCTACGGACCGCGCTCCCCCCACCATCTGAGTCATGGAGAAAAGCGCCGCGTGTGCATCGCGGGGCTGCTGGCCTGCGCGCCGCGGGTGCTCCTCCTGGATGAACCCACAAGCGATCTTGATCCGCGCGGCCGCCGCGAACTCAAGACGTTGTTGAAACAGCTGCCGGTCACCAAGGTCATCGCCTCGCATGATCTGGAGATGATCGCCGAACTCTGTTCGCGCGTCCTCATTTTGGACCAGGGGCGCCTGGTTCGAGAGGGTCCTGCCTACGAGTTGCTGAACGATGAGGCCTTGATGCTGGAACACGGGCTGGAGCGCCCACACTGCCTTCAGAGGACGACCTCCGCGATCGGATGAACCCAACGAAAAGAACAAGGAGGTAAGAGAAGACATGTCGAACCGCAGCAGCATACGAACGCGTATCGCCCTTATTGGGTTGCTCGTGACTCTCGTTCTCGTCGCTGCGGCGCAGACCGAGAGCGGACTGCGGACCAAGGTTGTCGAACTCGATCCCCTTGCCGGGGAGTACACGAGAGTTTTGGGCGGTCCGCCCGAAACTGCTACGATGCGGTCAGGCTACGTCGTTGTGGAACCGTCGAAGTCTGTCGGGAAGCACAGCACCAAAACCTACGAGGAAGCCGTAATCGTTTTCGCCGGAGTCGGCGAGATGCGTCTGTCGAACGGCTCGGTCCTCAAACTCAAGCCGTACGTCGTCGTGTACTGAACCGCCCCGGGATTGCCGGAGGCTCCATTTCGTGAGAGGATGGAGTCATGTCAAGACCAAGCAGATACTCACCGGAGGTACGAGAGCGGGCGGTTCGGATGGTTCTGGACCACGAGGGCGAACACGACTCTCAGTGGGCGACGATCCGTTCGATCGCCGAGAAGCTGGGTTGTTCCCCCGAGACGCTTCGCAAGTGGGTTCGCCAGGCCGAGCGGGACGAGGGGCGTCGGCCGGGGTTGACGAGCGATGAGCGGGCGCGCTTGAAGGAGCTCGAGCGAGAGAACCGCGAGCTACGGCGTGCAAATGAGATTCTTCGCAAGGCGGCGGCTTTTTTCGCCCAGGCGGAGCTCGACCGCCGAGCGAAGTGATGGTGTCGTTCATGGACGGCCACCGAGAGGAGTACGGGGTCGAGCCGATCTGCGCGGTGTTGCCGATCGCCCCTTCGACGTACTTCGAGCGCAAAGCCGAAGAGAAGGATCCCGAGCGGCTTCGGCCCGTGCGAAGCGTGACGAGGTGCTACAGCGGCAGATCGAGCGGGTGTGGGAAGAGAACGACGATGCCTACGGGGTCCGGAAGATGTGGAGGGAGCTCAAGCGGCAGAAGGTGGCCGTGGCCCGGTGCACGGTGGGGCGGTTGATGGGAGATCTGGGCCTTTCGGGCGTGGTCCGGGGTAAGGCGTTCAAGAAGACAACCGTCGCCGACGAGACGGCCGTTCGGCCGGCTGATCTGGTGAACCGGAACTTCACGGCGTCCCGGCCCAATGAGCTTTGGGTGGCGGATCTCACGTACGTGGCCACATGGGTCGGGTTTGTGTACGTCGCCTTTGTGATCGATGTCTACTCGCGCGCGGTCGTGGGGTGGCGGGCGTCGCGCTCGCTTCGGACGGATCTCGCGCTGGATGCCTTGGAGCAGGCAATTCACATGCGCGGCAACACCGAAGGACTCATCCACCACAGCGATCGGGGCGGGCAGTACCTGTCGATCCGATACACCGACCGTCTTTCCGACGCGGGCATCGAGCCGTCGGTCGGAAGCGTCGGGGACTCGTACGACAATGCGCTCGCCGAGTCAATCATCGGGCTCTACAAGACCGAAGTGATCCACCGGCGCGGGCCGTGGCGGACATTCGAGGCGGTGGAGTTTGCAACGCTCAAATGGATCGACTGGTTCAACAACCGGCGGCTCTTCGGACCGCTGGGTTACGTTCCACCGGCGGAGTACGAGGAGGCGTATTATCGTCGTCAGGAAGAACAGGTAGCCGTGGCAGGAGTCAACTAACCGAGTCTCCGGAGAAACCGGGGCGGTTCAGTCGGACGTTCCTCGCGAGACGCGCTTTGCGCCATCCAAATTCCGTTCCGTCGCTTTCGGCACGTAGATGTGTAATGATTTGTTGACACTCAATCGAGCGTTCGGACGCATCGCGTCGGCTACGGGCACTGCGAGCAAATCCTGACGGTGGGAAGGAGAAGGTGTAAGGACCTCTCTTGTGACACAAGGGATAGGTGTGATACGGCCCTAAAATCCAGATTTTTGGGCCAACCGTGTGTGCAATGTCTATTACGACCCACAGAACCTTCACACCGCCATTTCCCTTATCCGGTACTGCACCGCCTCGGCGACGTGCGCTGCTCGTATGTCATCTGACCTCTCCAGATCCGCGATCGTCCGGGCCACTCTCAACAAATGTCCGCGCCCCCGCGCGCTTACGCGGAGTTGCTTCTGGGCGCGCAAGAGAATATCGTTCCCCGCATCGTCGAGACGGCAGTACTTTTTCACGAGCCGCTCCGGTAATCGGGCGTTCAAAAAAACGAACGCTTTCTCGCCGGACCCCGCGTGGGTTTCGCTCGATCCGTCGGCCGCATGAAACAAAGCACCACTCGTTTTCTCTTTCAATACTCGCTGCCTCTGTCTCTCCCGAGATTCAGCGACAAGAGACCGCATCTCCGCGCTCGTTTCCCTCGGCGCTTCCGATGCGAAGGCCGATAGCTCCACGGGGCGAACAAAGACATGGATCGCGATTCGATCCAATAACGGACCCGAAATCTTCGAGAGATACCGTTCGATCACCTGCGGCCCGCAGCGGCAGATCTGATCCCGCGAACCCGTCTGGCCACACGGACAAGGATTCATTGCCGCGATGAGCTGAAACCGCGCGGGAAAGGTCACCGCGCTTTTCGCTCGCGAGATGGTGATCCTTCCCTCCTCGAGCGGCTCGCGAAGCGTCTCGAGGACGTGGCGCTTGAACTCGGGGAGCTCGTCCATGAACAACACCCCGTTGTGCGCGAGCGTCACCTCACCGGGACGGGGGATGTTGCCCCCGCCGATAAGACCGGCGTCGCTCGCGGTGTGATGGGGCGCGCGGAAGGGACTTCGCGTCACGAGCCCCGCGCCGTCCAAGAGACCCGCCGTCGAATAGATCATCGTCGTTTCGAGGGCGGCGTGCTCGTCGAGAGGCGGGAGAATCGAGCAGAACCGGCGGGCGAGCATCGTCTTCCCGGCGCCCGGAGGACCCGACAAGAGAACGTGGTGACCGCCCGCGGCGGCCACAAGAAGCGCGCGCTTGACCGACTCCTGACCGACGACGTCCTTCATGTCCCCAAACTGGTTTGCGGGGTCGTCGTCCTCCGCCGCGACGGGGCGCTCGACACGATCGATTGGTTTGTGGAGAAAGTCCCCCGGATCCGCCACGGTGACGACAGGCTCAGCGGCCCCATCGGCGGTTGCCGCACTACCCCGGGTGCATGACCGGGAGGCCACGGCTCGCTGCAACCGCCGGGACGCACCCTCCAGAACGAGAGAGAGAACATCGGCGAGTGTCTTGCACGCGAAAACCTCGACACCCGCCACGTAGACCGACTCGGCGTAGTTTCCGTGGGGAATGACCGCCCGCGTGAAACCGCTCCGTTTGGCGTGGATGAGGATGGGGAGCACACCTCTCACTTTTCGCACCTCCCCACCGAGGGTGAGCTCACCGAGGAAGATCGCCCGTTGCCACTCGGGCGGAAGAGTGTCCTCCGCCGTTTTCTTGAGAGCCGCAGCGAGAACGATCCCCATCGCGATCGCAAGATCGAACGCCGCGCCTTCCTTTTTGATGTCGGCGGGCGCGAGGTTGACCGTGATCCTCTGGAGGGGAAACTCGAGGCCCGTATTCTTGATCGCGGCGGTCACCCGTTCGCGGCTCTCACGGACCGCCGTGTTGGGGAGCCCAACGATGGAAAAGGTGGGGATCCCGCGGGCGATATCCACTTCGACTTCCACCGTGAGCCCGTCGACTCCGAGTATGGCACCGGAAAACACCGTTGTATGCACGTCCGAACCTCCTCATCCACACCCCACCGCGAGGCGGCGTTGCACCACCAAAAGACAATCGAAGAAATCAAGGGAGGAACAAAAGACGGGTGATCGAGGGATACATGATAGCAGAAGGACGCTCGCCGCGCAATCTCGCGTCTTCGAGGCGTGGGATCCGGAGGCGCCGGGGTTGCGTTTCCGCGTGTTTCGCGTATAATCGTGGCGCTCTCACTAGGCGGGCACGCCAACTCGCACCATCTCGCCCGCGACAAGACCCGCCACACAGGAAAGGAGCGTCATGGAGGAGAGGAACTACGGAAGCTATGAACCGCGCGAGCCGGGCCCGGGTCCGGAGGGGAAAAAAGACTTCGAGCAGAAGCTCGACGAGGTCGCGGACAAGGTCTCACAGACCGTCTCGGAAGGGGTGAGACGGCTCGAGGACACGGTATCGAGCATCAAGAGCCGGCCCGAGGTGTCCGAGAGCAAGATCAGGGATCTCTTCACTTCCCCCCTTGGAGGGCTCATTGTCCTCGTGATCGGCGTTCTCTGGTTCTTCAACGCCGTCGGACTCTTCGACAACAAGGTGCTCCCCGTCATTCTGATCGCCGTCGGCATCTACATGATGGTCAAATTCAAGTCGGGCGATCCGCGCCGCTGACCGCTCCTTGCGTGTGGTGGAGGCCGGTCACAGGGCCTTCGCGGGAACGAGCGAGGATCGCCCGCCGCAGGCGGGAAGCCGAGCGAAGTGGAGCGCTGGCCCTGTGACCGGCCTCCACCACACGCAAAAAGCACTATGCCCGCGGCGGCAGATGGGCGGTGAGTTTGTGGTAGGTGTGGTAGTTCATCACCTTGTACACGAGCCGGGCGGCTGTGAAACTCGACACCACATCATCGGGGTGCGGGCAGAGCTCCACCACGTCATACCCGAACACGTCCTTTTCCCCGGAAACGAAATCGAGGACACAGTGTCAAGCAGGCAGAAAAGACCCGAGATGTGCTAGGGCGAGATCCGGGACATGCTCACCTCCCCGCTCGGGGGCCTCATCGTCGTCGCCGTCGGGATCCGTGCGATGGTCAAAGCTGGTTCGAGCGATCTCCGCCGCGAATCGCCGCAGCTGTTCTCTTGCGGTTAGTGGCCCTTCACGAGAAAAGGACGGACGCTTATCGCGAGATGACGAATTTCTGAGTGCGAACCTGATTGCCCGCTGACACTCTCGCGAAATAGACGCCGCTCGGGACAGTGTTTCCGGCGTCGTCCTCCCCTTTGAAGACGTATCGATCTTGGCCGCGACCCAGCGTCCCGATTCGCTCGGACCTCACGGGACGTCCCATGACATCGTAGATCTCGATCATCACTTCGGAAGGGGCCGACAAGTAGAACGGAAGCTCTGCGACTCTCGCGACATTCACACCGGAGGATCCCAATCTCGGCGTCTACTACATGCTGACGCTCTCGGTCCCACCGGAAGCGGCACGGGCGAAGTGGGTGTTTGTCGAATTCTACGTGGACGTGTCGGCCCGGGAGGCTCAAGACGCATCCGACCAGACGCCACTGCTCGATGTTTTCGCGCTCAAGGACAAAGATGGGTACTCGGGTTCACTGGACCCCTCTCAGTTCGAGCCTCTGAGCCTTCCGATGGCCCGGCCTGTGGCCGTGGGACAAGACAGACGAGTGGTGATCGACGTGACCGAAATCGTGCGCAAGCGCGCAACCGAGCCGACGAGCATCTGCGCCCTTCTCATAGGGTCTCTGACGGGACCGCGAAGTGGCCTTTTCGCGATCAAGCCCGACCGTCTCGACCAACCGGGCGTCGCTCGCCTTACATTTTTCGATTGATTGGCGGGGCGGCGCTTTTTGCTCTGGGAACTTCCGCGAGAGACGGCCGGTCACCGCGAAATGACGAATTTCTGGGTGCGAACCTGATTTCCCGCTGACACCCTCGCGAAATACACGCCGCTCGGGACAGTGTTTCCGGCGTCGTCCTCCCCGTTGAAGACGTATCGATCTTGGCCGCGACCCAGCGTTCCGATTCGCTCGGATCTCACAAGACGGCCCACGACGTCGTAGATCTCAATCACCACTTCGGAAGGGGTTGGCAAGTAGAACCCAAGCTCCGCGACGCCCCCGCCCGGATTCGGTATGGGGGGCGAGAGTTCGAAGGCTGGTGAATCATTGGAAGACTCGATCCCCGTGGGTGTGGAAAGGGCGCCAACCGAATCCACCCTTTGAGCATAGACGTCGTACTCGTTCAATATGCCTCCCCGCCCGTCTTCCCACGTAACGATAGCGCCACTTAGGTCATCCGCGACTAGCTGAATGCGGTACTGTCGTTCCGGCACCGTAGAGACTGGCACTCCGCCCGGAGTCCACAGGGTGCTTCCGTTCGGATTGATGCGCTGTGCGTAAATATCCGTTGTGAACTGTTCACTCCTGCCATCGGCCCATGCGATAATCACACCCCCTCGACCATCTGAAACAAACTGCGGCTCATTCTGATTCGAAGCGGCATTGCATACGGGAATCCCGTTCTCTATCCACCGGGAGGCACCGAGGCTGTCGATCCGTTGGGCGTACACGTCCGCATTGCCACTTCTTCGATCAGTCCAACACAAGTACGCCCCTGACTCTGGATCAGAGAGCAGGCGAGGGCCGAACTGCGTATCCGGAGCTATGCACACGGCAATCCCGTTGAGCGCCCACAAACCCTCGCCCTCTCTATCAACTCGCTGGGCGTAAACATCTCCGGCGTCACCTACAGCGCGCCAGTCGCGCCACGCGATGATCACGGCCCCGCCTTTGTTCGCGGTCAGGCTGGGAGCTTCTTGGATGTCTTCAGCCACACATATGGGGGTCCCATCCACCGTCCACCTGAGGGTGCCGCCCTCATCGATCCGTTGTGCGAAGATGTCTCTTGCAGTGCTCGTATTGTTCCGTTCGTCCTCCCACACAATGATCGCTCCATGCGCGCCGTCTGAGACGATTCTCTGCTGTGTCTGATCACGTGTCGCTGTGCTAACCGGAACGCCGTTCGATGCCCACAGAATGGTCCCGTTTCTATCTATTCGTTGGGCATAAACATCGGAGTAGTATCCACCCCGGAAATCAACCCACGTGATAATGGCACCGCCTTGTTCATCCGACGTCATTTGGATGCTCACCTGGTCGTTGGCGGCGGCGCAAATCGGAATGCCGAAATCATTCCAGACGCGGCTCCCAAACGCATCGACGCGCTGCGCGTACACGTCCCAATCCGTGCCGCTCCGCTTGTCTTCCCAAGCCACGATTGCTCCGAAGTCTCCATCGGATACGATCTGAGGCGATAGCGGACCTTCCCCTTGCGTGACAGCCCCGACCGACTCGCCGTCGATGGTCCAAAGGATCTCCCCCGCCCCGCTGACCCGTTGTGCATAGATATCCCCGATGATCGAATCCGGAGCCAATTGCCTCACGTCTTCCCAAACGATTATTGCCCCTCCCGCTCCGTCCGGGGCGATCTGCGGTTTTACGTGCGTGAACGGATTCGTGGCAATCGGCAGATTCAGGCTCGGATCAGTGGGCCAAACAGTCAGAGAAGGCGCAGCGTCGGCGGACGCCATGAGAGCACCAACTAACATCAGAAGGAACCGCGTCTTGCGGGCGACCACAATCATCCCGCGACCGAAACACGACGGATCCAAAAATCCATCACGCATACCGCCTCGCTTCCGGCTTCTGCTAAACACCTGGCCATATTGTAGTTGACGGTAAACAAATCGGCAAGTAGAATAATCGGGCCCGCATGCCGGGGGGTGATGTCAAATGAAGCTTCCGAGACGGATCTTGATGACCGCTTGTTTGCCATGCTTCGCGGTCCTCTTGCACTCAACCTCTGCCGTTATTGAGTCCTACGCCCAGACGCTATTGCCCGGGTTAGACTACGTGCAGGGAGAGTTGATCGTTACCTTTCGGGAACAGTACATGCCCGAACAGGACCAAGTGTCATTCGCGACTCGCTCCTTCGGAATTCAGGACTTGGACACCTTGCTCGATACCCTCGGATGCTACTATATGGAGAAGTACCTGTCGACCTACGGCAGAGTCAAATCGGAGGGCGGCGCAAGGCTTGAACGAACGTTTCTGCTCAAGTTTCGAGACGGGACCGACGCCCAGGCCGTGGCGAACACACTTCTTCAGCTACCGCACTTCGAAAGAGCGTCGTTGAACAGGCTGTTGAAACGGGAGTATGGGGGGATACAGCGAAGGGTTCCAGCCGGCGGGGTATTTTCTCAACAATGGTACTTTAATTATGAGACGAACGATTCTGCGGACATCGACGCACCCGAGGCTTGGGCAATAACCGGCGGAGCGCCCAACGTTGTCATCGTAATCCACGACTCAGGAACAATGGTCGATACGATAAGCGACTCCTCGAACTGGAAACTCCACAGCGACTTCTCGTTTTACTGGACGTCCGAGGATACGGTCGAAGCATTTCAGCTCAATGGAAAAGATCTCAACTTCACCGACTCGGCGGGTGATCCAGATTCTTATCAGGACAACGTGATAGGCTACAACTGGGCGGCGCAGCCGCCTCTGTTGACTGACCCCTACAAGCTCCAATTTTGGCGTTCGGTGCCCCACGATTGGGTCAGATGCTCTCAGCGCCTGGGCACGACGTGCTCGCAGCAATACCCCCACGGAACCCAGGTCGGGAGCATTGCGGCAGCGAAGTTCTCAACGACGTCCGATATCGCCGGGCTCGCCCACTATTGCCGAGTGTATTACATCCGGTCCCTGAACTTAGGAGAACCCGCCGTTTTAGACAACGAGATAAAGGCCATTCTACACGCCGCCCAGTACGCAGACGTTATCAACATGAGCTGGGGGTTTGAGTCAGACGAGGGCTTGGATGACCTGAAGGATGCGATGGATTTCGCGGCGGCGGACTCACAATGTGTTCTCGTCTCGATCACGCATAACGACTCGTCGTCCGAGCTTGTACGTTGGCCCGCGGCATGGGACAACGTCATGGCCGTCGGCGCGATGAACAAGAACAGAACTTTGGCCTCCTACAGCAACTACAAGTCCGATTCACCACTAGTCGATGTCGTGGCACCTGTGGACAACGGCGTTGTTTTTGATAGCCACACGGCTTGCGCCGTCGTGTGCCCGAGTGGAGACTGTTCACAATGCTCGCCGGATGAAACGACTACCACTGGATGGGGAACGTCTTTTGCTGCGCCTCAGGTTTCCGGCATCGCCGCCCTCATTCGCTCGCGATTCCCCGCTATGAGACAGGATTCCGTGCGTTCCCGGATCAAACGAGCAGCCGAGTGGTATTGGGCGGATACGTTCGAGAATCACGCGAAGTTCGGTTCCGGCAAGGTCAACGCCTACCGGTCCGTCACCGAATGGGGAGAGGTCCCCATGGCGTACTCGGAAGACGCGTACGGCAATCGCACGGATCTCCACCGCGCCGTCTGGGGTGGACACCGATCCGGCTGGCCTGACACGCTCTACGTCTCGGGCGACCTGTTCGTGGACGCGGGTGACACTCTCATCCTCCAGGAAGGGACGGTCGTTCGCATCGCGCCGGAACCCATTGCCCATAACGAGGGAGCCCCACTCAACCTCGACCCGAATCGGATAGAAATCGTCATCAAGGGTACGCTCCGCGTGCTCGGCGAGGCGAACGACCCCGTTGTCTTCGAGTCCTTCACATCGGGCTCTCCGACGAATGCGGACTGGGCCGGGATTCGGTTCGAACCAGGAAGCGAAGGCATTCTCAGCCACTTTGTCGTGCGAAACGCAGTGACCGCTATCAAGAGCCACGTTCCCCTCTCCATCGAGAACGTGACCCTCTCGGACGGCTCCGAAGGGATCGAGGCGCATGCCGGCGTACAGGTCACCACGGGGAGCATATCGAACTTCACCGCCTACGGCGTGGAGGTCCTCAAGGGTCACACGAGTTTGAACGGGGTGACGATCACGGACTGCGGAATGGGGATCGCTCTCGGGGGCTACCAGCAGTCGGCGGGCGACTCGACCTCGGTGAGCGCGACCGGCTGCACCATCACCTCCCCCGATTTCCACGGGGTGACGACGAGCACCTACGACCACCGGCATCTCGCTCTCGACGGGACCGAGATCACCGACGCCTACTACGGGGTCGCGCTCATTAGCGCGACCACGGCCGACATCCGCGACTGCACGCTGCGCCGGAACGACTCGGGGCTCTTGCTTCTCGCCGACCCCAAGGCGATCGCCGTCCGGTCCTCGGTAATCGACACGAGCACAACGAGCGGGGTCTACTGCGTCAACGGAGGCACGAACTACTACCTGGGCGGGAACACGATCCAGGCGAACCCGGTCGGGGTCCTCTGCCTCAACGCAAGCCCGCTCATCCAGAACGGGAACTCGATCACCGCCAACACGACCGGGATTAAGTGCGACTCGGGATCGAGCCCCGTCATCGAGTGGAACACGATCTCTACGAACACGACCGGCGTGTGGACCCTGAACGGAAGCAATCCCGACCTCGGACACGCAACCGGAGGATCGTCCATCGGCAACAACACCTTTTCGGGGAACGCGTCCTATCACGTACTGAACCAGACGGTTTCGACAACGCTTGTGGCCGAGAACAACTGGTGGGGGTCTTCAAGCGGGCCCGACCCCGGGAAGATCTCCGGAAGCGTCGATTTCGATCCGTGGCTCACGAGCGCGCCCGGCTCGCCGCCATCCCCTGCCCCGCCCGTGGGAGAAGACCGGGAGGAAGAGCTCGTCGAGCAGGTCCCCGATCGGTTCGATCTCTCTCCCGGGTTCCCCAACCCGTTCAATCCCTCGGCGACCCTTCGGGTCCAGGTGCCGCCTCCGGGAAGCCGGGTGCTCGTCGTGATCTACAACGTTCGCGGAGAGGCAGTCCGCACCCTCCTCAATGAGTATCGAAACCCGGGGACCCACGTGCTCACATGGAACGGGAGGACGGACGCGGGCGAAGCCGCGGCGACCGGCGTCTACTTCGCCCGAATGCGGGCACCGGGCTTTATCGAGACCCAGAAGATCGTTCTCATTAAGTAAGGACGGGAGGACGAGTCATGGCGAAGAACATGCTTCTTATTGTTGTGGGTGCGCTCTCGATCTTGTCGCTCGGGGCAACGTCGGGCCAAGCCGGCCGCACGTCCCTCTATCTCGATACGACTGCTCTCGCGACATTCACACCGGAGGATCCCAATCTCGGCGTCTACTACATGCTGACGCTCTCGGTCCCACCGGAAGCGGCACGGGCGAAGTGGGTGTTTGTCGAATTCTACGTGGACGTGTCGGCCCG
>Ga0315276_10000972_pt1 | contig 25329 bp, 23 predicted proteins | sample YL17G05_0_MG_FD_204542 | JGI IMG/M metagenome (GOLD analysis project Ga0315276, IMG submission 204542) | Sediment microbial communities from Yellowstone Lake, YNP, Wyoming, USA - YL17G05_0 | ecosystem: Environmental > Aquatic > Freshwater > Lake > Sediment | place: USA: Wyoming | collected... | reverse complement strand
CCGAGGGCATGCGCCCGTGCACGCCGTTGAAGCCGTGCGAGCCGCTGGCGAAATACGCGGTGGTCTTCGACGAGCAGCCGATCCCGGAGAACTTGACGAGCTGCTCGGGACGGATGCTCAGGCCCCACAGCGCCTCGATGATCGAGGCGGTGATGGAATCGTGGCCGCAGCCGGCGCAGAGCGTCGACCCCGCGCCTTCGTAATCGCGGCGCGTCAGCCCCAGCGCGTTCTTCGGCAGGTCGGGATGACGGACTTTCGGCTTGTTGATGAAGGACATGGTGAGACTGGTAAGGGTTGGTTACTTGGCGTTGGCGAGGCTCGCGCGTCGCGCGTCGCCGAGTTCGGCGATCACGGCGTCGACGATCCCCTTGGACGTCATTGGCAGGCCGCTGTAGTGCAGGATGGAGTGCAGCTTCGACTTCGGCACGTCCGTCTCGAGGGTGAGGAGCGCTCGCAACTGCGCGTCCCGGTTCTGCTCGACCACGAAGATCTTCTGGTGCGAAGCCATGAAGGCCTCGACTTCCTTCGTGAACGGAAAGGCCTTGATGCGCATGTAATCGATCGGAATGCCGCGCTTGGCGAGGATGTCGCGCGCCTCGTTGACGGCGCCGCGGCTGCTCCCGATCGCCACCAGGCCGATGTCGCTCGTGCCAGTCGCCTCGATCACGGGCCGCGGCACCAGGGACTTGGCGCGATTGAACTTGCGGACCAGACGCTCCATGACCACCTGGTACTCCGCCGAGTCCTCGGTGTAGGCGCCGTACTGGTTGTGGCCGGAGCCGCGCGTGAAGTACGCGCCCTTCGACGTGACGCCGGGCAGCGTGCGATACGGTATGCCGTCGTCGTCGCTGTCGAGGTAGCGGTGGAACTTCGGCAGCGCCTCGATCTCTTCCTTCGTCAGCACCTTGCCACGGTCGGGGACGTAGCTGTCGTCCCACTGCAGTTCCTTGCACATCCAGTCGTTCATGCCGATGTCGAGGTCCGACATCACGAACACCGGCGTCTGCAGGCGCTCCGCCAGGTCGAACGCCTCGACCGTCATGTAGAAGCACTCCTCCGGGTTCGACGGGAAGAGCAGCACGTGCCTGGTGTCGCCGTGGGAGGCGTAGGCGCAGAGCATGAGGTCGCACTGCTGGGTGCGCGTCGGCATGCCGGTGGAGGGGCCGACGCGCTGCACGTCGAACAGCACGGCGGGGATCTCGGCGTAGTACGCCAGCCCGATGAACTCGCTCATCAGCGAGATGCCCGGTCCGCTCGTCGCGGTGAACGCGCGGGCGCCGTTCCAGCTGGCGCCGAGCACCATGCCGATGGCCGAGAGTTCGTCCTCGGCCTGGATCACTGCGTAGTTGTTCTTGCCGGTCGCGGGGTCTACGCGCCACTGCGAGCAGAAGCTCTTGAATGCGTCCATCAGCGAGGTGGATGGCGTGATCGGATACCACGGGCCGACGGTTGCGCCGGCGTACACGGCGCCCAAGCCGGCCGCCGTGTTGCCGTCGATCATGATGTGGCCCCGGGTCTTGTCCATGCGCTCGATGCGCAGCGGCAACGGGCACGGCAGGTGCGCCTTCGCGTAGTCGTAACCCAGCTGCACGGCCTTCATGTTCGCGTCGACCAGCGCGGGTTTCTTCGCGTAGCTCTCGGTCAGGAGCTCGCGGATCACCTCGACGTCGATCTCGAGCAGCGCGGCGAGCAGTCCCGCGTAGCAGATGTTCTTCATCAGGATGCGGTTGCGCACGCCGACGAAGTTCTCGTTGCAGATCTTCGCGAGCGGGGCGCCGAGGACCGTGACGTCGTCGCGCGTCAACAGCGTCGAGCGCGGCCACGTCGAATCGAAGATCAGGAAGCCGCCCGGGCTGACCTCGCGGATGTCCTTCGAGTAGGTCTCCGCGTTCATCGCGACCATCAGGTCGACGCGGCCGGAGCGCGCGACGTAGCCATCCTTCGTCACGCGGATCTCGTACCAGGTCGGCAGGCCCTGGATGTTGGACGGGAAGTAGTTCTTCGCCATCACCGGCACGCCCATCCGGAAGATGGCCTTCATCAGCAACGCGTTGGCACTGGCGGAGCCGGTGCCGTTCACGTTGGCGAACTTGACGACGAAGTCGTTTACGCGGTCTTGCGGTGCGTTGGGCTGGGCCATTGGTGATCGCTGGCGTGGGGCAGGTTGATCGTGGACTTCTGCATGTCCCAGGCTGCCGTGGGGCAGCGCTCGGCGCATAGTCCGCAGTGAACGCAGAGGTCCTCGTCCTTCACCATCACGCGGCCGGTCTGCTTGAGCGACCCGGACACGTAGAGGGGCTGCTGCGGGTCGTGGCGCGGCGCCTTGAGCCGCGCGGAGATCTCCGCCGTCTCGCCGTTGCGAGTGATGGTGAGGCAATCGGTCGGGCAGATGTCGATGCAGGCGTCGCACTCGATGCACAGCCTGGCCTCGAACACGGTCTGCACGTCGCAATTGAGGCAACGTTGCACTTCGAGCGCGGCCTGCTCGGCGTCGAAGCCGAGTTCCACCTCGATGCTGATCTTCTTGAACCGCTCCTTGAGGCCGACGTGAGGCACGAGGCGCCGCTCGACGGGGTTGTAGTCGTTCTTGTACGACCACTCGTGCATGCCCATCTTGCGCGAGGAGAGGTTCAACGTGGGCGGCAGGCGGTTCGTGACCGCCTGTCCCATGCAATGGTTATGGATCGAGATCGCCGCCTGGTGGCCGTGCTCGACGGCCCAGATGATGTTCCTCGGGCCGAACGCGGCGTCGCCGCCGAAGAACACGCCCGGCCGCGTCGACTGGAACGTGGCCGTGTCCACGACCGGCACGTGCCACTTGTCGAACTCGATGCCGAGGTCGCTCTCGATCCACGGGAACGCATTTTCCTGGCCGATGGCGAGGATCACGTCGTCCGCCGGGATGAACGACTCGCCGGTGACGCGCTCGGCCGTGATGCGGCCTTGCGCGTCGAACTCGTACTCCATGGTCTCGAAAGTCATGCCGACGAGCCGGCCGTTCTCGAGCACGAACGCCTTGGGCGCGTGGTTGACGACGATTTCGACGTTCTCGGATTCCGCGTCCTCGAGTTCCCACTCCGACGCCTTGAAGAACTGGCGCGGCTTGCGGGCCATGACCTTCACGTTGCTCGCGCCGAGCCGCAGCGACGAGCGGCAGCAATCCATGGCCGTGTTGCCGACGCCGATGATCAAGACCCGGTCGCCGATCCGGTCGAGGTGTTTGAACGCCACTGACTCGAGCCACTGGATGCCGATATGGATGTTGGCGTCGGCTTCCTTGCGGCCGGGGAGCTTGAGTTCCTTGCCCCTGGGCGCGCCGCTGCCGACGAAGACCGCATCGAACCCGCCGGTCTCGAGGAGTTTGCGCATGCTGTCGACCCGCGACTGGTAGCGGATCTGCGCGCCCATGCGCTCGATGTAGCCGATCTCCTCGGCCAGCACGGTCTCCGGCAGCCGGAACGCCGGGATGTTGGTGCGCATCAGTCCGCCGGGCTTGTCCCACTGCTCGAGCACGATGACTTCGTAGCCGAGCGGTAGCAAGTCGTTGGCGACGGTCAGCGAGGCCGGACCGGCGCCGATGCAGGCGACGCGCTTGCCGTTGCCCTGTTTCGGGATGACGGGCAGGCGGCCGGTCACGTCATCCTTATGGTCGGCGGCCACCCGCTTCAGGCGGCAGATCGCGACGGGCTTGTCCTCGACCCGGCCGCGGCGGCAGGCGGGCTCGCAGGGCCGGTCGCAGACTCGCCCGAGGATCCCCGGGAACACGTTCGACTCCCGGTTGACGATGTACGCATCGGAGAATTCCCCGAGTGCAATCAGCCGGATGTATTCGGGCACGTCGGTGTGGGCCGGGCAGGCCCATTGGCAATCGACGACCCGGTGGAAATAGTCCGGGTTCGACGTGTCGGTCGGTGGCGAAGTCACGGGGTTCTCGGGTTCGGGAAGCGAAACGGGAGCTTAGCGGTTTCGTGCCGCAGCGCAACGCCTGTGCGGATTGCCGCGGTACGGCAATATAGCCGATCCGGTCTGGTTCCAAAGGCGGAAATCCGGGCTGCCGAAGTGCACGTAGTCGGCCCAATCGACGGACCCGCTCGCGTGCACACCCCGCCGGCCGGCGAGCACTGCGTCGCCCAGTTCGACACCGGCGAGCAGTCGCTCGTAGACGCACGCGGAGAACTCGAGCGCAGCTGCATCGCCCACCGGCCAATGGGTACCGAGGAAATTCGCAACTCCCCCGTTGAGGAAGGCTTCCGCCAGGCTGGAGGATCGTGCGCGATCGAACAGCCGGCGCGGCGAGCGCCGGGCGCCGGATCGGCGCACACGTGCCGCTTCACAGGCATTGAAGAACACCAGCGCCGGCAGGTTGCCGAGGCCATCCAGATCGCCGCTGCGCAGCACGTCCTCGCCCGCGCAGATCAACCCGCTGCGACCGGGATCCGCAGGATCGAAGAAGCCATGGCCGGCAAAGTGCAGGACGTCGTAGGTGCCCGAGGCGAGCGCGCCGAGGATCCGCCCGCGTGTCGCGTCGCGACCTGCCAGTACGTCGAGCGTGGTCCGCCCGCCGCCGAGCAGTCGACGCAATGCCTCGGCCTCTGCATCGGCACCCGGCAGGTCGAGCGTCGGATTCGCAACCAGCAATACGTTGAGCTGCTCGCCGGGCGCGCGATCTTCACGCCAGCGAGCCACCGTCAACGCTTCCGTCGCATAGCGCCGACTCATGCCGCGACCGAGCGCCGGGTGCTCGCCGCCGATCGCAATGGCTTCCCACGGCACGCGCGACGCCTCGCGATCGTGCACCACGACGAGCGGACGGGCCGTCATCGACTCGAGGCCTTCGCGCAATTGGCGTGCGAGCAGCAGCTTGGCGAGATCCGCACCGAAGCGGTTCATGCCGGAGGCAGCGAGCGAGCCTGTCTCGACGGGAGCCAGCAGCCGCAACAGGTCCTTGCGCGAAAAATCGGTGCTGCCGGACAGAACGGCGGCCTTGGCGCCCGCCGTCAGCAACGAACCGTGACACCGGTACTGCGAGCGCGACTGCTCCAGCAATGAAACCAGCAGATACGCCGGGTCCTGCCGCTGCGGCGTGCGCCGTCGCGGGCGAACCCGCGAACTCGAGGGTCGCGAGGCCGGTTGGGCAATGTCGGTTTCGTCGACGACCAGGTCGATGCCGGTATCCCGCGTTGCGTCGGCGAAGACCCGGGTCGCGTGCCTCAATGCGGCGTACTTGCGCCGGTCGAGCTCGCACAGCGTGACGCGTCGGATGACGCGGTCCGGGTCCCCGTGGCGGAGACCAGTGACGAAACCCCGCAGCTGGTGCTCGGCGGCGAGTGCCACGGGTTGGCCCGACCCCGCACCCAGCAGGACCGTGGCGAAATCCTCGACATGCGTGCGCGCCAGCGTGCGGACGATGTTCTCGGCCACGAATGCGTGAGCTTCCGCGCCGAAATCGTCGAAGTCGCCGAGGCCTGCGAACACCACCAGTTCGGCCAGCAGCGGGCTGCGCGCTGCCGGCATCACGAACATCTCGCCGAGCTGGCCGGAGAACATGCGGCGCAGCGCGAACTCGCGAATCGCACCGCCCAGGGCGCGATCGACGGCCGCCGCCGCACCCGCTGGATCGACGTTGCGGAACACGCCCAGCACCAGAGCCCGCGCGTTCGCCTCGACGATATCGCCTTGCGTCAGTCGCACTTCAACCGTGCGCCGGCTCGCGGTGGGTGACGACGACAGTGGCGCGACAGGCATGCGCACGGCGATCGCATCTTCCGCGACGGCGCCGTGAAACTCCGGCGACACGACCGGCTCGAGCAGGCGCCGCCTTGCATCGAGGGACAGGGACTGCCAGCGCAGCTTGCGCGGGGCGATCCGTCGCAACGCGCTCTCGCTGACGATGCGCTCCGCCTGTCGGCGTGCACTCGCCGCAGCGGCCGGCAACCGCGCGGTGTCGCCGCTGCGCAGGAGATCGGCTACAGCCGCGATCACTCGACCATTGTTCGGCAGGCCGCCGTGCTTCTCGGCGATGAACCAGCTCGCTTGACCCGGCAACTGTGCGAGCACGACCGGCACCGTGCCGTCGCCCTCGCGAGTGACGACGTAATCGAAGTCCTTGCGGTTGCGAGTCGCGCGGGTCACGGTTTCCTGGCGCACGCCGATGACGTGGCAACAGCGCGCGTCCGCACCTGGCCAGCGGGCGCGGGACGCCGCCGCCGCAGCGAGCAGCTTCGGGTCGGGACGCAGCGCATCGTCTGGCCAGGCCTGTACGTCGAAGAGATCAGCCCCGGGTGCGAGGCTCGGGTCCGGCAGCAACTCGTGCAGCGACGGCAAGGTGCGGAAGACGATGCGGGCGAGATCCTCGGCGTCATGGCGCTGGTCGAGCGCCGCCAGCTTGCGCACCGTGGGATAGACGCCCCGCAGCGCCAGTACGGGTGCGAACGATCCTGCATTGGGCGCTCCGAGCTGGACCACGCGCGTGATCTTCGGCCCGGCGCCAGTACCGAGCGCCGCGCGGGCGACGACCCCACCCATACTGTGACCGACGAGCATGACCGTGCCGCTGCCTTCCGCCGCGATGCGTGCGCCCAGGCCGGACGCCAGTTCGCCAATGCTCAGGCGCCAGTCGTACGCATGCAGCCGGGCGTCGAAGCCGGCGATCTGCAGCGACAGCTTGAGCTTCAGGACGTTGATCAGCATCGCGCCGAGCGCGGTGAGGCGCGCGCCGCGCGGGAGCGCGAGGCGAGTCAGGTGGCCCGCCGCGATCTCGAGCAGGTCGAGCCACAGCACGTCGTCGAGCAGCTGGCCGCGCGTGCCGATGCGCGACCCCATGAGTCCCGGCAGGACGTAAACGCGGCCCGCAGTGCGCACCCGCGTCGCCACTGCACGCCGGGCGAGGGCACTCAACTCACGGTAAGCCGGGTCACCGAACAAGGCCCTCAGCTCGGCCCGCCGCTCGCCGCTGGCGAGGAGCTGCTCCACCTCGTCGTCATGCAGGCGGTGAACCGGGAGCGGGATCCTGCCGATCTTGCCCACGCCGGTGACCGTGCCCGCCGGGCTCAGTGAGACTCGGGCGGAGACGGGTCCGCCGCGGTCGCCGGGCGCACGAACACGTCTACGGTGCGCTCGCCGCCCCTGGCGAAATGCAGTGTCAGCGCGAAGCGCTCACCGGCGACGAAGGGCTTGTCGAATCCCATCAGCATGAGGTGAGTGCGCTGCGGCGCCAGCACGATGGTCATGCCGGCCGGAATCTCGATGCCGTCCAGCGGGCGCATCTTCGTGAGCCCGCCCGCTTCCTCCACCGCATGCAGATGCACCATCGCCGCGCGCGCCGTACGAGCAGCGATCAACCGGTCTGCCGCCTTGCCGCCGGTCAGCGTGACATAGACAGCTGCCGTGTCCGCGCCAGGCGGGGTTGCGCGGGCCCAGGCCGCGGTCGCGACGGGCGCCGTGTCGCCGTCAGCCGCGGTGGCCACGGACAGCATGAGCAACGCGGCGAGCGTGAATCCGCCCAGGCATTTCATCATCGCGACTCCTCGGTCATCGCACGCCGCCTCGGCGGCACCCCGACAACACCCCCCCGACAACATCATTGGAGTATCCCATGATCAGCATCGGCCAGCAGTTTCCCGCCTATGCGCTCACCGGTGTCGGCATCGATTCGGACATCCAGCGCAAGATCTCGATGGCGCTGCGCGTGCTCGATGCGTTGCAGACCGGAGAACTTTGTGCCTGCAACTGGAAGAAGGGCGACGACACGCTGCAGGCGGCCTGACGGCCGGCCGGGGGTTTCGCCTATACTCGCGGGATGATCTCCCGCATTCCGAGGCTCTCCGCCGGCGTCGTCGTGGTGCGGCAGTCGGCGGAGGGCTGGCGATTCCTGTTGCTGCGCGCGTTCAACCATTGGGATTTTCCCAAGGGCATGGTCGAGGCCGGCGAGGAGCCGCTGGCCGCGGCGCTACGCGAGGTGCGCGAGGAATCGTCGATCACGGACCTCGAGTTCGCGTGGGGCGAGGTTTGCACCCAGACCGGCCCGTACAGCCACGGCAAGACCGCGCGCTACCACGTCGCGCGTACCGGCACGATCGAGGTGACGCTGCCGATCAATCCGGAGCTCGGTCGCGCCGAGCACAGCGAATTCCGCTGGGTCGGCTACGACGAGGCGATACAGCTCGTTTCGCCGCGCGTGCGCCCGGTCGTGAAGTGGGCCGCGCAGGTCATGAATCTCGGGTAGCGGCCGCCCTCACGCGACCCGTCCGCGCCGCCCGCCGCGCGTGAAATCCGCCACGTTGGCGGCCATCGCGTCGATGCAGCGCTGCCGCGCCTCGCGGGCTGCCCAGGCGATGTGTGGAGTGACGATCAGGTTCGGGATGCCCGGCTCCAGCAGGGGGTTGCCGTCCACGGGAGGTTCCTGCGACAGCACGTCGATCGCGGCGCCGCCCAGGCGCCGGGCGCGCAATGCATCGGCAAGGGCGGACGGGTCGACCAGCGCACCGCGCGCGGTGTTGATCAGGATGGCGTCGGGCTTCATTCGCGCCAACTGTGCCGCGCCGATCATCTGCTGCGTCGCCGGTGTCGGCGCGCAGTGCAGACTCAGCACGTCCACCTGCGGCAGCAGGTCATCCAGGTGCACCCGACCGGCGATGATCGCACCTCCCGGCCGATTGGCGATCAGCACCTCCATGCCGAGCGCCAGCCGCGCGGCCTGCGCGACGGCTTTGCCGAGCGTCCCGTGGCCGACGATGCCGAGCCTGCGCCCGGACAATTCGCGGATCGGGTGATCCAGCAGGCAGAACTGCTCGCCGCGCTGCCACGCGCCGGAACGCAGCAGCGCGTCGTATTCGCGCAGCCTCTGCGTCAGCAGCAGCAGGGTCCCCAGCACGTGCTGCACCACGGACGCCGTGCAGTAATCACGCACGTTGCATACGGCGACGTTGCGATCCCGGGCGGAGTCGAGGTCCACGTTGTTGGTGCCGGTAGCCGCCAGCGCGATGAGGCGCAGCGAAGGTGCGGACTCGATGATCTCGCGCGTGAGGTGCAACTTGTTCACCAGCGCCACCTGGTGCCCTGCAAGCTGCCGCGCGACGTCGTCCTGCGCGGTGTGATCGCGAAGCTCCAGGCCGGGCAGCACGCGCTGCAGCGACGCCGGATCGAGGTCGCCGTTGCAGCTCACCGTGGCGAAATCAAGGAAAACGGCTCGCATCGCGCCCGTCATCGGTTCGTCGAGTGGAGGGGATGCAGGAGACGCTGCACGAACGGTGCGACCAGGATCGCGGTCACCACAGCGTCAGCAGCGGCTCTTCGTGCCTTTCGTACATCGTGCCTCCGGGGCAGGACCGACCCACCGCATGTCCGCGGCGTCGAGAAACCGGTAGTGAAACCCGAACAGTGCGCTCTGTTCCTGGCTGGTCAGCCGGATGAACATCAGTTCGAGGGGCTGGCGGGCCGCTGCGGCACGATGCGCCGCGGCCTCGAGTGCCGCGAGCGACGCGACCTTTTTTCCGGCCGCCGTCGTCAGCAGGTCGTCCGGCTGCAGCCCGGCTGCTTCGGCGGCAGAGCCGGCTTCGACGTGATGCACCATCAGCACTGGCGCACCTGCGACGAGGCCGCCCGTGAACGGGTCCGCGTCGGCGAACAGCGCACCGGAGATCCACAGGCCCTGGCGCTCCGTCACCCTGGCGGCGGCCGGCCAGTGGCCCGTGATCGTGGTGACCGCACCATCGCGACGGACCGTCAGGCTCACGTCGTCGAGGTGACCGCGCAGCGCATCGACGAGTTCGGTCTGCGAGCGCAGTCCCGCGCCGGCGCGATCCGCGCCCAGCAGACGATCGCCGGCGCGCAGGTCGAGGCTGTCGGCCGGCAGGCGTGAGCGCGCGACCAGCATGGTCTGCTCGTCGTCCGCGTCCACCGCAAAGTCCACCAGGTTCGCAGGCGGGGACGGATCGCGGCCATCCTGCAGCAGGCGCAGGATCGTGCAGGCATACGGGATCGGGACTGCAAAGCTCAGTCCCTCCGCCTCGCCTTTCTTCATGGTCGAGGCATTCACGCCGACGACCCGCCCGGTCTCGAGGCTGATCAACGGACCTCCCGAATTGCCCTCGTTGATCGGCGCGTCGGTTTGCAGCATTTCCGGGCCCAGCCTCGAAGTCACCGCCGAGGCGATGCCACGCGTGCCGGTGAAGCGGAAGCCCCACGGGTGACCGAAGGCGCCGACCGGATGTCCGACCGCCGGAATCGTCGAGCATTCGAGCGCGGGCTCCAGGGGCCTGCGCGCGAGCAGCTTCGGGTCGTAGGCGATGATCGCCAGGTCGAGGAACGGATCGACGTAGATCCGCTGCGCCGGCAAGGCCCGGCCGTCCTCGAACGCGAGGGACATCTGCGCATACGAGTGGCTCGCGACATGCGCGTTCGTGAGGACCCAGCCGCGCGCGGCGTCCACCACCAGCCCGGCGCCCTCGAAGGAACCCTGTTCGTCCTCGGCAAACGGCTGGCTGACCGAGGTGCGGACCTGCACCGTCCACGCTCGCGCGCTGCGGAACGCGTCTTCGGCCGCCGTTTCCGCCAGTACGGCCGGGGCGAGTTGCAGGAGCACGAGGCCGGTGAGCAGTCGCATGGGGAATCCCTGGGTCATTCGTCGACACATTATCGCGGACATCGGTCGCCACCGGCCACCACCACCTGCAACCGCGGGTTTCCGCGATGATCCGGTGGTGTTTCGGCGCGTACAGTGCGCTCGAGCCGGACGCGAACGCGCCCGGCCACCATTCGTGCCGTTACCGTGACAGCCGCATTTCCCGATCTCGAGGCCAGGGTAGGCAGGATCGCCGGCCGCTGGGCGCATGATCCTGCGCGCCTCCTGCAGGTGCTGCGCGAAGTCCAGGAGGACTGCGGTTACGTCCCGCCGCGCGCGCTGATGCTCGTCGCGCGCGACCTGCGACTCTCCTACTCGCGCGTCGCGGGCGTGGCGAGCTTCTACTCGTTCCTCTACACCGAGCCGCGCGGTTCGTATCGAGTGCTGTTCTCGGACAACATCACCGACCGCATGCAGGGCAGCGAGGCCCTGTTGGACGCGATGTGTCGTCGCCTCTGGGCCGAACCGGGCAAGGTCTCCGGGGACGGTCTGGTCAGCGTCGGGCGCACCTCCTGTATCGGCATGTGCGACCAGGGTCCGGCGCTCCTGGTCAACGGCCGCACGATTCCCGCGCTCAGCGACGCGCGCGTGGATGTCCTGTGCGACCTGATCCTCGGTCGTGTGCCGCTCGACGACTGGCCGGACGAACTGTTCACCGTGAACGACAACGTGCGCCGGGCCGACATTCTCCTCGGCCAGACGCTGCAGCCCGGGGATCCAGTTCGCGCGGCGCGCGATCCGCTCGCTACGCTCGAGGAAATCAAGCGTTCCAACCTGCGCGGCCGCGGCGGCGCCGGATTCACCACCGGCCTCAAGTGGGAGGCGTGCCGCAACGCCACGGGTCCCGCCCGTCACGTCGTTTGCAATGCGGACGAAGGCGAGCCGGGCACCTTCAAGGACCGGGTGCTGCTCGCGAGTTACGCCGATCTGGTGTTCGACGGCATGACGGTGGCCGCGTATGCGGTCGGTGCCAGCCAGGGACTCCTGTATCTGCGTGGCGAGTACCGCTTTCTGCTCGAGCATCTGCAGGACGTTCTCGAGCGCCGCCGCGCCGCACACCTGCTCGGCACCGGCATCGGCGGCCGGCCCGGCTTCGACTTCGACATCCAGGTGCACGTCGGTGCTGGCTCGTACGTCTGCGGCGAGGAGTCCGCGCTCATCGAATCGCTCGAGGGCAAGCGCGGCGTGCCGCGCAATCGTCCACCGTATCCCGTCACCAACGGCTACCTGCAGCAGCCGACCATCGTCAACAACGTCGAGACGCTGTGCGCGGCGGCCCTCATTGCGGTGCACGGCGGCGATTGGTATCGCGGGATCGGCACGCTGAAGTCCTCGGGCACGAAGATTCTCTCGGTGTCGGGGGACGTGGAGCGACCGGGGCTCTACGAATACCCGTTCGGCGTGCCGGTGCGGGAGGTGCTGGAAGACAGCGGCGCCAGCGGCGCGCAGGCCGTGCAGATCAGCGGTCCGTCCGGGGCCTGCATCGATGCCTCTGAGTTCGACCGCCGCATCGCGTTCGAGGACTTGCCGACCGCGGGCGCGTTCACGGTGTTCGACGGCAGTCGCGACATGTTCGAGGTCGCCCGGAACTTCGCGCACTTCTTCGCGCACGAGAGCTGCGGATTCTGTACGCCGTGCCGCGTCGGCACCGCAATGCTGGCGGCGACGATGGACAAGATCCACGACGGCAACGGCACCCAGCACGAACTGGAGGAGATGAGCAGGCTCAATCGCGTGCTGAACAGCTCGGCCCACTGCGGCCTGGGGCACACCGCCTGCAATCCGATCCTCGACACCCTGAAGCGCTTCCGCCCAGCGTACGAGCGCAAGCTGCGCTCGCTCGATTTCGCGCCTGCCTTCGACCTCGACGGCGCACTGGCGCGAGCCCGGCAGATGACCGGCCGCGACGATGCCGGCGCGCACCTGGAGCCGCATCCGTGAACGAGTGGCCCAGCTTCCTGCTCGATGGCGAGGAAGTGCCGTTCCGGCCGGGCCAGACCGTACTGCAAGCGGCGCTCGCCGCCGGCCGCTACATCCCACACCTCTGTTACCACCCGGAGTTCACGCCGCACGGCAGTTGCAAGGTGTGCACCGCCAGGGTGAACGGCCGTACGGTCGCTTCCTGCACCACGACCGCCGAGGCGGCCATCGAAGTCGAAAGCAACACGGAGGAACTGAACGACCTGCGCAGGACGCTGGTGCAGATGCTGTTCGCAGAAGGCAATCACTTCTGTCCTTCCTGCGAGAAGAGCGGTAACTGCGGGTTGCAGGCGCTCGGCTACGATCTTGGCGTGATGACCGCGGGCTTCCGGCACCTGTTTCCGGAGCGGCCCGTGGATGCCTCTCACCCGGAGATCTGGCTCGACTTCAACCGCTGCATCCTGTGCGAGCTGTGCGCGCGTGCGTCGCGCGACGTGGACGGCAAGAACGTCTTTGCGCTCGGCGGCCGCGGCCTCGACAAGCACTTGATCGTCAACGCAGAATCGGGTCGGCTCGCCGACACGGACGTCGCCGTCGGCGACAAGGCGGTCGACGTCTGCCCGGTCGGCGTGATCCTGCGCAAGCGGGTCGGTTTCGCGGTGCCGATCGGCCGGCGCCGCTACGACCTGAGTCCGATCAGCGCGCAGGCGCGCGCAGACGCACCGCGGACGCCGGAGAAGTGAAATGACCACTGGCGCTGCGAAGCTGCGGGTCGCGACGACTTCGCTCGCCGGTTGCTTCGGCTGCCACATGTCGCTGCTCGACATCGACGAGCGGCTGTTCGCGCTGCTCGAGCGCATCGAGTTCGACCGCTCGCCGCTCACCGACATCAAGCGCTGCGGGCCGTGCGACATCGGCATCGTCGAGGGCGGCATCTGCAACGCCGAGAACGTGCACGTGCTGCGGGAGTTCCGCGCGAACTGCCGGATCCTGGTCGCGATCGGCGCGTGCGCCGTCAACGGCGGGTTGCCCGCACAGCGCAACCACATCGACCTCGGCTTGTGCCTGCAGGAGGTGTACCTCACCGAACCGAGCGTCGCGAAGGGCATGATCCCCAGCGACCCGGAACTGCCGCTGCCGCTGGACAACGTGCATCCGCTGCAGGAGGTCGTGAAGGTCGACTACTTCATTCCGGGCTGTCCGCCCTCGGCGGATGCGATCTGGAAGTTCCTGACCGACCTGATCGAGGGTCGCACGCCGAAGCTCGGCTTTGGCCTCATTCAGTACGACTGAGATGCGATGAACACCCGAGCGCTCGAAACCGCCGACCAACCCGAGCGACTGCGTCGCGTAGTGATCGAACCGCTGTCGCGCGTCGAAGGTCACGGCAAGGTCACGCTGCTGCTCGACGAGGACGACCATGTCCGGCAGGCGCGCCTCCACATCGTCGAGTTCCGCGCATTCGAGAAGTTCATCCAGGGCCGCCCATACTGGGAGGTGCCGGTGATGGTGCAGCGGCTCTGCGGCATCTGCCCGGTCAGCCACCACCTCGCCGCGTGCAAGGCACTCGACCAGGTGGTCGGCGCGACGCAACTCACGCCGACGGCGGAGAAGATCCGTCGACTGATGCACTACGGGCAGATCCTGCAGTCGCACGCCCTGCATTTTTTCCATCTCTCGTCGCCCGACCTGCTGTTCGGGTTCGACTCGGACCTGTCTCGCCGAAACATCGTCGGCATCGCCGCCCGGTACCCCGAAATTGCCAGGCAGGGCGTGCTGTTGCGCAAGTACGGGCAGGAAGTCATCCGTCACACGGCGGGCAAGCGCATTCACGGCACGGGGTCGGTTCCCGGCGGCGTCAACAAGAGCCTGGCCCGCGAGGAGCGCGATGCGCTGCTCGCGGGTATCTACCAGGTGATCGCGTGGAGCCGCGACGCGGTGCGACTGGTGCAGCGCCTGTTCGAGGAGAATCTGGAGACGTACCGAACGTTTGCAAGCTTCCCGGCGCACACGCTGAGCCTGGTGCGTGCCGATGGAGCGATGGACCTCTATCACGGCGGCTTGCGCGCCCGTGACGCGACCGGAAAGACGCTCTTCGATCACGCCGACTACGATCGCTACTGGGAGCAGATCTCCGAGGAAGTGAAGGCGTGGTCGTACATGAAGTTCCCGTTCCTGTGCGCGCTCGGGCCGGAGGAGGGCTGGTACCGTGTCGGGCCGCTTACGCGCGTGACGCGTTGCGATTTCATTCCGACTCCGCTCGCCGACCGCGAGCGCCGCGAATTTCTGGCGTTCGACGAGGGCCGCGCCGCGGCCTCGACGCTCGGCTTTCACTGGGCGCGGATGATCGAGATGCTGCACGCTGCCGAGGCGATCAAGGACCTGCTGCACGACGCCGACCTGCTCGGCAGCGACCTGATGGCGGGCGGTCAGCGGCAGGCCCGCGGCGTCGGTGTGATCGAGGCGCCGCGCGGCACGCTGATCCACCACTACCGGGTCGACGAGGACGACCTGGTGGTGCGCGCGAACCTGATCGTCTCCACCACGCACAACAACCAGGCGATGAACCTGGCGATCCGCGAAGTGGCGCGCAAGTACCTCGACGGCCGCAGGCTCACCGAGGGGCTGCTGAACCACATCGAGGTCGCGATCCGTGCGTTCGACCCGTGCCTGTCCTGTGCAACCCATGCGATGGGCAAGATGCCTCTGGCCGTCGAATTGCTCGACGCCGAGGGTGTGCAGGTCGATCGGCTGGTGCGCGGATGAGCGAGCCGCGGTCCCCGTTGCTGGTGCTGGCGGTCGGCAACCCGAGCCGTGGCGACGACGCGCTCGGTCCGGCGCTGGCGGAGCGACTGGCGGCGGCGGCGCTGCCCGGGGTGGACGTCATCGACGACTTCCAGCTGCAGGTGGAGCATGCGCTCGACCTGGTCGGCCGGCGCACCGTGATTTTCATCGACGCTGGCATCGGGACCCCGGCACCGTTCGAATGGCGGCGGGTCGTGCCGGCACCGGAGTTCCTGCACACCTCGCATGCGCTGTCGCCCGAGGCCGTCCTGGCGACCTACCTGCGGGTGCAGGGCGAGCCGCCACCCGAATCGTGGGCGCTCTGCGTGCGGGGCGAGAGGTTCGAGCTCGGCGAGCCATTGTCCATGGTCGCTCGCGAATCCCTGGAGGCAGCGTGGCAGGTGCTCGAGCGGGCCTGCCGCGGTCATTGACAGGTTCGACGGCCCGCGAATAAGGTCCGGCCCGGTTACCGTCGGCAGCCGAGAGGAGCAGAGTCGATATGAAGAACCGGCCGTTTCACCACCGCGTCGGTTTCGCCATGGCCGGGATCCTGGCCGCCCTGCGCACGGAGCACAGCTTTCGCACGCAGGTGTTCGCGGCTGTCGCAGTGCTCGGCGTGCTGGCCTGGCTGCGGCCTGCGCCACTCTGGTGGGCGATCATCGTGCTGGCGATCGTGGCCGTGCTGGGAACCGAGCTGCTCAACACCGCCGTCGAGCGCCTGGCCGACCACCTGCACCCCGAGGCACATCCCGGGATCAAGGCCGTGAAGGATTGCGCCGCCGCCGCGGTGTTCATCGTCAGCCTCGGGGCTGTGTGCGTGGCCGTGGCCTTCGTCCTCGCCTTCCTGCAGCAATGAGCAGAGCTGCGTCCCGCCGACTCAATGCAGGGGCACGAGAAACGTCAGCATCAGGCCGCGATCGACCGGAACCAGCATGGCGGAAGTACTCGACGGCGTGCCGTCGCGACGATTCATCGTAAAGTTTGCCGTCGACAGCCCCAGCGCAGCACCGGCAAGGACATCCGACGTCCAGTGTGCGTTGTGTTCGACGCGACTGTACGCGGTTACGCCGGCAACGCCGTAACCCACGAACCTGCGCAGCCAGCGATACTTGTCGTCGCCGGACTCCGCAAACACCGTGCCGATGGCGAACGCTGCGCTCGCGTGCAGCGACGGAAAGGAATCGCCGCTGCTGAACCACTTGTTGGGGTCGGCCGTTTCATTGGGCCTCTGGCGGCCGGTGGCATACTTGAGTATCTCGGTGCTGGCCGCGCTCAGCACGGTCGCCTCGAGCATCGACCCCAGTTCACGGTAGCCACCGGGATCGTCGAGAGCTCCCGCCAATATCCAGGTGCCCGCGACCAGGATTGCGGCAGGAAGCGCATCGCTTGCAGAGTTGGAGTCCTTGCCGCTGAGCGCGTCACTGGAATTCTTGACGAAATGCGTGCGGACGTCGTCGTCGTACTGGTGCGCAATGCCGAGGACGACCAGGGTGCCGCCGAATTCCAGCCAGTCACGCTGGTCCCAGCGCAGCGGCGCGGTGAAATAGAGCTTGGCATCTTCCAGCGCCTCCCGGGGCTGGACCGCCTGGGCCGCGCAGGTTGCGGAGAGTCCCATGCAGGCGATCTGTGCAGCCGCGAGCAGGCAGACAGCACGCGTGAACGGGGTCGGACGGCGGGGGCGTTCGTGACTCAGGATCTGGATCAATGTTCGCTCCCGCAATCACACCCGAAGACATGTCGAAAGACAGCGACTCATGGCGGGATGCCGGGGGCCCTCCGGGAGTCGCGGTCAGGTTAGCAGTCCTGCACGCAGCCAGACAGCGACCGAAATCCGGTCTTCGCCGTCTAATTGTCCGGGCTATCCACACCTCGCCACCAGCGGCTCGGCTCCGACCACCAGAAACTGAAAAACCTATTAAGATCAATTAGTTAATTACAAGCGCGCGCAGGAATGCGACGGCAGGTAAACTAACAAGCTGTCTGCCCTGTGGCCCCCCGCCAATTCCCTGGTAACTCACTGATGCAAGACGTTTCCACGACGCGCGCCGTGCCTGCTCCGATCAACTGGCTGACGACCGTGCTGTTCACGGTCACGCCGCTCGCCGCGCTGATCTTCGTGCCGTGGTTCGGCCTGGCCCACGGCTACAGCGTGGCCGCGGTCGTGCTGTTCGTCGTGGTGCTCTGGGCCTGCGGCATCGCGATCACCGCCGGCTACCACCGCCTGTGGTCGCATCGTGCCTACGCCGCGCACTGGTCGGTACGGTTGTTCTTCGCGATCTTCGGCGCGATGGCGATGCAGAACAGCATCCTCATCTGGGGTTCGCAACACCGCACGCACCACCGGTTCGTGGACGACGTGGACAAGGACCCATACAGCGCGAAGCGCGGCTTCTGGTTCTCGCACATGGGCTGGATCCTGCGCAATTACCCGAGCGGCGCGAACGACTTCTCGAACGCGCGCGACCTCGAACGCGACCCGATCGTCATGTTCCAGCATCGCTACTACCTGCTGCTCGTCATCGGCATGAATGTCGCGTTTCCGCTCGCGCTCGGCTGGGCCGTGGGCGACGTGTGGGGCGTGTTCCTGCTGGCTGGCCTGCTGCGCCTGGTGGTCAATCACCACTTCACGTGGTTCATCAACTCGCTTGCTCACATGTGGGGCACGCAGCCCTACACGGACGAAAACACCGCGCGTGACAACCCCGTGCTTGCCCTGCTGACCTACGGTGAGGGTTACCACAACTTCCACCACATCTTCCAGAACGACTACCGCAACGGCATCAAGTGGTGGCACTGGGACCCGACCAAGTGGCTGATTTCGGCGCTCTCGGCGCTCAAGCTCGCGACCGGGCTCAAGCGCGTGCCCGACCTCTGGATCCAGCGCGCGCAGCTCGCGATGCAGTTCAAGCGGATGGAAGCGGCCCTCGCGAAGCGCACGGCCCGCGGCTATGCAGACGAGCAGGTAGAGCGCCTCAAGGCCCGCGTGGCCGAGGAATACGCCGCGTTCCGCAAGTCGCTCGAGGAATGGGCGAAGGTGCGTGACGAGTGGGTGGCCAACCGCAAGCAGCACCTGCTGCAGAAGTGGGAGGAGACCAGCTTCCGTCTGCGATTGCGCGAGATCGAGCAGGGCCTGCGCATCCAGCGCCGCCGGCTCCGCGTAATGACCAAGGCCTACGCGTAAGAAACAGGGGGACTGTCCCCTGCTCAGTCACGGAAGTTCGTGAACTGCAGCGGCAGTTCGTAGCCGCCTTTCTTCACCATTGCAATCGCGTCCTGCAGGTCGTCGCGGCTCTTGCCCGTGATGCGCACCTGCTTGTCCTGGATCGCGGCCTGCACCTTCAACTTCGAGTCCTTGATCTGGCGCTGGATCTTCTTGCCGAGTTCGGTGTCGATGCCCTGGCGCAGCGTCGCGACCTGCTTCGCCGTCTGTCCAGTGATGACCGGCTCGTCGATCTTCAGGCAGGCCACGTCGATGCCGCGCTTCGCGAGCTTCAGCTTGAGGATCTCGATCATTTGCTTCAGTTGAAAATCCGCCGGCGCACTGAGCGTCACCACTGACTCCTTCAACTCGAACTTGGCATTCGTGCCTTTGAAGTCGAAGCGCTGGCCGACCTCGCGGCTGGCCTGGTCGACCGCGTTGGTGAGTTCGTGGGGATCGAATTCGGAAACGATGTCGAAGGAAGGCATGGTGGCGGTAGGGGGTAGGGGGCAGGGGTTAGAGGATAGCGGATGGCGGGTAGTACGGCGCAAAGGCCCGCGGTTGACTGGCGGTCCCCGCGGACAGCGGACGAGGGTCTCGTCGATCCTGCCGGGCGGATTCTTCCTCAAATTGTGACGTGTTGCAGCAGATTCGGGGTTGCTCTGCAGACCCGGGACTTGTACCGGGGCCGGCGGAGCGGGAGGTTGGGGATGCGGCCCGACGAGAAGGGTGCAGCGCGATGACGGCGTGCAACCGCAGTTGCGCGCCCAGCGAGTGCATCGAGCTCGGGGGCCGGGTTCGAGGATCCGGGACGGCAATTCCGCGATGCGGCGGGTGCTGGCGCGGGGAGTTCGGGAGTGAACACCGATGCTCAAAATGGATCCGGTCGAGTTGCGCAAGGCGTTGGAGCAGCTGGAGGAGGCCACGCACGACCATGTCGAGTGGCACGAGAATCTGCTTCGCGCGCTCGCCCGCAGACTTCCGTTTGCTTTGAAAGATCTCGCGGAGCGCGCGCACCTCGATTGTCTCTTTGGCCGATGGTATTACGAGCGGGCGCTTGCCGAGCTATGGGGGCAGCCGGCTTTCGCAGCGATCGGGACCGAGCACGAGCGCCTGCACCTGATCGCGGCTCGCTACCTCACCCGCTATCTGCGGCCCTATGACAAGGTGTTTCGATACGGCGGCATCGCGCTGCATCAGCTGGGATACGACGGTAACGACGAGCACGAAGCTCAAGCGGCTGCATATCGAGGACGCCACGGGGTGAATGCGCCCGACGGTCGACAACGACGATCCGCGAGAGCATCGTGGTCCAGTGAACGACGATCTCCCGAACCTGCTGACGCCGCCGCCGGTGAGATTCCGGTGGGGTAACCGGGTGCTGCGCTGGTATTTCGCACCGCAGTACCTGCATCTGGATCGAGCAGACGCGAGTCGGCCGACGCTCTTCGTCGGCAATCATTCCGTGTACGGCGTGCTGGATGTCATGTTGTTCGCCGACGGCCTGTACCGGGCGGGCGGGATTTTCCTGCGTTCGCTCGCCGACCGGAATCACTTCAAGGTCCCGGTGTGGCGCGATTTCGTCGTACAAACGGGCGCGGTCCTCGGCAGCCGGGCGAACTGCGCCGCGCTGATGCGCCACGGGGAGCACATCCTGGTGTTCCCCGGCGGCGCGCGTGAAGTCTTCAAGCACAAGGGCGAGGCCTACCGGCTGATCTGGAAGGAACGCTTCGGCTTCGTCCGCCTCGCGATCGAGCACGGCTACACGATCACGCCGTACGCGACGGTCGGGGCGGAAGAGGCCTTCGATGTGCTGCTGGACTCGAGTGACTACATGAGCACGCCCGTGGGACGCTACCTGAAGGACACCGGCATCGCCGACGATTACCTGCGTGGTGGAGAGGAATTTCCGCCGCTGGTGAGGGGCCTTTGGCTGACCATGATCCCGAGACCCGAGAAGCTGTATTTTTCGGTAGGCAAGCCCATTGACATGGCCCGCTACCGTGGTCATTCCAAAGATCCTGCGGTATTACAGCGGGTGAGGGCTCGGGTGGGCCGGTCGCTGAATCAGCTGATCGCGGAGGGGCGTGAGCGTCGCGCGCAGGATACGGGGCCAGGAACGCTGCGCCGGTTACTCAACCGACTGTAACGATCGCGCACGAGTCGCCGGGCGCCGGTAAGGAGTTGATCGAAAATGGAAGAGTACTGGGCAACTCGCACGGGGCGGTGGCGCAAAGCGATGCAGGCCGTGGCCGTACCTTCGCTGGCAGAGCGGCTGTATCGCGTGATTCGCGCCGATGTGGAGGCGAAGCAGTTGCCGGCCGGGGCGTTGTTACCCACGAGCGAGCGCGTGGCCGGCGAACTGGGGATCAAGCCCGCGGACGTTCAAGCGGCCTATGTGCAGTTGCTGTCGGAAGGGTTGCTCGAGGAGCGGGACGAAGGCCGGATGTGCATTGCCGGCGACGACCACGAGGCGAGCGTCGGAGACGCCACGCAAGTTCGCTTTGAGGCTGCGTTGCTGAGAGCGGTGCGTGAAGCGGCCGCGCGCGGTCTGACGAGTAGCGAGGCGACGGGGATGTTCAAGGCGGCGCTGCTGCGCGTGCAAGGGATGGAGCGGAAGCCGACGCCGAAAGAGTGAAGGTCCGTCGTGGTCGCCTGGCCCGTTGACTGGGCGTGCCGGGATTCAGGGCCAAACAGGGCTCTGGAATCGTGGCGGAAGCTTGCGCACTGCGACGAAGCGCAGGCGGACGTTGCGGCCTGACCAGTACTTACCCTGGAGGGCGCCCCTGGCGTCGACCTTCGCGTGATAGAGCAAGGCTGTGTCGCCGTCGAATCGCGACAGGCGCAGCTCGTTGCCGCGCACTTCTCCCGTCAGGAAGCGCTGTTCCCCGGACCGCAGCAGCATCGTGCCGGTGACGTGCTCGTATGACTGGCTCAGTACCGCGACACCGGGGGTCCGGCGGCCCTGCCCGTCGGTGAAGGTCACGGCCCAGCGGCCCGATACGTCTGCATTGTCGGTGAGCGGGTCGGCGAAGAAGCGCCAGGTCTTGCCGAGGTCGGCCTTGAACGCCAGTACTTCATTGCGGCCGCGCGCGCGCGGGAACGTGACCTCGCCGCGCAACGCCCCGCCGGAGATGGTCGCAGTCAATCGGCCGCCCGACCCCGGCATCACCGCCGAGAGACGCCCCGGCGCTGCCTTCACGTCGCTGACCCGCACGCGTTGCTCGCCATTGACCAGGTACAGCACGAAGCCGGCCTCTTCACGCGCGACGTCGAGCCCGAACGGGATGTCGGCACCCGGCACCTCGAGCGTCGCGCGATAACTGCCGGGCTGCAGGTCGCGGCTCGGCTTCGCGCAGCCGGCCGGCAGTAGGGCGAGCGTCGCCAGCGTGATGAGCGCGGCGGACAGGCGTGCGGTGCGAAGTCGAGGGCAGGTCATGCTCGTCGGGCGTCGCGGATCGGTCAAACCTTGAGGGCCGTGCGGACCTTGTCCACCAGGTTTTCGCCGCCGTGCTCCTTCATGAAGTCGATGACGATCGGGCCGAATTTCCTGGCCGTGTCGAGATCGACGCCGAGTTCGGTGAACGTGGCCGCGAGCCCGGCCCAGCGGCCGGCGCTGCTGCGCCCGCCGAGCAGTGAACCGAGCCCGCCCGCGAGCGAACTGAGCGCGCTCGGCGGCGGCGCGCTCTTCAGCAGTTTCTCGGCGCCGGGCATGTCGGTGAGGAACTCGGCGAAATCCGCGCGGCTCAGGTTCTGCTGGCCAGTGCGCAGCAAGGCCACCAGCCCGCCCCGCGCCTGCTCCTTGCTGACGCCGAGGTCCATGGTCAGTTTCTTGATCAGGGTATCCATCGCGAATTGCTCCGTGCAGCCAGGCCCGGATTCTACGTCATGGGCACCCAGACGAGCGCGAGGTCCTCGACCGCGATGTCCGGTTTCCTCGGCTTGGCCGCGGCGGTCTCGATGCGGATCGTCGCGGGGTCCAGTTCGGACTCGAGTCGGCCGACCTCGGCCTCGAATTCGGCGTTGAGCGTTTCCTGCTGTTCCCGCAATGCGTCGGCCTCGGCCTGTGCATTGGCCACGTCGGCGCGCTCCTTGCTGACGCGGCCGACGCCGCGAGCAGCAGTCGAAGCCTGACGCAGCGCGCTGGAGCGGCGGCCGCCGAACAGCGCGCCGAGCAGGCTGCCGCCGACGGACAGCGCGGTGGACATCGTCTGGCTGCTCGCCTGGGTCTTCTCGCGCTCGATCCTCTGTTCGGCGCGCCGCTGACGGTCGTCGAGGGTGGCTAGCCTGGAAGCGTATTTCTTCCGCAGTGCATCGACCGCCGCGTCGCGCTTCTCGCGCAAGGCCTGCGCGAGGTGCGCGCGGAATTCGCTTTCGGTGCCGCCGGGCGCCGAAGCCATCTTCAAGTCCGGGCAGCGGAAAGTGTGCACCGCCGCCGATCGATAGACTTCATCCGCAAGCGCTGCGCTCCACGCACGGTGGTTGCGGCTCGACAACGCAGAGGCCGGGATGTCGGCAAAGGCGGCGCCGGCGGCGGGTCCCGCGGCAAAGTTCGGTCCGGGTTCCGGCGCGATTTCCGCTTGCGCCCAGTCCGGACCGTCGCCATCGAGCGGCGCGAGGTAATACCACGACTCCCACGCGTCCATGCCGGCCTTGGCATCTACGAAGTGCGCCCGCACTCGCGCTCCGATCCGCGGCTGGTAAGTGATGGCCTTGTCGCCGGCCGCGCCCGCGACGAACCGCTCGGTGACGCCCGCCTGCAGCACCGGCCGCGCCGTTGCCGTCGCGCTGGCCGGTTTGTCGCCGCTCGGTGCCGATGCGGCGGTGGCCGCGGTGGCCGCAGTGGCCGCAGTGGCCGCAGCCGCGGGCCGTACCGGTGTCAGCCGCTTGATCTCGTTGAGGGTCAACGGTCCGCGCAGGTACGACAGCGCCCAGCGCGTGCGCATCAGCGTCGTCGCGTCGTCGTGCACGTTGCGCATCAGGAACGTGCGCTGCTCTAGGTTCGACATCAACGACTCGAGGCCGGCCTTGTCGAGTCCGCCCGCCGCGTCGGTGCCGAGCAGTCCCTCGATCACGCGGGCCTTGTCACGCTCGGTCTGCAGGCGGCCGATGAACCAGGTGCCGGCGTTGCCGAGACCCTTGTAGTCGAGATCCACCGGATTCTGCGTGGCCAGCACGACGCCGAGACCGAAGGCGCGCGCCTGCTTCATCAGGGTGAGCAGCGGCAGCTTCGATGGCGGCATCGCGGTCGGCGGGAAGTAACCGAACACCTCGTCCATGTAGAAGAGCGCGCGCAGGCTGGTCGTGCCGGACTGGCGGCGCATCCACGCGACCATCTCGTTTGCGACCAGCGTGACGACGAACATGCGCTCGGCATCGCTCAGATGCGCGATCGAGATGATCGCGATGCGCGGCTTGCCGGCGTCCGTGTACAGCAGCTTCTGCACGTCGAGCGCGTCGCCTTCGAGCCACGCCGAGAATCCCGGCGCAGCGAGCAGCCCGTTCACGCGCAGTGCGAGTTCCATCCGGTCCTTCGCCGGAAAGAAGCTCTCCACGTCGAACACGCCGATCTTGTCGAACGGCGGCTTCTGCACGGTCTGGATGATGGCGGCCAGGTCCGGGCTCTCGCCCTTGCGCCACGCCGTGTCGAGAATGGCGGAAAGCAGGATGTGCTCGCGGCTCTTGACCGGGTCGGCAGCGATGCCGATCAGCGCGAGCAGCCCGGCCACGGCCGAACCGATGCGCTCCCTGAGCGCAGTGGCGTCACCGGCGAGCGTCGCGTCGGGCGCCGTGAACGATCGCAGGATCGACAACGGGCGGCCCGCGTTGGATCCCGGGGTGTAGATGGCGACTTCCGCCGCCGCACGCAGTCGCGCGATGCGCTCGCCGTCCTCGTTCCATTCCGCGAGACCCCTGCGCCAGTTCTCCGCCGTGGCCGCCGCGAACTCGTCCACCGACTGGTTCTTGCGCGAAGCCTCGCCGGCGTCCACCCACGGCTTGAAATCATCGCTCCGCAGTTCCGGAAATGTCAGCGCCAGGTTGCCGATGTCACCCTTGGGATCGATCGCGATGGCCGGGATGCCGTCGAGCGCGGCCTCCTCGAGCAGCGACAGGCACAGGCCGGTCTTGCCGCTGCCGGTCATGCCGATGCACACCGCGTGCGTCGTCAGGTCGCGCGAGTCGTACAGCGTGTCGTCGCCGAGCTGCCGGGACTTGGGGTCGTATTCCCGGCCGAGATAGAAGACGCCGAGACGTTCGTAGGAGGGGAGGGACATGGAAGTGGGGTAGTGAATAGGGGGTAGGTAGAAAGCGGATAGCGGATAGGGACTAGCGGATAGTGACCAGCGGATCGCGGATAGGGAAGAGGGCGCGCCATGGACCTGCCCGGGATCTCGAATAGGCGCCCGCTGGCAATGCTGTGTGAGAGAATTACGGGCGCACCACGTGGCGCGCCCCGGCTTCGGCGAAAGAGCGATTCCAACGCATGCGACAGGGCAGGTCGACCACCGGACGCGCTCTCCTTGACGGGGCGCCACGGACTCCAGGAGCACGGCATCGGTGAGCGACGGCCCGCTTGCCCTCACCTCCGAGCTGTGTGAACCCCTCGATCCGCTGGAGGTTTTTGCAGCGGCGGGTCCGGCGCCACGGTTCTACTGGGAGCAGCCCTCCGCACGGCGTTTTCGCGTCGGGGTGGGCGGGGCCGTCCGCCTGTCCGTCAGCGGGGCCGGGCGCTTCAGCGCGGCCGATGCTGGCGCGCAAACGCTGTTCGACAGAATCGCCTGGCAAGGCGCGGGGCCGCGTGTCG
>Ga0315276_10000971_pt1 | contig 25344 bp, 20 predicted proteins | sample YL17G05_0_MG_FD_204542 | JGI IMG/M metagenome (GOLD analysis project Ga0315276, IMG submission 204542) | Sediment microbial communities from Yellowstone Lake, YNP, Wyoming, USA - YL17G05_0 | ecosystem: Environmental > Aquatic > Freshwater > Lake > Sediment | place: USA: Wyoming | collected... | reverse complement strand
TACGTCCGCAGGCCGACGGCGGGGCGGTATTCGGCAACGCTGCGTTTGTTTTTATTGGGACTTATGGCCAAGCCGATGCTGATAACGCTGCCGTTCGTATTGCTGCTGCTGGACTATTGGCCGCTGAACCGTTTGCAAAACAAGAAAGATATTTATCGACTGGCGCTGGAGAAGACGCCCTTTTTTGTTTTGTCGGCGATTTTCAGTGTTGTAGCTTTTTGGGCCCAACACGGAGAGAAAGAATTGATGTTAAGATGGCCTGTCAGAATTCGAATAGCCAACGCCTTTATTTCTTATGCCGTGTATATTGAGAAGATGTTCTGGCCCGCGGGACTGGCGGCGTTTTATCCGCATCCGGGGGACAAGTTGTCGATGTGGGGTGCGGCAATTGCGCTTATATTCCTGGCAGGGGTTTCGATTTTGGCGATATACCTGTCGAGGCGTAAATATCTGCTTGTCGGCTGGCTGTGGTATCTTGGGACTTTGGTTCCGGTAATCGGTTTTGTGCAGGTCGGCGTATTTGCGATGGCCGACCGATTTACTTATATATCGCTTACGGGACTATTTATTATTATTGTCTGGGGTACCGATGAGCTTTTAGCCGGTTGGCGATGGCGAAAAATTACGCTGGGTGTGTCAGCGCCGGCGGTTCTTTTGGCGTTGTCGATATGCACCGGCTTTCAGTTACGTTACTGGCAGAACAGCATTACTCTTTTTGAACATTTACTTAAAGTAACCAGCAACAATTATCTGGCGTATAGCAATCTTGGTGTAGCTTACAGCCAGCTTGGCCGTTATCAGCAGGCAGTAGAAAACTTTGAGCAGGCAATCAGAATCAAGCCGGATGTCCCCAAGATACATCGTAACCTCGGCGCTGTTTATGGTAATCTTGGCCGTTATCAGGAAGAAATAGAGGCTTGCCGGAAGGCAATAAAGATAGATCCGGACTATGTTGATGCTTACATAGACCTCGGCGCAGCTCACAGCAGCCTCGGCCGCTATCAGGAGGCAATAGATGACTATAAGCAGGCAATCGAAATTAAGCCGGATGTCGTCGAGGCACATTATAATCTTGGCATTGTTTACGACAAGCTCGGCCGCTATCAGGAGGCAATAGAAGCTTTCGAGCAGGCAATAGGGATAAAACCTGATTATGTCAAGGCACATGATAGTATCGGCGTAGCTTACATCGAGCTTGGTCGATACAACGAGGCGGTAGAAACCCTTAAACAAACGGTAAAAATCAAGCCGGATTATGCTGAGGCCCATTGTAATCTCGGTGTTGCTTACAGCCAGCTTGGCCGCTGGCAGGATGCGGTAGATGCCTGCAAACAGGCCATAAAAATCAAGCCGGGTTATGCCGAGGCTCATTGTAATCTCGGCTTTGCTTACAGCCAGATTAGTCGCTGGCAGGATGCGATAGATGCCTGCAAACAGGCCATAAAAATTAAGCCGGATTATGCCAAGGCACACTATAATCTCGGTATGGCATATATTGCAAAAGGTGACAATGCTTCTGCCTTAGAGGAATACAAAATACTTAAGGCCCTCAATGCAGGAATGGCGGAGAAACTTTTCAGGTTGATTTACAAATAGAAACCTCACCCCTTCGCCGCCCCAATCTCGTCCACCGTCTTGCCTGCCTGCCCCTGCAGGCCGTAGGCAGAGGCCCTCGAGGTGAGTTTCCTTGAATTGACAAACCGAGGGCCCACCGTCCTGCCTGCCCTCGAGGTGTGCTTTCTTGAAATTGGCAGGCGGAGGGTCCGCCATAGTCTCGATGTTTACCCGCCTTCTGTGTGGCGGGTCGTATATCGGGACGAAGTAGGGTCCGCCGTCCGTGTGGCAGATTTAACCCGCCACTTGTCCGCCGGAGTTTACCCGCCGTTTGTCTGGCGGGGCGGATTTCCCGCCCGGCCTCCTGATTATTCCCAATTCTTAAGGAAATACTTGCCATTTTGTCGGCTGATTGGTATAAAATAAACCAATTCACCTTTTGAGAGAAAACCATCCGGGCCGAACTGTTTGCTTGACCCCGGACTTCCCAAAATAAATCCGGCGAAGGTTCGCCGAGTAACACGGTGATGGCGGTTTTGTAATGCGTTTTATGCAGACTGTATAATCATTGTTAGGCTGAGAAAAACAGATATGCAAAATGAGTCACTAGAAATGATCGAGTACTACCGCCTATTGCAGGAAGAGATGCTGCATAGAAAAAAGGTTCTCGACACTCTAATTGACTCCAAACAGCGCTACACCAAAGGCATCCTATGCGAAGACCTAGTGCGGCGATTGTTACGCAGTATCCTTCCGAGCGACATAACCGTAGCCCAGGGTTTTATTTACTATTCTGGCAAAAAGAGTAAGCAGTGCGATGTATTGATCTACAATTCGGCGCGCTACGCCCCATTCCTATCTGTTAACGACCTTGTTGTCTTACCAGCTGAGGCAGTCACTGCCGTTATCGAGGTTAAGACTTGCCTGAACCAATCTGAATTGCTGAAAGCTTTGGACTGCTTCAAAAGTGTTAATGATATTTGCTCCGCAGCCTTGGGCTATTATCCCATCAGGAAGTATGTTCTTGCCTTTAGCTCTGTCAGCTTGGAGACCATTCTTCGTTACAAACACCTAACCCCTTTTCCAAGCGAGTTGCTTGATGCAATATGTATTCTTGACAAGGGATTTGCTTTCAAGCAATCTGGGTCATCCACGAATCCAGAAGTATATGCATCAGAAGATGCCCTTCACTTTTTAGTGGCTCAGCTTCTTGAGCAGTTCTTTTTCTCCACAGGTATGGTAGGCGGGGCAAGGAATCCTTATACAGTTTACTCTGAGCAAATTCGTGGTCAGAGGATTGAGCTTGATAAACAGCAAAACCCAGTCCAACAAAGCGATCCAGCGGACGCGACCGATTAGCTCAAACGTCCGGTGAAATCTGAGCAAGAAGCATGCGACAAAGAGGCATACGGCCTGCCGGTTGGGGCAGAAAAGGCCGAAAAGTGTGTTTTTGGAAATAATAGGGGACGTTTACCTGTTTCGGGGCAGGTAATCTGGGGACACCACTTTATTCACTCAAACTGACCGGGTTTGAAACAAAAATTTGCATAACCAGTTTCTTGACAACCAGTTAATCCTATTTGTCATTCCCGCGAAGGCGGGAATCCAGTTTTTTATAAACAGTGTTAATCCTGTGTGAATCCGTGTCTGAATTAGTCGTTAATTTAGGATTTAATCACTCTGTGTTCTCTGTGTCCTCTGTGGCAGAATTAATTGTTGAAATCTGGGGACACCATTTTCTTGGTTCATAGTTGGTAGTTCATAGTCCGTAGTTAAAAACAATGTCCGTAAGGACTCCTTACGGAGAACAAAACACAATGAACTATGAACCATAAACTCTTTCATTCGACCATCGACTATTTTCGGCCAGCGGCGAACTTGTCCGCCTTGGGCGGATTTATTCGCAGGCCGACAAAGTCGGCGGTGGACGAGACACCAGCCCCGGCGCACAAATATATTTGGAGCACGGGGCTGTGTCGAGTACACCCCACTGGCCGAAAAAAACCTGTTTATCCTGTCTAAAAATTCTCTGCGATCTCTGTGTCCCCTGTGGTTGAATTTATTGTCTTTTTCTTCGTGTCTCTTCGTGTTCATTCGTGGTTAAATTATTTTTTGCTACGAACAACGAACGATGAACTACTTCACATTTCAATCAAATACGCACCCACTCTTCGCCAAATATGGGAAAAAACAAAATTTTTTTCAAATCCCCTTACTCCTTATCCCATAACAACTTACCCCTTCTCCGTGTTCTCTTTTTTTCTCTGTGGTGAATGTTTTTTCGACCAAAATGCGCATCTCCGCCCCATTATAGAGAGACTCTATGTCTCAATGTTGAGTGAAATAAAATTTAATGAAAACAAAAAAAATCCGTGAAATTTATCCGCCGCAGGTGGAATCCGTGTTAATCCGTGGTTAATTTTGACTCTAACCAATTATGGCACAAGACCTTAAAACAAAATCAACTCCTCGCGACTGGTGTCTTCTGATGCACTTTGGAGTATCTCTGGAGTGCTTCTGAATCACTTAGAGTGTGTTCTGATTACAACTGATGACAACTGATGACATCTGATAACAGCGTAGATTCTTCTACAATCGTTAAATTTTACCCATCTTACCAAAAGTGCTTTGGTTTTTAATTGGCCCACCCCTGTTTTTTACGCTAAAAAACAGCTTATGTCTATCGGCTCTGCTGACGTGATTCTTCGCACCTGATGATATCAGAATGGCCGTTGCTGCTGAAAGCTGGTGATACGCTGCGACCTGCGGACACGCCGGCGGTTCTTGTCGGAAGGCTTCTCAAAATATGCCATACGCTTCATATCCCGAATCAGGCCTTCTTTTTCACATAACTTCTTGAAACGCCGAATCATCTGTTGCATTGACTCGCCGGTCCGCGACTTAACTTTCAGCATATCCAAAAACCTTTCCAAAATACCTTATTACAATAACTATTCGTCAAAATCCTTGTGGGCTATAAGTTTACATTGCTTTAATAATTTTTCAAGCACAAAACCGCTTCTTTGAAAAAAATAGCTTTTCAAGGCAAAAAGAGTGTATTTTAAGCAAAAAACCTTCAAATTTTGCCGATTATGAGAACTTTTATTGAGAAGTATTTGTAAATTTGTTAAGATAAATACGGTTTTGGATGTTCTTTTAACCGGAGAATTTTATTTGGCGAACCAACGCGAGACGTTGACAGTCAGAAAAGAGCGGGCGATACTTGTAGCCGCTATTCTGCACAGGCAAAACGATTATGATAACCTGGCGGAACTGACGGCCCTGGCGGAAACAGCCGGTGCGGTAGTGGTGGACAGATTCCCTCAAAAAGTCCGCAAAATAAACCCCGCCACTTATATCGGCAAAGGCAAGGCTGAGCAGCTTGCGGAGCGGGTCAAGCGGTCAAATGCGGACGTGGTAATATTCGACAACAACCTTTCGCCGGGACAAATTCGCAAACTGGAGGAAATAATCCAGGTTAAGGTCATAGACCGCAGCGAGCTTATCTTAGACATATTCGCCACGAGGGCGCAAACCAAACAAGCCAAATTACAGGTTGCGCTGGCACAGTTGGAATACACGTATCCCCGCCTGACAAAGATGTGGTCTCACTTAGATACGGTGGCCGGCGCAGGCGGCGGAACAACCGCAGGTGCTGTCGGCGGCATCGGCACAAGAGGCACTGGCGAGCAACAGCTTGAAATAGACCGCCGGTTGGTCAGCAGAAGAATTACGGAACTCAAACGCGAACTGGTCGAAATCGACAAACGCAAAATCCGCGAGATTGAAGGCCGAAAAGGACTGTTCAAAATCTGCATAGTCGGCTACACCAATTCAGGCAAAAGCACCCTGCTGAACGCATTTACCGATGCAGGGGTGCTTGTGGAAGACAAGCTTTTTGCGACATTGGACACGCGAACGCGGCAATGGACGCCGGTCAAAGGGGTTGACGTGCTTTTGAGCGACACCGTGGGGTTTGTGAAAAATCTGCCTCACCAGTTGGTAGCTTCATTTAAGGCTACGCTGGAAGAGACCATTTATGCGGATTTGCTCCTGCATATTATAGATGCGGCCAACCCGGAGGCTATGAAGCAGATTGAGGCGGTAAATGGGGTTTTGGCGGAAATCGGCTGCGGCGACAAGCCTACGCTGGAGGTGCTTAACAAAATTGATATTGTCAGGAACGTCGGCGAACTGGATATGATGCAGACGCTGCTGCCAAAGGCGGTGTGCATATCGGCCAAGCTGGGGATGGGATTGGACAAGCTGAGCGAGGCTGTGGTGGCACAATATCGCGGCGGCGAGACCCTGCTGCGGGTAACGGGCAGTCAATCCAACGGCAGGCTGCAAAGCTTCCTGCGGGCACACGGCACAATTATCAGGGAGCAATATTTGGATGGCTCGGTTATAACAGATGTCAGATTAGGGCAAAATCACCTGGCTGCACTAAAAAGCCTCGGCGCAGAAATAATCATCAATTCCTGATTTTCTATTGACGATTGAGCCCCAAAAAATAACAATCATAAATCAGGTTATGTTCAACAATATCTCTATAATCGGCGATGGCGGAATGGGCACAGTAATGGCGATGCTGCTGTGCGAAAAGAACATACCTGTTCGTATATGGGGCTACGACGCCAAACAGCTAAAACAGACAGAGCGAATACGTGAAAACAAAAAATTTCTGCCCGGCTATAAACTGCCGGAGGCGATTATCTTCGAGCCGCAAGATAATCGCATAATGGCGGGGGTGGATTTGATTGTCTCGGCTGTGCCGTGCCAGTTTATGCGCCAGGTATGGACCAGGCTGAAGATTCATACGCCCAAAGATGTCCCCATTGTCTCGGTTGTCAAAGGCATTGAAAATGATACCCTGTTGCGACCGACGCAGATACTTACTGGGATACTGGGTGAAGATATAAAATGTGCCGTGCTTTCCGGGCCGACAATTGCGGATGAACTTGCAAGAAAACTGCCGGCAACGGCGTGCGTGGCGTGCAGTGATGAAAAACTGGCGAAAAGTATCCAGCAGACCTTCAGCACGGGTTGGCTGCGGGTCTACACAAATACCGATGTCGGCGGCGTAGAGCTTGCCGGGGCAATGAAAAATATTATCGCCATCGCCGCCGGGATTATAGACGGCATAAAGGCCGGCGACAACGCAAAAGCAGCGCTTTTGTGCAGGGGGCTTGCGGAGATAACCCGTATGGGGATTGCGATGGGCGCAAGGCCGCAGACGTTTGCGGGCCTGGCAGGCCTGGGCGACCTGGTAACAACCTGCATCTCGCCAAAGGGAAGAAACCGTTCGTTCGGCGAAAGGGTCGGCGGTGGACAGCCTGTAAAACAGGCCCAGCAGGCCACCGAGTCGGTCATCGAGGGAATTGCGACCTGCAAATCGGTTTGCGCGCTTGCAAAAAAATATAATGTCGAGATGCCTATTACGCAGGCGGTCTACGAAGTGCTGTTTGAAAATAAGCCTGTGCAGGAGGCAATCACCGATTTGATGAAACGCCAACTCAAGGCCGAATAATATACAACGCCCTCGTCCTATAAGGTTTAATACCGCACAAAAAAACAATTTCCCAGTGAAAATTCCAGGTTTTGCACAATAAGAGCACCAATAATCAGCGGTTTATTTTGCGGCTATCGGCTGAAAATCCATACCAAGCCAATTGAAATCAAATACTGATTTTATCGGAAGCAGCCTGTTAGAAATTATGTGAGTCGGCCACATTTTGTAAACCGCAGGTTGTTTTCTATATTTTATGTAGGGCTGCTTCGTCAATATAAGGCATACTAAAAATAACCTTGCCGGCGAGCGGGTATCTAATACAGGGGTCGGCTTAGAATACCGATAAAATTCAAGATGGCCGTGACAGAAAATGCCTTGGTTGCCTTTGCAGCCATAGAAAATTTTCGGGTTAAACTAATATGTTTCAGTTCGCAAAAAATCATATTTGTCCGATTGGTCTGGACGTAAATGAGGACTATGCGAAGATGGTCCAGCTTGAGAATAACGGCAAAGGGATGCGCCTTGTTGCCGGTGGAATCGAAAACCGACCGGCAGGTGTCCGGCCCGGCAGTGTCGACTGGCAAATGTGGGTAATTGACGCCGTCAAAAAGCTGACTGCAAATGAAAAATTCAGGGACAGAAACATAATATCGGCGATACCGGCAAGTCAGGTGTTCATCGACTATATAAAAACACCGCAGACAAAGGACGAAAAAGGCACCAAACCGGATGATGCAGTGATTTCAAAAATCAAGCAGAGGCTGCCGTTCGAACCTGATAATGCTGTCATAAAATATATACCCACAGAGGATGACAACACCGTCGTGATAGCGACCGAGCGGGAAAAAATCGACAGGTTACTTGCGATATTCGAAAATGCCGACCTGCAAATCAAGTCTATCGGTATTTGGCCGGAGGCCTTGATAAACTGCTATGTCAAATTTTTCGGCAGACGCAAGGCGGACGTTCAATCGGTCGTGCTGCTGCTCGATATAGGAACAAATTGCACCAATGTTGTGATTTGCCGTCATAAGAATCTTCTCTTCGCCCGCTCGATACCGATAGGGACATCACAGATGGAGACAATCAGCGGCGATGAAATAACAAGGCTGGTAACGGAACTTACCGCCTACAGGCGGCAACTGGGTCTTATGTACAGAAATGCACAGATAGAACGTTTGCTTTTCATCTCCGGACAGACGGTAAATAAAAACATATATACCGCAATAGCAAAGCAGATGGAACTGCCTGCTCATATAGGCGAATGTCTGGCCGCCGTGGAAATCCCCGCAGGCGGCGAGATAGAAAGAAGTGAAAATAAATCCAGTTGGGCCACCGCTTTTGGCCTTAGTCTCTCACAGGAATAATAAGGAGCGAAAAAATGCTTAACATAAACTTTGTGCCGGATGATTATATTCGAAACAACGAGTCTTACAGAACAAACCTGATTTACCTGGCATTGTTCGGGATTGTGATGGCGGCGCTGGGCGGTGTGTTTCTGGCCATCAAAATACGACAGCACGCCTGGAGCGTCAGAGAGAACGTCGCCAATGTAAAAATAGCCCAGGCACAGGAGTCCCTGAAGCAATTCGAGGAGCTCCAGACAAAAAGGATGGAAATGATGAAAAGGGCCCTGACGACAACCGAGCTGCTGGAGCCGGTGCCGAAAAGCGTTCTGCTGGCATCGCTGACCAACAGTATGCCGGCGGGTGTTTCGCTGCTGCAACTGAAGGTTATTCAAAAAGAGGTCCAGCAGAGCCAGCCTTCGGTCGCCGCAGCCACCAAATATCAGGCTGCACAGAACGAAAAGGTAAATGCTGCCAAAGAGCCGCAGAAAAAAAATGTGGAGACGCAGATTAGCCTCGAAGGTATCGCCGCCAGCGACCGTCAGGTTGCGGCCTATATCGGGCGACTGAGCAATTCAGTGCTGCTGGAGAACGTGGAGCTGGTGGAGTCGAAGGAATGTAAAATAAATGATGAAACGTTCAGGCAATTCAAGCTGACAACAACGCTTAAAAAAGACTTTCATCTTACGAAGGAAAATATCAAAAACCTGAAACCCGGAGCATAAAATTTAAGGGGCAAAAAAATGCCAAGCGGTTTAAGAAAAATTGTGTTTTTCGTTTTCCTGGCTGGTCTGACCTACGTCGGGTACAAATATATGATTAAGCCGGCCAACAATCACCTTGCGGAGCAGCAAAAACGCGTCCAGACGAAACTGACAAAACTGGCGGAATTTGAAAAGGCCACTGCCCAGGTCAAAAACCTGGCTGCACAAATAGAGAAGCTGGAGGAAGCCATAAAGTTCTTTGAAAGCAGGCTGCCGCCCACAAGCGAGATAGACAAGGTTCTTCAGGATATAACCGTAATCGGAGAAAAGCAGGGGCTAAAGTCGAAAAGGATATTGACCCTGAAAAACAAAAACAACAGCGGTTATGTGGAGCAGCCGTTAAAAATGGAGCTTGAAGGCAATTTCAACTCGTTCTATTCGTTTCTTCTGGAGCTTGAGAAACTTCCCCGAATAATGAAAATCAGCGAGCTGAACCTGAGCAAACAGCAAAAAGCCGAAGGGGAAATAAAGACTGATTTTATCGTGAGTATATTTTTTCAGGATAAAACAAGTTAAGAAATCAACTATCACTTAAAGGAAACCTGATTATGCTGTCCTTTTTACACGAGAATGAAAACAAGGAACTGCCGGAACCGCAAAAGCCTGCAGATACGGACGCCAAACAGACACAGAAGCAGGACTACCTGACCACGACAGGTCGGGGCAAAAATGCCCGCAGAAGCACAGTGCTGCTCGCTGTCCTGTTCGGCATAGGCATATTGTGCCTGTGGTTTATGATAAAAAAATCCGTGCCTGCTCCGGCGGCGGCTTCCCCAAACAGCGGCATTAACCAGCAGGAAGCACTAATTGAGGCGGCTGTCGCCCGGCTAACCGGCGTCGGAACAGAAATGCTCAGTAGAATAGATGAAATAGTAAACAAGTTCTATGAGCTTTCAAATACGAAGCAAATACAACTCAATGAACTGATTAAAAATCCTTTCATATATGACCCGTTCGCCGGCAGCACCCCGGAGGGCTCCGATGAAAAATATTCCGCCGCCGATGGCGGACAATTACTTATGCAGCAGGCTGGAAATATGCAGCTTTTGAGTATTATGAAAACAGGCCGGGACAACTGCTGTATGATTGACGACAAAGTGCTCCGCGAGGGAGATACGATAAAAGGCTTCAAAGTTCGCCAAATCGGCAGCAACTTTGTCAAACTGGAACAGAACAATCTTGAAATAGTGTTAAAGCTACTGGAATGAAACTACCATTTTTATTTGAAAAAAAGCGGGATTTAGCACAGGCTGGTGCTGATATTAAAAAGACCCCTCCTGGCAATGCAGACGAGCTGGTCAGGGAGGATGAAAACCAGTTCATACGCGGCCTAATCGAACTTTATTCGCCCGAAGACGGCGGCAAATCGCATCCCTACGATATAGCGGATGTGCTGGTGGAAATGGGTAAACTCACCCGGCAGCAATGCGAACAACTGCGACAGGAGCATTCGGAAAAGACCGGCAGCGATATCGAGACCCTGCTGCTGAAAACCGGGATGAGTAATCCCGATGATATTTTGACGGCTAAAGCCAAACTTTACGGCCTGGAATTTCGACAGATAGACCCCCAGACAATAGACAAGGAGACTTTTAATAAACTCGATATAGATTTCATAAAAGGCAATTCTGTTATGCCGATAGCGATAGAAAACGAGAACCTGGTTGTTGCAACAAGTCAGCCTGAAAACGTCTTTGCAATAGAAGAGGTAAAAAGGCAGACCAGGATGAAGGTGCAGGTGATAGTATGCACACAGGAAAATATCAACGCCGCCTGCCGCAGCCTGAAAGAAGAAAAAATCGGCAATTGCGTCGATGATATTATCAGCGATATTGCCGATGTTGAAATCGTTCAAAATCAGGAGGGAGACCTCGAAGACATCGAGAAAATGGCGGGACAATCACCCGTCATTAAATTCGTCAACTACCTGATTAGCAACGCAATAACCGGCGGCGCAAGTGATATTCATATCGAGCCGAAAAAGGGCTATACCAAAATAAGATACCGCATAGACGGAATACTCTTTGAAATAATGCAGTCGCCATCGAAGATACATCCTGCCGTCGTATCACGCGTCAAAATTATGTCAAACCTCGACATTTCCGAAAGACGGCTGCCGCAGGACGGGAAAATATCCGTCATCGTTGACGGCAGAGAAATCGATTTGCGGGTCTCGACACTTCCCACAAATTACGGAGAAAAGGTGGTCATCCGCGTGCTGGACAGCAGGTCGATTATGAGAGGTCTCGAACAACTCGGTATGGAGACTGATGCGATGGAGACATTCCGCAAACAGATAGACCTTCCGCACGGAATACTGCTTGTCACCGGCCCTACCGGCTCCGGCAAAAGCACCACGCTCTACTCGGCGCTGTGCCAGATGGACGGAAACAAACTGAATATCTCGACGGTCGAAGACCCGGTCGAATATAAACTGGATTTTTGCAGCCAGGTGCAGGTGAACGAGAAGATTGGGCTGGATTTTGCTTCTTCTCTGCGAAGCCTGCTGCGCCAGGACCCCGACATCATAATGATAGGCGAAATAAGAGATAACGAAACGGCACGAATAGCGGTGCAGGCCGCCCTGACCGGACATCTGGTCCTCTCGACCCTGCACACTAATGATGCCGCCAGCAGCATTACAAGACTGGTCAATATCGGCATCGACCCATACCTGATAGCAGCGTCACTCGATGCCGTGCTTGCTCAGCGGCTGGTAAGAAAAATCTGCCCCAAGTGCAAAGAGGGTTACAAGGTTCCGGAAAATATGCGCAAATACGTCGAAAGAACGGGAGTCAAGCCGAAGGAACTCTCCCGCGGCGCCGGCTGCAATTACTGCAGAAACTCGGGCTACTCGGGCAGAATTGGAATTTATGAACAACTGGTCATCGACGACAAATTCAGAGATATGATTAGCAGGGACGCATCCATCGACAATATGCGAAAGGTGTTCCGTGAAAGCGGTCAGCCGAACCTGTTCGATGACGGAATAAAAAAGGTAAAAGCCGGGCTGACAACAATTGAAGAGGTGCTGCGCGTAACAACCGATGTTTACAGTCAGAACACAAAAGGAGATTCGCCGGAAAATACGAATTAAAACCAAGCTTTGTGCAGCATATTTGTTATAGATTTGTGCTTACTGTTCGGTAAATACGAGGTGCGAAATGAAAAACTATGATATGATGAACGTTAAGACCATACTGGAAATTGCGGTCGAGATGATGGCAAGTGACATACACATCAACGTCGGCCTGCCGCCGATGGTCCGCAAAAACACCGAGCTAATCAGCCTGGATTTCCCCGTCGTCAGCAATGACGACGCAAAGGAAATGGTTCTGACTATGGTCGGACAGGACAGGTTCAAAAAATTCGAGGAACACAGAGACGTCGATTTCTCCACGATGCTCGACAGCGGCCACCGGTTCCGCGTCAACGCCCATTATCAGCGCAATACAATCGCAATCTCATTCAGAGTGATTACGAACCAGATTCCTTCGATAGCCGAACTGCACCTCCCCTCGATAACTATGGAGCTGACAAACCTGCCCAGAGGCCTGGTGCTGGTAACCGGCCATACGGGTTCGGGCAAAAGCACAACGCTGGCCTCGATGATAGGAGTTATAAACTCAAAATACAAAAAACGCATAATCACGCTCGAAGACCCCGTAGAGTATGCTCTGGAAAACAAACTGTGTATGATAGAGCAGCGGGAAATTGGCTCTGATTCGCCGGACTTCGCATCGGGACTCAAACACGTCTTAAGGCAGGACCCCGATATAATTATGGTCGGCGAAATGCGAGACCTCGAAACAACAAGCTCAACCATTACCGCCGCCGAAACAGGACACCTGGTCTTCAGCACCCTGCACACAATCAACGCACCGCAGACCGTCGAGCGTATCATAGATATTTACCCGGCAAATCAGCAGAACCAGATAAGAACTATGCTCGCCAACACCCTGCAGGCTGTTCTATCTCAAACGCTATTCAAACGAATAGACAAGCCCGGTATGGTGCCCTGCACGGAAATACTCCTCTGCACCTCTGCGGTCAGAAACTGCATCCGCGAAAACCGGATATACGAAATACCAAACATAATTGAGACCTCACGCCGGCTGGGTATGCAGAATATGGACTACAGCATCGCCGCTATGTATTTCAAGGGACACATAGACAAGGAAGAGGCGATAATGCGTTCAACCAATCCTGCAAAGCTGGAAAAAATGTTTAATTCCGGGGAGAAACCCGACTTTGCTTTGGAACCCGAAATGGCATCCAAAAATTAACAGGAGTGAAAAGATATGTTCGATAATCTTCTGAGAAATAATGAAGGTGCGGTCGGCGTCGCAGAAAACAATCGACGACACCCCGCACCGCAGGAAAAAAAACATCCTGAACCAGCCTCCAAACAGGGACATCAGGCCGATAAACAACAGGCGAATATCCTGGAGAAAATACGTAACTTCAGGGTCGAATTCGGCCCGGGCAGAAAAGACATCCTCAATTTCACGAATCAGCTTGCCGTAATGATACGAGCCGGCATAAGCATTCAGGATGCTCTCGAAGCCATAGGGGAGCAGAACGAAAATCAAAAGTTCAGAAAAATCATCCTCGATTTAAAAAGGCAAATCGAAGCCGGCCAGAGCTTTTCGCAGGCCCTTTCCGAATATCCGGATGTCTTCAGCAACCTCTATATAAATATGGTCGCCGCAGCAGAAGTCTCCGGCTCGATGAGCTCTATGCTCCAAAAACTGGCTGAATACCTCGACCGGGAGGACGAAACCCGCTCTCAGATTAAAGGAGCTATGGTTTATCCGATTATCATAGCGGTTATGGCGGTACTCGTAACCATTTTCCTGCTCTGCTTCATCCTGCCTCGTTTCACTGCCATTTTTGCAGGAAAAGAAGACCAGCTCCCTGCTCCGACAAAAATCCTGATGGCCACAAGCGCTTTCCTGCGGCATTACTGGTTCCTCATCCTGCCTGCCGTCGCCGCTGCTATATGGGGTTTCCTATACTTTATCAACACAACCAGCGGACGATTATGGTGGGACAAAACGAAACTGGTCCTGCCCCTTATCAGGAAAATGTGCAGAAGCCTGTATATAACCAGAAGCCTTCATACAATGGGCGTGCTGCTGCACGCAGGAGTGCCGATTCTTAACACCCTTTCAATAACGGCCCAAATTGCAGGAAATGTTCTTTATAAAAATATGTGGCTGGCCGTCTATGAAAATGTCCGCCAGGGCAAAAAAATCGCATCGAGCCTGTTCCAGTACAACCTGATGCCCAGCAGCGTTGTGCAAATGATAAGAAGCGGCGAAGATTCAGGCTCCATAAGCGATGTGCTTAGAGATGTCTCCGAATATTATGCAAGAGAGCTTAAAACCACAATAAAAACGGTAACCTCGATGATAGAACCCTTAATGATAATTCTAATGGGCTTTGTGGTCGGTTTCATCGCAATGAGTATCATTCTGCCCATATTCAAGATGTCACGCGTCGTTGCAGGCAAATAAAAAGGCGCAAAATTATGAGAAAAAACGGTCTGACTCTTATTGAAGTGCTGATGGCAATTATACTGATAGGCGTCGCTATCGCCTCGCTCGTTGCCGCCAACGGTCTGCTTACTAAAACCAACAGTTTCGGACTCAATTTGTCGACCGCAGAATTCCTGATTGAGCAGATAAGGGAGCTTACCACCCCGCTTCCGGCGGTAGACCCTAATACAGGAACGTACATCTTCGGGCCGGAGGCCGGCGAGACTCTCACTACCTATGACGACCTGGATGATTTAAACGGCGCAAGTTTCCGTCCGCCAATAAACGCCAACAGGCAGCCGCTGAACGATTTTGCCGCATTTACGCAGGAAATCACCGTTGAAAAGGTCAGCGACACAAACTTTGAAATCGTTGTTGATCACGATAGCAATTTTGTGAGAATTACCGTAAGAATTCTGTCAAACAACAATGAAATCATCTCCTCAAGCTGGATACGGGCCGGTACCTAAAACGAAGAGAAACCTATGCCTTACAAAAAATATAAATTTAGTGCGGGCTTTACGATTGCTGAATTGCTTATCGCCCTGGCGATAATGGCCCTGCTGCTCGCAGCCGTGGCGACAGCCTTTAACGCCTCAGCCATAAATTTCAAAGAAAATGAGAATATGTTCAAGGCAATCACCGCCGCCAGAAACGCCCTTCTTCTGATGACAAGCCAAATCCGAACAGGATTCGTAGACCCAACTGATTATTTAAGCCAGACAACCTGCACGCTGCAGTGTGCCGATGACTCGAACGTAACATACCGATACAACAGCGGCGAAAAAAAATTATACCTTCACAATAATGACACCAATACTGATCACCTGTTGTGCGAAAACGTTACCGCTATGACATTCCAAAAAGAAAAAGACGATAATACGCCGCCCGACATTAAAAGCGTTCAGATAACAATAACTGTCGAGAGCAATAACACCCAGCAGACCCTTTCCGCCGCCGCTGTAGTCAGAAAAGTCCTCGAAAGATAATCACTTTTTTCCCACACCGCAGTTTTTCCGCTTGCTTTTTTATATTTCTTAAATGATACTATATAAACGCCTTTCAGGGCGGTTAGCTCAGTTGGTTTAGAGCGCCTGCTCGACACGCAGGAGGTCGTAGGTTCGAATCCTATACCGCCCATTCCTGCAAATCTTTGCAATAAAAAAGCTGACGGCCAAGCAACATTGCCTCGTCGTTGAGATATTTTCGGTAATTTTGAGGGGATTGTGCGAAGAACATTTTATAGGCATAAACAAAAAAGCAATGACATCTGATAATTAATGTTTGCATTCAGGGCATTGCGTGAAAACATACCAGCTTATACCAGTACGGGCTCCTGTTGCACTTTGTCCGAGACAGAGCTTTGTGGACTGCTTTTTTGTTTCAGCAATGCGTTCAAGACATTAACTTCTGTTACTAAACCCTCCACTTTGCCTTCCTGATTCACCACAGGAAGACATCGCACGCGATGCACACACATATCTCTCATAACGGTTGCAAGTGAAGCCTGCATATTTATCAAATAAACCGGCCTGCTCATTACCCATTTAACCCTGATTCGAAGTGTGGCATCATCTAATGGTCGACGCCATTTGGAAAACGTAGGTCGCAGATAGGGACTCATTGTGGCTGTTAGGTCTGACTTCGACACAATACCTTCCAGGTCTCCATCCTGACCTATCAGCACGTATCGTGTATTGTATCGTTGCATCTTCATAAGAGCCGTTTCCACGCTATCCTCAATAGTACCCCAAGCCACATTTTTTTCCATAATGTCTTTTGCGGTTATAGGAACAGACTCATCCCCAAAAGCAGCCGACTTGACCATTTCCTGAATATCTTTGGAAATGCCGCCAAAGGTGTATTCTTTACTTTCAACTATTGCCTTGTGTTTTTCCTCTGCAAAAGTTTGTCTGATATTTTTAGTGTCAATTCCCACCGCCGTTTTTATCCCGGCCCTTCCCACCAAGGACAGCTCCATCTCCTGAACTTTTTCTTCCAGTCCTGCTTTGATTTTTGCAATGGTATCGGCATAAACCATTGCCTTTTCTTCGGCCTCATCCCGAGCCATAGCTATTGCTTCCGCCTCAGTTTTGACCCTGGCTACTAACGCAGCAGCTTCAGCCTCCGACTTCGCTTTTTGTTCGGCTATTGTTTTTTCAGAATCGGTCTTTACCTCTGCAATAGTATGTTCGTAGGTCTTTGCCTTTTCTTCAGCTTCGTCCCTGATTCTGGCAATTGCCTCTTCAGTATCGGCCTTTACTCTGGCTACTGCCGCAGCAGCATCCGCCTCTGACTTTGCCTTTTGTTCGGCTATAACCTTCTCGGCGTCAACTTTTACTTTAGCGATGATATCAGTATATGTTTTTGCCTTTTTTTCAGCTTCAGCCCTGCTTCTGGCTATTACCTCTTCAGCATCGGCTTTAACCCTGTCCACTACCGCAGCAGCTTCAGTTTCAGCCTTTTCTTTTTGTTTGGCAATCGTTTTTTCAGAATCGGCCTTTACTTTCGCAATAGTATATTCACAGGCCTTGGTCTTTTCTTCAGCTTCAGCCCTGGTTCTGGCTATTACTTCTTCAGCATCGGCCTTGACCTTGGCTACTACCATAGCAAATTCAGCCTCTGATTTTGCTTTTTGTTCAGCTATCGTTTTCTCTGCATTAGTCTTTACTTTCGCAATAGTACTGGCGTAACCTTTTGCTTTTTCTTCAGCTTCAGCGTAAACTCTGGCAATTTCCTCTTCAGCATCAGCCTTGACCCTTGCAACCACCGCATCAGCATCCGTCTGGGCCTTTGCCTTTTGCTCGGCTATCTCCTTCTCTGCATTAGCCTTGACTCTGACAATAGTACCTTCATAAGTTTTTGTTTTTTCTTCGGCTTCGGCCCTGGTTCTGGTTATTGATTCTTCAGCATCAGTCTTAACCCTGGCCACCGCCGCAGCAGTATCCGCTTCTGATTTTGCCTTTTGTTCTGCTATCGCCTTTTCGGCGTCAATCTTCACTTTCCCAATGGTATAAATGTAAGTTCTCGCTTTTTCTTCAGCTTCTACCCTGACTTTGGCTATATATTCCTCAGCATCAGCCCTGACCCTGGCTACTGCCGCAGCAGCATCCGCCTCTGACTTTGCCTTTTGCTCGGCTATTTCCTTCTCGGCATTAGCCTTGACTCTGGCAATAGTATCTTCATAGGCTCTTGCCTTTTCTTTAGCTTCTGCCCTAATTCTGGTTATTGTTTCTTCAGCATTTGCCTTAACTCTCGCTACAGCCGCAGCAACATCCGCTTCCGACTTTGCCTTTTGCTCTGCAATTTCCTTGTCTGCATCAGCCTTGACCCTGGCAATAGTATCTTCATAGGCTATTGCTTTTTCTTCAGCTTCGGCTCTGGCTCTGGCAGCCGCCTCATCAGCATCGGCCTTGACCCTGCTTACTGCCTCAGCGGCATCCGTCTCCGACTTTGCCTTTTGCTCGGCTATTTCACTCTCGGCATTAGCCTTTACTCTGGCAATAGTATCTTCGTAAGCTCTTGTCTTTTCTTCAGCTTCGGCCCTGGTTCTGGCTATTGCTTCCTCAGCGTCGGCCTTGACCCTGGCTACTACCACAGCAGCATTCGCCTCTGATTTTGCCTTTTGTTCAGCAATTTCTTTCTCGGCATCTGCTTTTACTCTCGCAATAGTCTCTTCATAAACCCTTGCTTTTTCATCCGCATCAGCCCTGACTTTGGCAATCAATTCTTCAGCATCAGCCTTAACCCTCGCTACCGCCGCAACAGTTTCCGCTTCCGCCCATCCTTTTTGTTCAGCTAATGCCTTTTCTTCCGCCTCAACTTTAATTCTTGCAATAGCCTCATCATATTCTCTTGCCTTTTCTTCGGCTTCAGCTCTGTATCTGGCAATAGCTTCCTCAGCATCGGCCTTGACCCTGGCAACTGCCGCATCAGCATCTGCCTCGACCTTTGCTTTTTGCTCAGCTATTTCCAACTCGGCATTAGCCCTTACTCTGTCAATAGTATCAGCGTATTTTTTGGCTTTTCCATCAGTATCGGTCATAGTCCTTGCAATCGTATCAGCCGCATCCGCCTTTATCCTGTCAATCGTTTCAGCAGCCTCTGCCTGAGCCTTTTCTTTTTGTTCAGCAACGGTCTTTTCAGCATCGGTCTTTAGCTTCTCAATCGTTTTTTGATAGCCCCTCTCCTTTTCTTCAGCATCTGCCCTCAATCTTTCAATTTCCCCTTGAGCCTCAGCCTTGTCTCTGATTACAGCCGCATTAGCCTCTGCCACCGCCAGAGCCTTTTGTTGAGCAATCAGCAGCTCAGCGTCAGCTTTTACTTTGGCAATAATATCAGTGTCCACTCTTGCCTTTTCAACGGCCTCAGCCCTGACTTTGTCAATAGTCAGCTCAGCTTCAAGCCTTGTTCTGGCAACAGCGTCAGCCGCCTCATGCTCGAATTTCGTTTTTTTCTCAGCAATTTCCTTATCAGCCTCAGCTTTGACCCACTTAATAGTGTCTTGATAAACTCTCTCATTTTCATCAGCCTCTGTCATAAACTTTGCAATGGTCTCAGCGGTATCTGCCTTTATCCTGTCAACCGCCGCCTCTGCCTCAGCTTTAGCCTTTTCTTTTTGTTGAGCAACGGTCTTTTGAGCATCAGCCTTTACACTGTCAATAGTATGTTCATAGTCTTTTGCCATTCGTTCGGCCTCGGCTCTGGTTCTTGCAATTTCATCTTCAGCATCGGCCTTAACCCTTTCTCTCTCCGCCGCAGCATCTGCCTGAGATTTTGCCTTTTGCTCAGCAATTTCCTTCTCGGCATTAGCCTTGACTCTGGCAATGGTATCTTCGTAAGCCTTTGCCTTTTCTTCGGCTTCGGCCTTGACTCTGGCAATGGCCTGTTCAGCCTCAGTCTTAACCCCTGTCACTGATGCAGCAGCTTCGGTCTGCAACTTTTCTTTTTGTTGTGCTATCACATTTTTAGCATCAGCCTTTAATTTCTCGATGGTATCAGCGTATACCCTTACCTTTTCTTCGGCTTCGACCTTGACTTTGGCTATGGCCTGTTCTGCCTCGGTCTTGACCCTGCTTACTGCCTCTTTAACCTCCGCTTCCGACCATTCTTTTTGCTCGGTTTTTGCCTTTTCTTCAGCCTCGACCTTAATTTTCGCAATCGTATCGTGATATGCTTTAGCTTTTTCATCCGCTTCAGCCTTGACTTTAGCAATGGCCTGTTCAGCCTCAGCCCTAACCCTATTAACCGCTTCAGCAGCTTCGGCTTCTAACTTTGCTTTTTGCTCAGCAATCACCTTATCGGCATCAGCCTTTACTTTGGCAATGGTATCCCCGTATCCTCTTGCCATTTCACCAGCCTCGGCCTTGACTTTGGCAATTTCCGCTTCAGCCTCGGCCTTGACCCTGGCTACTATATCAGCAACTTCAGCCTCCGATTTTGTTTTTTGTTCGGCTATCGTATTTTCGGCATCAGCTTTTAATTTCGCAATGGTATCCTCGTAAGCCCTTGCTTTTTCTTCAGCTTCGGCTCTGACTTTGGCAATCGTTTCATCAGCCTCAGCTTTGACCCCTGCCACTATACCAGCAACATCAGCTTCCGACTTTGCTTTCTGCTTGGCAATTGTCTCCTGCAAAAGAGTTGCAACAGTATCCGAAGCTTGTCGATGGCTGTTTAAGTCCATTTTTACGCACCTTTCCCCGGACAGTATGTCCTTTGTTTAAAGTTACTAAAGCCTATGCCTTCAAGAATAAATTCACATTTCCGAATTATTTCTATCCCGCTTTCTTTACGGCTGCCACCGCCCACAATGACGTGAGGCTTTTATGTAATTTGCCGTTAACTCAGCAGCGGCTTCCGGTAGAGCTTATTTTTTTGTGTTGGTTTCTTCATTTTGTGTATATACCCGTTTGAACTGTTTGCATAGGATATAATCGACAGGCAGAACCTCTTAACTTGAGAAAAGAACAGGCCTTGCGGGCAAAAGAGCATACCTTGTGTTATATAAACAAGCAGAATCTGAACATCTTTTATTTTTGAGGTTTAAAGAGCGTCAAAGGACTTGTTTGCTTCATAAATACATCTCAAATTGATATTCAGATTGCAAAACAGGTGTTTTTCTCAAGCAACGCTCCGCTTTCTTCCGATAATAGCCTTATATACAAGGCAGTTAATGTGGCTGGAGACCCACAAATGCCGGACTCTATGAGGGCCTGTTTTGAGCAATCTTACAAGCGGCAAATCGCAGAATTTGCCCGTCAGGCGTCTTGCCTGCCGACAACACCAGGAAAAGCCTTTGATAATAATCAACCCTATCTTTTTGTAATGGTTTAAGCCTATAAGGTCGTAAAAAAAATAAAAATCTTTGGTATTAGTCGTTGTTGACATACACCGTGGAGTCTCATAGAATTTAGGCAAAATGGAAAATGAATATGGATGTGAACTTATGGAATTCAGATTACGTAGCTCATAAAAAGTTAAGGAGGAAGCAGACCGACGCAAAATGAAGGTTTAAACCTAATGTAGGAGGTGCCGAACTGTAAAGCTACACTCGGTATTTTTGGCGGATAAGCAGTTCAAGGTTGAATTATAGTTGTTGCTGTTGGTGATAAGTAACGAAAGGAGTTCAAACATGGGGCTGATTGGGTTGGCGGTATTGGGCGTGGTTTTGGGCGCGGCAGGAAGTGAGTGGCTGCGTGCAAATAACCCCGAACTGATAAAAAAGGTAAGGAATGCCGCAAAAGGCTTTGTCGATTCGTTTTGTTCATCAAAGCCGGATAATAAGCAAGCGGACAAAGAAGAGAAAGGAGACAAAACGCTATGATTAAGTGTCTGGGAATTCTGATAGGCGGGATATTTGTCGGTGCTGTAGGAATAGAAATAATCCACAGGAAATATCCTGATTTCCTGCACAATGTGCCTGATACCCTGGGTAAAGTGCCTGATGCCCTGGGCAAGCTGTCTGCGAAAACCTGCGATATGGCTTCGGGAATAAAGGAAGCCTTCAAAAGAGGATACGAAAACGCTTCGCACCCCGAAGCTGTTCAAGCCGGCGCCTAATACCTGCATCGGGAAAGACGGAAAGCGAAAAGGGATTTTGCATAAACAAAGTGCAAAGGCACAGATATTCGGAATAAAGCGGTATATAATGCCCGGAAGGCCAGAGCAAAGTTCTATGCCGCATGGTAGAAAATAACCGTAGCGGTTTGGTTATCGCAGGCTGTTCAACAGGAGACGGTTCATTGGGAAGGAGATTGGAATATGGCTGCTCAACAAGACGGTAAACCAGCACCTTCGAAAATTGTCGGTACTATATCCGAACTTGTTGGTGTTCTGGTTGGGACAATAGCAGCTTTCGGCAGAAAGATAACTGATTTTTGGGTCGAGAAAACAGAGGAGTCCCGGCCTGCCGTCCTAAGCACGCGGCTGGCGGCTCTGGAAGCAGACCTCACCGCGATTCGGAAAGAATTAGAGAAGATATCCAGCAGAGAAAACCATCCGGAGAAACATCCGAAACCGAAGAGAACAAAACTAACAACGCAGGAGGAGGGAGCTAACCAGTCACAGGATGGCCCTAAATCTGAAGCAAGTGCGGAGACAATTGTTGCGATTCAATCGCAAGAACAGCAACCATCGGTTGCCGAGGTAAAAACGTCCGGCGACAACCCCGGTGTTGCGGCCACCACGACCGCAGCCCCATCCTAAATGTTATCAAATGTTTGTCTGACAAGCGGGATGGCAGAAAGTGGTCTGTTTCTGTTCAATGAGAATAGGACTTGGTGCGAGTCGTAGCGGGGAGCCCGTTAAAAGGAGTATAAGACAATGGAGTGCGATAAGGAGAAAGTACCGAGAATCGTTCAGGCTGCGTCTGAACAGGCGGGCGCTTTTCTTGGCACATCAGTGGCTATTGGCAAAAAAATAGCCGGTCTTGGCGCTAAAAGTGCCGCTGCAATGAGCGGTTTGCTTGGTTTAAGCGCCAAGCAGTCTGCACCAGCAGCTTCAACCCCTGAAACAATCGCCGAAACAGTCCGAAAAAATGCGCTAAGGAGATTGGTGACCGCGATGGAAGCCGACCTGGCAGCAGCCAGGCAAAAAGCAGAAAAGACCCAATCAGAGCTTGCATCCCAACTCCAGGCTCTGGAAAAAGAGAAGCAGACTCTAATTTCTGATTTGGAGAAGGCGAAACATAAGGCCGACACTATTAAAGCCCAGGAAGAAATGATAGAAAAAGAGTCGACTATCGAAAAACACACCGTTCAGGAGCAGATAAAATCCGCGGTATTACCCCCTGAGCCTGATAAGGTAAAAAGAAAAGTTAAAGAGCCGGAGCAACGCCCGCGGGTTACAGAGACCAAAAAGCCGGCGCCTATTCCTGTAACGCCGGAGAAAGTTGAGTCGGCTGTTTTTCCTGATGCAGCCAAGAAAATAATCTTCAAGCAGGCAATTTCTGATATGGCCAACCGTGACGCGGCTGTACGAGTGGATGCAGCCAAAACATTAGCCGGCATCAGACACGAGCTGTCGGTGAGAGTCCTTGCCGCTCAAATGGCAAATGAACCTTCCTCGCAGGTGCGACAGGAGTGTGTCAAGGCGCTGACAAAACTGGAGATGCAGGAAGGCTTACCTGCGATTAAGCTCGCACTAACAGACGAGGTGGCCGCTGTTCGTTTGGCCGCTGTGTGGGGATTGTACCACCTGACCGGAGCAGAGAGTTTCGAATCGCTCACACGTATGTTTCTTGACAAGGACGAAGAGGTTCGGCGAAGAGCTGCCACCTGTATCGGCTGGCTGGGCCAGAATGAATTTGCTGTAACCTTGTTGCCGCTGGTGGCTGACAAGAGTGTTTCAGTCCGCCAGGCAGCAATCGAAGCGATGGGCAACCTGCATTCTCGGCAGGTAGTCTCCGCCCTTATTGAATGCCTGAATGACCCCGAAGAGTCGATACGCAAGGCTGCTCTTCGTGCTATAGAAAAAATCACCGGTAAAAAAATGGGCAGGCCGTCTCTAATAGATGAGAAGTCATATCAGCGTTTAATGGCGAGATGGCGAGAATGGTGGAAACAGGAGCTTCTGGAATGAGGAGTTTATAATTGAGGGTCGCAGAAGACACCCTTTTAGACAAAAACCTGTGGTCTTTGCCAAAAAGCGGTATCTGGAACCCTCGCTAACGAATAAGTTAAGGAGAATTTGTAATGCCAAAAAACCGGGAACAAAAGACGACCGTTAAGGAAAAAAGCAAAGTGACCACAGTAAGGAGAAAACTTGTGAACCTTCATTCAGAATCTGTCGCAGAAAAGGCGGCGGGCAAGGCTACCGCGCCTGAAATCGCTGTTACTTCGTCTGAAATGGAGCAACCTGCAAGTGCGGAGAAAAGCGAAATCACAACGGAAGATTTCGCAGACGTCTCTGAAGAAAGCGCCAGCATCATTTCCATTGTAAAGGGCCTCGAGGAACAGGTAGATACGGCGTTTAAGCTGAAAGAGATACTGGAAACCGACCTTGATGCGGCCCTGAAGAAGCTGTCAGAAGAGCTGGCCGCCCGCTCGCAACTGGAAGCACAGGTCGATTCGCTCAAGGCACAGGCTGATGCGATAGGACAGTTACGCGAGGACCTTTCCTTTATTGAGGAAGAAAGGAACAAGTTTGCCGGCCAGCTTACAAAAATCAAGGCACAGCTTGGAGCGGTAACCGAAGAGCGTGACCTGCTCGCCCAGAAAGCAACCTCGACTGAGGCAAGAACTACCGAGCTCGAAGGTGAAAAGACGACGCTCGAGGCACAGGTGATGAACCTCAAGGATAAAGTCACGGAAATAGACCACCTGCGCAGACAACTGGCAGAGACGGTTGAAAACCACCGTGCTTTGGAGGTGCAGATAGCCGCTCTCTCCGGCCACCTGGAGGCTTCTGAAAAATCAAAGAACGCCATCAAGGCAGACCTCACCGGCGCCAACGAAACCATACGCAGTCTCCGCGAAAAACTCGAGGACCTGCGAGAAAAGCTCAAGGCTGCCGATAGTCGGACGGCTGAGCTGCGCACCGAACTTGAGGACTACCATTCAACAAATAAAGAACTGATAGAGGCCAAGACACGCCTCGAAAATGAGACGAAAATGACAAATATCAAGTATGATGCCGCAAGAAATGAGCTTGATGCCACCAAGAAAGCCCTGCGTGACATACGTTCCGAGGCGACTCTCACCAGCGGACGCATCCGCCAGCGGTATCTTAAGGCGAGCGAGAAAAACGGTCCATCAGGCAAAAAGAATTAGTGTTTTTCACAACTGACCGCTGACAACAAAACCGGCGACAGACCTTACAAGCCCCGCTTTAACAGATGTTAGAAGCTGTCTTTTTATGCGACGCAACATTACCGCTTTCACACTCAACTACGCGGCGACGGTATTTCTTCAAAACAGCTTTTTTTGTAACCGTTCACGCATAAAATATAGCGTTTTTACGTCATTGCGAGGCCTTTAGGCCGAAGCAATCTCAATCTTTTGGTGGTATTATACCAATTGTATTTAATTAATGCGCCTATAGGCAAATAGCCGATATAGTTCATGGTAGTCATTTGATAATATTTTAGCATGGAGGCTATTATGAACGTTAAAACACATCACACATTAAAA
>Ga0315276_10000969_pt1 | contig 25365 bp, 22 predicted proteins | sample YL17G05_0_MG_FD_204542 | JGI IMG/M metagenome (GOLD analysis project Ga0315276, IMG submission 204542) | Sediment microbial communities from Yellowstone Lake, YNP, Wyoming, USA - YL17G05_0 | ecosystem: Environmental > Aquatic > Freshwater > Lake > Sediment | place: USA: Wyoming | collected... | reverse complement strand
ATGATTTTAATGAAACGACGAGCGATATCGATTTTCTGGTCGAGTTTGACAGCAGCGTCAGGCAAAACAGGTTTGACAATTTTTTTTCACTGCTTGAGGAACTGCGACGTCTTTTTAAGCGTCCGGTTGATCTTGTCGAGCCGGGGGGGCTGAGAAATCCTTATTTTACTGAATCTATTAATCAGACAAGGATGAAGATATATGCCGCTTCGTAATCCCCAAAAATATCTCTATGATATTATAAATTGCTGTGAGTTTGTGCTTGAACTTACAAAAAATAAAACCGTTGATGATTATAAAAATGACAGAGTTTTGCGATCTGCCCTCGAACGGGAACTACAGATTATCGGCGAGGCCATGCTGTAACTCGACAATGTCAGCCACGAAACAGTAGAAAAAATTTCGCAGCACCGAGGTATTATAGGATTCAGGCATGTGCTTGTTCACGGTTACGACAGTCTTGATCCTCATACGGTCTGGAACGTGGTAGAAACAAAAATAGATGTGCTTCTGCAGCAGGCAAGAGAACTTCTTAAAAATCATGAAACTTCAATTTGACGCCAATCAGTTTGGCGATATCGCTTCGATCCGCTGGTCACAGTGCCTGCGCAATTCGAGCAGTTGTTGGCGGTACTCCTGGCGGTCGGCCAAATTGATTGTCTCCATCGGATCATTGGCAAGATCGTACAACTCCTCGAAATCCGGATGCTTCGGATAGCGGATATATTTCCAGCGATCCGTGCGGATTCCTTCAGTTTGTGGAATGTCCGGATTATCCCACAGATGTTCGCAAAATACTTCATCGCGCCAGTCGATCTTCTTCCCGTTCAATAGCGGTACGAAACTCTGCCCCTGCATGATTTCGGGAACATTCACTTGGGCCATTTCGAGAATCGTCGGGGCAATATCCACATTCATTACCATCTGCTTGAGCACCATGCCCTGCCCCGGGGATTTTTTGCGGGGATCGTACACAATCAGCGGAACACGAATCGAAACATCATGCATCGTCCATTTTCCGGCATAGCCTCTCTCACCCAGAAAGTAACCATTGTCCCCCATCAGGATAATAATGGTATCCTGATCTAATTTCAGATTTTTCAGTTCCTGCATAAGCCTGCCGATCACCATATCCACGCCACTAATCATGCGATAATAGCCCTTGACCATCTCCTGATACTTTTCGGGCGTATCGAAACGCCAATACCAGCGTGTACGGTTCAACGTTTTTTTCAGAAAGTCCGGAAGCCCTTCGAAGAAAGCCGGATCGGCTGTTTGAGGTATGGGAATCTTCACGTCCCTGTAAAGGTTGTCGCAGGTCTCAGGCCAGAAATACTGCTTGGGATTACCGTCATCCGCATGCGGGGCCCAAAAACTCAGAGAAAGGCAAAACGGTTTGCCTGGGTCACAACTGCGCAAAAACTCGATCGCTCGATCCCCGTTGATATCCGTCAGGTGCCGTTTCTGGCCGTCGATTTGCTTGAAATATGGCAATGAACTCGGTTTGAAAAAATCAAACATTTCTTCTGTCTCGCCTTTTTCGACGCTCACACCGAACTTGCCGACAAATCCGGTTCGATAGCCCGCACGCCGCAAAAGACGCGGATAACTTGTCTCCACATAGGCCCCAGCCAGAGGTGGCTTGGTGAATGTATAGTCGTGCTTTCGTTCGTACAGCCCCGTTAAAATACTGGCGCGACTGGCAGCGCAGATCGGAGTGGACACAAAAGCACGTTCAAAACGCACACCGTTGTGCGCCAGGTTATCCATGTTCGGCGTATGGATAATGGAGTTGCCCCCACAACCGAGCGTATCCCATCGCTGATCATCGGTAAGCAGAAAAATAATATTAGGTCTTCTACCAACACTATCCCTGCCAAGCATCTTTACACATGACGGACAAGTACCGGCAAGCCAGGCGCCGGCAACCAATCCTGCCCGCGACAGAAAGGTCCTGCGGTCGGTTGTTGCGACGTTATTTGTAGCCATCTGTTGCTCCATTGTGTTTAGCTTTTCCATGTTTAGTTGTCCCATTTAAGAACAGCACCGGTATCGGCTGAGCTTGCCATACTCGCGTACTTGCCCAGGGCGCCATAGTTAATTCTCGGTTCGGGTTTTTTCCATTTCTTGTAACGCTGAGCCAATTCCTTATCGGACAACTTGACGCTGATCGAGTTGCCGGGAATATCAATTTCGATAACATCGCCGTCTTTCAACAATCCAATCGGGCCACCTGCTGCCGCTTCCGGACTGATATGACCGACACATGCCCCGTGCGTACCGCCGCTGAACCGGCCATCGGTTATCAGTGCAACGCTCTCGCCCAGACCGGCGCCCATAATATAGCTGGTCGGACTGAGCATCTCCTGCATCCCCGGTCCGCCTCGCGGTCCCTCATAGCGGATAACAACCACATCACCCGCCTTGACCTTGCCTGCCAGGATACCTTCGCATGCATCCTCTTGTGAGTCAAAAATGACCGCCGGTCCACTGTGTTTCAACATCGATTTGCTCACCCCGGCACTTTTGACCACGCCGCCGTCAGGAGCAAGATTACCTTTGAGAATCGCCAAACCCCCCTTCTGTGAATATGCATTGTCAAGTGTGTGAATGCACTGGGAATCTTCAATCTTCGCACCAGCGATATTTTCGCCCAGCGTCTTACCAGTTACGGTCAGACAATCCGTATTAATCAAACCATCGATGCTGGATATCTCTTTTAATATGGCACTGATCCCGCCAGCCTTGTCCACATCCTCAACGTGATAATGACTCGACGGAGCCACCTTACAGATATTGGGACATTTCTGGGCGATAGAGTTGATTCGATCAAGACCGTAATCAATATCCGCCTCGTTGGCTATCGCCAACGAGTGCAGCACCGTATTAGTCGAGCCGCCCATCGCCACGTCCAGGGCCAGGGCGTTATCCAGCGATTTAAGCGTAACGATATCACTCGGTTTGATATCCTTTTCAATCAACCTTAAAATTCCTTTGCCTGCCTGTCGATACAACTCTTGGCGACGCGGATCAACTGCAGGAATCGTACCATTACCCGGCAGAGCCAATCCGATAGCCTCACAAAGACAGTTCATACTGTTAGCCGTAAACATACCCGAGCAGCTTCCGCAACCCGGACAGGCGTAATCTTCCAGTTCCTTGAGCTGCTCGTCGCTAATCTTCTTGTTGCTATAAGCGGCTACGCCTTCGAAGATGCTGATCAAATCGACCACTTTCCCCGATGGCGTCTTACCGGCCAGCATCGGACCGCCGGAAACAAAAATCGTCGGTATGTCAACCCGCATCGCAGCCATTATCATACCCGGCACAATCTTGTCACAATTGGGAATACAAACAAGCCCGTCAAAACAATGCGCCCGCAACATGCACTCCACCGAATCGGCAATGACCTCACGACTGGCCAGGGAATACTTCATACCGGTGTGCCCCATGGCAACACCGTCGCAAATCCCTATGGTATTAAACACAAACGGCACTCCGCCGGCCTGCCGGACCGCCTGCTTGACAATCTCGCCAACCTTATCAAGATGAACGTGACCGGGAATAATATCGACATAACTGTTTGCTATAGCCACAAACGGCTTGGCCATGTCCTCATCTTTAATTCCACATGCCTTTAATAGACCGCGATGCGGCGCCCGTTCGAATCCCTTCTTGACAATATCCGATTTCATAACCAACTCCTGTAACAATAATAGACAACAACTACATTTGCCACAATTATACCCCAAAACCTCACCCCTGCCACGGAAAATTTGAAGCTACAAACAAATAATATCAACGGTCTTGTGTTGAGTTGATCGCCCCGGCCGGAATTGCGTCAAGTACAAATTGCCGCTGAACCTTGCGACTAATCAGTCATAAACGCCAGGCGGCCTTCTTTCCTTGCCTGTTCGTATTGGTTCGGCAAATGTTTTTTGACCAGTGCCGCCATTTCCTGATCGGAAATCGAGGTGATGCGTTTTTCGACGTCGTACTGGTCGATCACCCAGCGCATAATCTTTACCATTTTGGTTTTTTTAAGCCTGTTGCCTTCGCTGAGCCCCAGATAATTATTGACCCATAAATACACGCCGTCCGAGCCTGACTTGTCGGTCAGAGAAACCATCGGCGGCCGATTCAACAGAGCAGTAGTGTCGAATATGTTGTATATCCGTTCATCCGTAGCCAAACCGCCGGCATGGATACCGGCACGTGTTTTCGTAAAATCGTCACCGACAAAAGGAGCGTGAGCCGGAATATGGGTTCCCATGTCCCGATAGTACCGTACTATTTCGCTGATAACACTGGTATCGATTCCACACATGTTTTGTTTGAGACCGATGTATTCGAAAATCGCTCCTTCAAGAGGAGGATTTCCCGTTCGTTCACCTATACCCAAAAGCGTAGTGTTAAGTGCGTCGCAACCATAAAGCCAAGCGGTCGTCGCGTTGGCAAACACCTTATGAAAATCATTGTGTCCATGCCATTCGAGCCGATGCGATGGAACGCCGGCCTGATGACGCATAGCCAGAACTAATTTCGGTACGCTACGAGGCATTGACACTCCCGGATACGATATGCCGAACCCCATGGTATCACAAAGTCGGATTTTTACCTTCAGAGACTCATCGACTTCTTCGGAAATACGCATCAACTCATGCACGAAAGGAATCACAAACCCATCCAAATCGGCACGCGTGACATCCTCAAGATCACATTTGGGACGTATTCCCATGGATAAGGACTCCTTAATCACGCCGATATATTTATCAAAGGCTTTGCGGCGATCCATCTTGAGCTTGGTAAAGATGTGATAGTCACTGCACGAGGTCAGCATTGCGGTTTCCTTTAACCCCATTGATGCGGCCAAATGAATATCCTCATGCTCAGCACGAATCCAACCGATGATTTCCGGGAAACGATGGCCCAGTTCCATACACTTTTCCACAGCCTGACGGTCTCGGTAGCTGTACAGAAAAAACTCCGTCTGCCTGATTACCCCATTAGGACCGCTCAGACGCGAAAGAAAATCATATAATTTGACAATCTGCTCGGTTGTGTATGGGGGCCGGGCTTGCTGGCCGTCACGAAAGGTGCTGTCAGTTATGAAGATGTCCCTGGTCTTCAAGTCATTAGGATTAATGGTATATGCCTGGCCGTTTATCTGCTCGGTGATCGGTCCGTCAAAAACAATGTATGGCGGCATCACATGCGGGAAGATATCGTAAACCATATTAGGTTCAGTAACTTCTTTCAGTAACGTTTTCTTCATAGTTCCTTTCCAATTATGCTCATAACGATTGAGTTTTCTCGTTTAAATTATGGACCCCTCAGTTTAACATGATTGGTTGATCAAATCAAGCATTTCACCCCCTCCAATCGCTTTTTCCTAACTCCTTTAACACAAAGATGTTATATCGAGCAGGCCTGCTTGTCCGTCTTAAGGAAACATCTAAAAAACCTACAGTTTTCTCAGAACCACAATCGCCGTATCATCGAATCGCTTGGTCAAACCGGTGAACTTACGCATCAGCCAGAGGATATTCTTGGCCGCCTGCTCGGCCGGCATATCCGTCGAGGCCAGCGCCGCTTCGACAATCCGTTTTCGCCCGAAAGATTCCCGCTGAAAATTAACCGCGTCAGCCAGACCATCGGTGTACATAACCAGCATATCATCCTTTTCCAAAACTATATGCTGAGCCTTAAATTGGTTTTGGCTGGAGATCCCCAGTACCATCCCACCTTCACTGAGGTCTGTTACCTGCTGTTTACATATCAACACAGGCGGTTCGTGTCCGCAGTTGCAATAGGCAAACTTACCATTGTTCACATTCAGGCTGCCGCAGAACAGTGTAGCAAACTCGCCCAGCTTGACATCACGACAAAACATACGATTGACACGCCCTGCCAAATCTCCAACACAGTCGATTTGTTCCGCGTAAGCCCGCAGGCTCGACCGTAGCGACGCCATCGCCAGCGACGCCGCCACGCCTTTGCCCATAACATCACCGATAACCAGCACAAGCCTGTCATCAGGCAACACAATAAAATCATAAAAGTCCCCCCCCACTTCATAGCATGGCACATACAGTCCCGCCATGTCCACTCCAGGCACATTCGGCGTTTTCTCAGGTATCAAATGCCGCTGTACCTCCCCTGCCAGACGCAGTTGTCGCGCCATTCGTTCGCCTTCCAGCGCCTCCCTGTACAATCGCGCATTGACGATCGCCGCGGCCGACTGTGCCGCCACTGTCTGCGCCAGTGAAATATCTGACTGCGAAAACCGCCGTGGTCGCTTACTGTACAACCGCAATATGCCTATACCCTTATTTCTATACATCAGACCGATGCTCAGACTGCCCACCACCCCTTCCCGCACTATCTCCTCATGATATTTCGTGAAGTGACTATGGCTTGTCATATCCTCCACAATAATCGGCTCCCCATGCAGAGCCCTCTGATTGAGTTCGCTTTCCCCGGCGGTCACAGGCCCTTTATTTTTGTACGCCTCGCTGAGTCCATAGGTTGCTTTGAGGATCAATTGACCCGTTTCCTCATCCAGCAGACGCAGGCCCGCCGCATCCAGCCCCAGCGCCTCGGCCACCGTCTTGACCACTATCTCCAGCACCTGCTGCAACTCCATCGGGCCGGTCAGCAGCCGGGTCGTCTCATACACACTGCTAAGCCCCTGATTGAGCCGGCGTACTTTCCCGTCTAATTGGCCCACATCCGACCTGCCTGTTGAATTTTTATCTGACTTTTCCATAAAAGCCAAGGTTCCCATATATTTCTGTCGTTCCCTATACAACCGGGTAAGTTACTATTTATCATATTCGAAGTCAACCTTATAATTGACAGCCCATCCTGGAAAGCGTATGATTAGTGCTGTTGTTTGGGCAGATTATATTTCAGCCATATTAACATGAAGGAATAATAGAATGACAGACACAAACAAAAGCTGGCAAAGCCGCCTCAATCAGGAGCAAAACGGGTTAGCGATCGATTTCGTCGAGTCGATCAGCCTGGACCGGCGACTTTATAAATACGATATCGCCGGCAGTATCGCCCACGCTCAGATGCTTCAGGAGCGGCACCTGATCACCCGCGATGAGTTCAGACAGATCAAACAGGCCTTAACGGAGATCGCCGAGGCCATCGACGCCGGCCAATTCCGTTTTGACAAAAAGTACGAAGATATTCACATGGTCATCGAGGCCGCCCTGATCGAAAAGATCGGCGACGTCGGCAAAAAACTGCACACCGGCCGCAGCCGCAACGACCAGGTCGCCCTCGATATGCGCCTGTGGATGCGCGATCATATCGCCATTGTCGCAGGACTGATTAGGGATTTGCAAAAGGCCCTGACAAAACAGGCCGCTACTAAACAGGGCCAAATCATAATACCCGGTTATACCCATCTGCAGCGGGCTCAGCCGGTATTGGTCGGCAGCTACCTGCTGGCCTATGCCGAGCAACTGCAGCGCGACTACCAGCGTCTCGACAACTGCCTGGCTCGCGTTAACGTATGCCCATTGGGCAGCGGCGCGATCGCAGGCAGTTCCTTGCCCCTGGACCGTCACCGCGTTGCTGAAATACTGGGATTCACCGCCGTCACTCGTAACAGCATCGACAGCATCAGTGACCGTGACTACTGCGTAGAGTTCGTTTATGCCTGCGCCATGATCGCTATGCACCTGTCACGGCTGGCGGAAGACTGGATCATCTACGCCAGTCAGGAGTTTTCCTTCATTACCATCGACGATGCTTACTGTACCGGCAGCAGTATGATGCCGCAAAAGCGAAACCCAGACATGCTGGAGTTGATTCGCGGCAAGACCGGTCAGCTTTATGGCAACCTGATCGCCTTGCTGACCATGCTCAAAGCCCAGCCGCTGGCCTACAATCGCGACATGCAGGAGGACAAAAAACAATTATTCGACGCCGCCGACACCACTGAAGCCTGCCTGGCTATGGCTGGAGCTATTGTCAGCCACACCATGTTCAACGCGGACCGTATCGCCTGCAACCTTGAGGCCGGCTTCCTCGACGCCACCGCCCTGGCTGAATACCTCGTCAAAAAAGACGTCCCATTCCGCCAGGCCCATCAGATCGTTGGCACACTCGTGAGCCAATGCGAAACACAAAACAGCACACTTGCAGGGTTGCCGCTGGACCAACTGCAAAAAGCATGCGACAAAATCGAACAGGACGTTTACAACAGTCTGACCACTGCCAACGTCGTAAACAACTACGCTACATCAGGCTCCGCCGGCCTGCAACAACTGCAGGAGCAATTGGATTTCTGGAAAACCGAACTTTAGAGGTTCCCTTAAACAATAATCACAACACAAACATGAACGAACATAAATCAGAATTCGAACTAATCGACTGGATACGTCGCCACCGTCGGCCGCCAGACCAAAACAATGTAATCACCGACATCGGTGACGATATGGCCGTAGTACAAATCGGCGACGAAAAACTGCTTATCACCACCGACATACTGCTGGACGGCGTTCATTTCGAACTATCGCAGGTCTCACCGGCTCAGGTCGGATACAAGGCCATGGCCTGCAGCCTAAGCGACTGTGCCGCCATGGCGGCCCTGCCTTTCGTCGCCGTTGTGGCCGTGGCCCTGCCACAGGATATGACCATGGACCAGGCCCGACAGTTATACGACGGTCTGCAGCGCCCAGCCATCGAATACAACTGCCCTATCATCGGAGGCGACACCACCAGTTGGAACAAACCGCTAGCTGTCGATGTGACCATGCTCGCCAAACCCGGTCCAAAACCGCCGATCCTCAGATCGGGCGCTCAGGTAGGCGATGCCATAATGGTCACCGGCCGACTGGGCGGCTCACTGCACGGCAAACACCTGCAATTCACACCTCGCGTTAACGAAGCTCAAAAACTGACCCAAATAGCCAAGCTGCACGCCATGATCGATATCAGCGACGGACTGAGCAGCGACCTGCGACACATTTGCCGCCAAAGCAACGTCAACGCCATAATCGACGCCAACGCCATCCCGCTTAGTGATGCAGTGAAAAACTGTTCCGATCCATTGACCGCCGCCCTGACCGACGGTGAAGATTTCGAACTGCTGTTTTGCCTCAGCCCGGACGATGCCGCCGATTTGTTACGTACCTGGCCCGGACACTCAAACTTGGAGCTAAGCCAAATAGGACAAATAACCTCATTGGATCACGAACATCGAATTATGCTGCGCCAGCCCGACGGAACAACCGAACCGCTGACAGCTAAAGGATGGGAACATTTTTGTGACTGACAGGGAATTCAAAATAATAAGCAAAAGCGTCGATCAAACCATCGAACTGGGCCGCGTTTTGGGTCAGTCGCTCATCGGCGGAGAGATCATCGCTCTGACAGGCACGCTTGGAACTGGCAAGACTCACTTTATCAAAGGGCTTGCCCTGGGGTTGGACATAGAAGACGCAACCGCAATCACCAGCCCCACCTTCACATTAATAAACGAATGCCAGGGACGTTTGCCACTGAACCACATTGACGCCTATCGACTGGAAAACGCCGAGCAGTTGGAAATGTTGGGTTTTGACGAACTGTCCGCCGACTACGCCGTGACCGTGGTCGAATGGGCCGACAGAGTCTGGCCGCTGGTGGGCGCATATCGGCCGATACGCATCAACCTCGAACACCGCGGCGAAACCACCCGCGACATACAGATGGAAAACCTGCCGGATCACGTACACAAAAAGCTATTGTCTTTCTATCCCGCATTTCCCACGTAAACCATGGCAATGGAACTGGATTTTGATAGGATAGGGCTTGTGAATGCAGTTTAAGATAGTTTTGCTGTTATGATTTGGAGAACCTTGATAGTCAAGATGAATTTGGTAGAATTATTAGAATTAAAGTCCGCGGTACATTTAATTCTCTCAAACGTTGGCGAAAGGCATAGAATCATGAATCCGAAACCACGACAATCAGCAAGCATGTTAACGCTCGTCACCATTTTATCCGTCTTTACGTTGCCTTCTGCGGCAGAGGATATTCAGAAGGTCGAGGCTAACTGCATGGCGGAAATCGTATGCGATTCCGAGAAGACCTACCAGAACCCATTTATTGAGGTGGAACTTGACGCGGTCATCGCCCAGCCAGATGGAGCGCAACTGCGGGTGCCGATGTTCTGGGCGGGCGGCAACCGCTGGTGTTTGCGCTACGCCTCGGGCAGCGTGGGCACGCACACGTACCGCACCGAGTGCTCGGACAAGGGCAACGCCAAGCTGCACGGGATTGAGGGCAAGATCGAAGTCAGCGCCTACGCGGGCGGCAATCCCTTGTACCGCCACGGCCCGGTCCGGGTGGCCAAGGACCGGCGGCACTTCGAGCAGGCCGACGGCACGCCGTTCTTGTGGCTGGGGGATACGTGGTGGAAATGCCTGTGCAAACGCATGACCTGGGAGGGCTTTCAGGAACTAACAGCCGACCGCAAGGCCAAGGGCTTCAGTGTCGTGCAGATTGTCTGCGGCGTGTATCCCGACGAAGGCCTGTTCGAACCGCGATGGGAGAACGAAGGCGGAAAACCCTATGAGACGAGGGATTTTAGTGTGGTCAATCCGAAGTATTTTGAGTTCTCGGGCCGGCGCATCAAGCACTTGGTCGAGTCGGGCATCGTTCCGGCGATTGTCGGCGGCTGGGGGCGGGGAGACTGCGATGGCATGGCGATGGCGGGTGTCGCGGGCATCAAGCGGCACTGGCGAAACCTGATTGCGCGGTACGGCGCCTATCCCACTGTCTGGATCATCGGCGGCGAGTCCGGCGGACCCGAATGGACCGAGGTGGCCCGGTATGTCCAGCAGACCGATCCGTATCACCGCCCTTCGACAATGCATCCGTTCGATTCAGGGCGGAAACAGGTGACCGACGAGACCGTCATTTCGTTCGACATGCTCCAGACCGGGCACGGGGAGTGGGACAAGACTCTCAGCGCCATTCCGAAACTCAAGGCCGCCTACGCGCGGACGCCGCCCATGCCCGTGATCATCGGCGAGCATTCCTACGAGGGCCACATGCAGACGGGGTTTCACGATCAGCAGCGCCATGTGTTTTGGGGCAGCCTGCTCAACGGCGCTCCTGGCCTCACGTACGGCGCGGCCGGAATCTGGCACGCCAGTGTGGAAGGCGATCCGGGTATCGCGAACGTCTATGACTGGACAACGTGGAAGGAAGGGATGAACTATCCCGGCTCGACCCAACTGGGTCTGGGCAAGAAGCTGCTCGAACAGTACCCATGGGCGCGGTTCGAGCCGCATCCCGAATGGGCGCCGGGCTGCTTTGCAGCCGGCATTCCCGGCGAGGTGCGGTTTGTCTATCTGCCACGGCGCAACATCTACAACTGGGACGGCCCGGAGGTGAAGAATCTTGAGCCGGATGTGGACTGGCATGTTTACTATTTCGATCCGGCGACAGGCCGGAGGTTTGACCAGGGCACAATTAAAGCCACGGCGAAGGCCGGCGACGAGGATGCAAAGCCGGTGAGCTTCAAGAATAATGTTCCCTCCCCGCAGGATTGGGTGCTGGTAATGGAAAAGAAGAAATAGTCATGAACTCATCAACCATATATAGGAAATGTCAGAGTGCGATTTCGATGGAAGGCTCGCGGCATTTTTTTGCAGGTAAATCGCTGGAATATGTGTATGACGGAAGCGAGGGCGTCATAATTTTTCTGGCCAGTTTTTTGGGCTGAGGTTACACTAAAACGTGCCCAGACAGACATGATGTTTTGTTAGAAGCGAGACTAAGCGGCAGAGCCGAGCAAGTATAACCTGAGCTCCTATAAGGAGTTATGTCAGTCAGTTGGAATTACGCAACTAGAATTATGCAACAGGCATACAATTATTATTTTATGGGGCGATCATGGCTGGAAATTAGGCGAGCATAACAGTTGGGCGAAAATGACTAACTATGAAATTGATACACGGGTTCCCATGATTATTTGCACGCCCGAAACCAAAGGAAAAAATTCACAGAGCCTGGCGTTAGTCGAATTCGTTGATATTTATCCCACACTCTGTGAATTGGTGGGCCTGGAAATACCGCGAAATCTGGAAGGTCTCAGCACAATCCCTTTATTAAAAAACCCCCAACTTCCATGGAAAAAAGCTGTCTTCAGTCAGTTTCTAAGGAAAGGAATCTGGGTTGCGCCGGACGGAGTTGAATACATGGGCTATTCGATACGAACTAACAGGCGCCGTTATGTTGAATGGATTAATTGGGAAACAAAACAATTTGCCGCTCGTGAATTATATGATCGCGGATTCATCTCCGTTCTACATAAAGCAGGTTTTCCCAACGGGCTACAGCTACTGCTCCCTTATGCAAACCATATATACAGCAGGACCATAACGACAAACAGCAGGCCGGCGAGGAATTTGTAGTTGCCTATGCCGGGCCAACCGGGGCTGCGCAGCGGTTCGCGCCAATTTTTCCATACGAGTTTTTCACTTTCCGCAGTGTGGTGATGTGGTTTATCACGCGAAACAATAACCATTATGATCGAACATATTACGAACAGATAAAAGGTTGCCATCATAGAATTGACATTCCAATAAGTGTATTCCTTGAACCAGTCGAGCAGAAAAACGTACAGTCCCAGAAAAGAACCGATATACAGAGTGGCCTTGGCTCCGGCGGTGGAGGCGCCTCGCCAGAACACACCCCATACGAACACGGTAGTTATCGGAGGAGCGATATAACAAATCACTGCTACGCACCCCTGAAAAAGACTTTCAAACTGTTTGAGATATGGAGACCAAAGTATGGCTAAGATCATAGCGACAAAAGTCGCGATACGACCAATGATCACGAGTTTGTGGTCGGGAGTTTGAGGTCGCAGTTGTTTGTAGATGTCATAACTGAAAAGCGTGGCAATGGAGTTGAGGGCGCCGGAGACAGTGCTCATAAGTGCCGCCAGCAGCGCAGCGGCAACCATTCCCTTTAGCCCGGTCGGCAATAGTTCCCGGATCAAGTGCCCGTAGGTATCGGCTGAATCGGTCAGGGCTGGTATCTCACCCTGCTTAATGAGTGCCAGACAAATCGTACCCGGCAGAACAAAAATAAAAACCGGAAGAATCTTGATAAAGCCGGCGAAAAGCGGGCCAACGCGAGCGTGATTTTCATCTTTGGCGCCCAAAACGCGCTGGACAATCGTCTGATCGGCGCACCAGTACCATAAACCTATGATCGGATATCCGAGAAATACACAGTACCAAGGCAGTTTGGCAGGGTCTTCGGCGGTTCTGAGTATAGTCAGCTTAACGGGATCGACGGACTCGGCCAACCCCTGCCAGCCGCCGACCTTAAGGTATCCGATGATCGTTATACATATAGCCCCGGCCAGGAGAATGACGGTTTGAATGGATTCGGTAACGACTACTGCCATAAGGCCGCCGATTATCGTATATAAGCCCGTCAGTACGGCAATGACGATTATGCTGGTCATGATCGGAACGTCAAACAGGCCTTTAAGCACTATGGCGCCAGTGTAGAGAGAAAAACCGATGTGGATAAAAATAGCGGAAATAATGGAAAGAAACGCCAACCAGTTGCGGCAGTCGCGGTTGTATCGTTTCTCAAGAAAGTCAGGAAGCGTAGCAACCTTGGAACGGATGTAAAAGGGTGCAAAAAAGAATGAAAGGGCGATCAGCGTAAAAGCGGCCATCCATTCGAAGTTGCCGTAAGCCAGGCCGTTTTCGTATCCTTCCTGAGCCAGGCTGACCAGGTGGATAGTGGAAATGTTGGTCGAAAACAGTGCCAAACCGATGATCGGCCAGCGAAGAGTTCCGCCCGCCAGAAAATAGTTTTTGCCTTCGGCGCCGCGCCGCTGCCTAAACCCGGCCCAGCAACCCAGCCCAACGATGCCGACCATGTATATAATTAATATGGCAAGATCGTATCCCTCAATCGCAATCTGCATAGCAAGCATAGATATTTTCCTTTCCAAACCGGTCACTGCCCCGCCTAATAGCCTTCTCCCTTCCCCAATGTTTTGTATATACTGTTATCTATTTTAATATCGTCGCGTCGATGTTCGGGTAACGGCCAGTATTTGGTAAACTCCGATCCTTCCCTCGCTTCTTTCATGATTTCACTAATTCTCTCGATGATTTTTGGATGAGACGCTGCGATATTGTTTTTTTCACCGATGTCCTTATTCATATCATAAAGTTCAATCGGCTCTTTCGTCCCGCCAATACGAACCGCCTTCCATCGGCCCATTCTAACCGCCTGCTGTTTACCGTGTTGATATTCCCAATACAGATACTCCCGTGGCGTCTGTTTATCCGACCGGCCAAGCAGTGTAGGGACCACCGAGATACCATCGGTGTGTTCCGGGGCCTTCACGCCCGCCAGATCTGCGAAGGTGGCCATCAGATCCCATGAGGCCCATGGCAATTTATTGGTTTGCCCCGCCTTGATTTGTCCGGGCCAGCGCACAATCATCGGTACGCGGATGCCTCCTTCGTACAAATATCTTTTCTTGCCACGCAATGGCCCAGTGGCATGAAATCGGTCTGTGTATCTGTAATAGCTGTTTTCATCGCCATTGTCGCTGGTGAAGAAGATGACGGTGTTTTCATCGAGATCCAACTCTTTCAGCAGGTCGATAATCTGGCCTACGTGACCGTCAAAACGAGTCATCATGGCAGCGTATAGCTTTTCCAGGTGAGTCCAGGGGCGATCCGCATAAGGTCCGATGTCAGGTACCTGAATTTGATCTCCGTCCCGAGGAGACCTGCCGTGAGGAACCTGTGATGGAAAATATATAAAGAAAGGCTCTTGTTGATTTTCTCGTATGAACTTTGTTATTTCCTCCATAAACAGATCCGCCGAATAAACGCCTTTATCGCCGACAATGCCCGGCTGGCGAACATCCTGGGGCTTATTGGCCTCGAAAGTTATCTTTTCATCGTTTTTCCATAATTCGGTAGGGTAATACTGGAACGCCGCCCCTGTCTCGCGAAAACCAATCCAGTAATCCCAGCCATGCTCCGTCATTTTTCCCGCCGACATTGGAATACCCGCTTCTAACTTACCAAATTGAGCGGTTTTGTAACCTGCGTTTTTAAGGACTTGCCCTAAAGTCGTGACATTGGGGGGCCATGCTCCTTCGGGATAATCGCGCATATATCCCCCTCCGTTTTTAAGATTGATATCGACGTGCGGTGTGAAATTGTCACGGATCGTCGCATGACCCGGGTGCTGACCGGTAATCAGGCCGCAACGCGACGGCACACACACCGTGTTGGCTGCGTAACAATCCGTGAAACGCATCCCCTCTCGGGCCATTTGATCGATACGAGGTGTTCGAATGAGTTTCTGCCCATAACATCCCAGCCCCGCATAACCGAGATCATCAGCCATAATAAGTATGATGTTCGGTTTAGAAAGAATGGATTTTTCGGGGGATTTTCTTTTGATCTCCGTACAGCCGGGAACTGCGGCAACGGAAAAAGAAGCGATTCCAAGAGTCTTTAGAAAATCTCGCCGCGTTTGTTTTTTAGGCATGAACGGCGCCTTTCATTTAGTTTACTATAACCGTTGAGGCCCTTAGGGCCTGATCTTCCAGTTCACCCGGGCAACGCGCCCACCCATAAAACGCCAATTCTCACTGATCAGAAAGGAAATTCTATACAATCATCGCCAACCAGACAACAGCAATTTGCTGCAATTCGTGGAAAGCGTTCCGGAGGCGGGGGACTGCTTATTTCTTGTACGGCCTGTAGTTTTGGGCGATAGGCATCCGCCGACCAAAACCAAACGCCCGACCGGTGACTTTCAGTCCCGGCGCTGCCTGCCTGCGCTTATATTCGCTGCGGTCGATCAGATCGATAATTCGTCTGACCGTTTCGAGATCGAAACCCGCCTCGACAATCTGATCCGGTGAGTGGTTTTTCTCAACGTAGCGTTGCAATATTTTGTCAAGCTGATTATATGGTGGTAGTGAGTCTTCGTCTTTCTGATCGGGATGCAACTCCGCCGAGGGCGGTTTGGTAATCGAAGAAACTGGGATCACCTCTTTTTCCCGATTAATGTACCGGGCCAATTCATAAACCATGGTCTTGGGTACATCGCTGATCACCGCCAGACCGCCGGCCATATCGCCGTACATGGTGCAATATCCCACCGCCAACTCGCTCTTGTTACCGGTGGTCAAAAGCAAATGGCCGAACTTGTTACTCAATGCCATCAAAATATTACAGCGGATACGGGCCTGGATGTTTTCCTCGGTGATGTCCGGCTCAAGTCCGCGAAAGTGTTCCTGCAGAGTCTTTTCCATGGCCAAATGCACCTTTTCGATGGGGATGGTCAGCAGTTGCATTCCCAGGTTTTTGGCCAGATGTTCCGCATCGGTTATACTGCCTGCGGTGGAATAACGACTAGGCATTGCCACCGCTATAACTTTGTCTTTACCCAGCGCCCGGACCGCCAGCGCCGCGGTTACCGCTGAATCGATCCCGCCCGAAAGACCCAACGCCACGGTCTGAAAGTTGCACTTGCGCACATAATCACGCAAACCCAGTACCAGCCCATCGTGCACCGAACCGATGCCGGTTTTCACTTGTTCCTTACGGTTTTCCCGCGGTGCTTCCAGATCGGCGATGAGCAGGTCTTCTTCGAAATCGCGTGCCTGCGCGATAACCTGCCCGTTCCGGTCGAAAACGCAACTGCAACCGTCAAAAATCAGTTCATCATTACCGCCCACCTGATTTGCGTAAATCAGTGGTAAGCTATAACGCCGGCACTGCTGCGAGAACATTTGACAGCGAAATGCGTGTTTATCCATGACGAACGGCGAGGCGGACATGTTTATCGCTGCATCGACCTTGGCACGGGCCAATTCCGCAAAGGGATCGATATCATAAAGTCGCCTGCTGTCCTGTTCGGGCGTCGGCCAAATATCCTCACATATAGTCAAACCCAGACGCATGCCGCCTATGCTCACCACCTGCTGCGAGTTCCCCGGCTGAAAGTATCGACGCTCATCGAACACATCATAGGTCGGCAATAGTTGTTTGTAATATACAGCCTGTGTCTTACCCTTGTTCAGCAGGGCCGCCGCGTTATATAATTCTTTACCGGTATCCCCGTCATGGCAACAAACAAACCCCACTAATGCCGCACATCCGTTACAGCCATTGGCAATTTCTTCCAGGGCGGCGATATTGTCCTTGATGAGTTGTTCTTTAAGCAGCATATCTTTGGGTGGGTAACCAATCAGGGCCAATTCACTGAAGACTACCAGTTTTGCGCCTTGCTTTTCTGCACGCTGAATATAATCGCTGATCTTGACGCTGTTACCGGCAATATCGCCTACCGTCGGATTAATTTGTGCCAACGCTATCTTCATCACAATGCCGATCTACAGGTGTTTTGTCGATGTTTGGAGTTTGGGCAGGCTCGGGGAATTGTGAAGTTTCCAAGGGCTGCCTAACTCCAATTTTGCAGAAACCTTGATTACTGTTATCATAGTAATTTGTCCACTTGGCTTGTCAATTCCTTCACGTGCGATACGGAAGCATCGAAAAGCTGCTTTTCCTGATCGGTCAGTTTCAATTCGATAACCTTTTCCACGCCGCCGGTGCCCAGGATTACCGGCACGCCCACAAAGCAGCCGCCGGCACCATATTCATCCTGGCACCAGGCGCAACACGGCAAAACGCGTTTTTTGTCTTTCAGAATCGCCTCGGCCATCTCCGCCGCCGCCGACGACGGGGCATAAAAAGCAGAACCGTTTTTGAGCAGATTGACGATTTCCGTGCCGCCCCTGCGGGTGCGCTCGACAATGGCTTCAATCTGGCGATCCTCAAGCAGTTCGGTAAGAGGGATGCCAGCGATAGTAGTATAACGCGGTAGCGGCACCATATCGTCGCCGTGCCCGCCCAGCAGCATGGCGGAAATGTCGGTGACCGAAACGCCAAGTGCTTGGGCGATAAAACTGCGGTAACGGGCCGTATCGAGAATCCCAGCCATACCCATTACCCGATTCTTGGGAAAGCTCGACACCTTTGCCGCTACGTAAGTCATCGCGTCCAGCGGATTGCTGACGATGATCAAAAACGTATCAGGGCTATGAGCGACCACCTGTTGAGTTACCTCGGTAACTATTCGCGTATTTGCCTTCAATAAATCATCCCGGCTCATACCCGGCTTACGCGGCAGTCCTGATGTGATAATTACTATATCACTGCCGCCTGTGGCTTGATAATCACAGGTTCCGGTAAAACCCACGTCGAAACCGCCCACCGGTGAAGACTCGAAAAGGTCCAGTCCCTTACCCGCCGCCAGACCCTCCACAATATCGAGCATTACAATGTCAGCCAATTCCTTTTGCGCCAGCCAATGCGCACAAGTTGCCCCGACATTACCGGCCCCGATAATCGAAATCTTTTTACGTGACAAAATACTTTCCTTTTCTTTTCTTTGATGCCGGCGTCTTATTCGTTTAGAACCGCAAGCCTATACCCACCGAGAATTCCTGACGGTATATTGAGTTTTCCATGGTTTCTGTCGTTGAACCGATTATCTGGTGCCAGCGCCAATCGAAACGCAAAACCGGACTGCCCTCGTCGCCCAGCAGAAACTTGATACCGGCGCCAACGTTGGCGGCGAACATCAGTTCACTGTCGATCTGATCATAGTCGCTCATAAAAAACGCTAACCCGGGACCAACAGTGACAAACGGCCTTACACGCCCGTCGGCCAGATCATTTCCGGTTGGAAACATCAGAACGTTGAGATCGGTCAAAATGAGAGTGGCATTGCTGCCCTCTGGCTCAATTTCCCATTCGCCGGCTTCGAGATTCATATCATGGAAAACTCCCGCTGCGCTCAGCTCTAAACCCAGATATTCCTGCTCGGCGCTGAGCCGCAGACCGGTCATAAAACCTTCGTCTGTCTTGAGATGTACCCTCTCACCCAGAGAGTTTTCCGTTCGAGAAGAATAGGTCCCACCGGTGAGAACTCCTCCAATAAGGCTGAGCTGCCAATCGACATCGCGTTCGACCGACGAAGCCGCCTGGCCCCATGCCTGCGATGTAAGTGCCAACAGGATCACCATTAACAGTTTTACTTTAGTTTTCTTCATAGATTTACTCCTTGGACTGACTCGTTCTTTCGCAACAAAATACTATTGATTGTCTGAAACCTTTCGTGAGCAGATTACCAGAAAAAACCGTGATATTCCATAGGAAAATAAGCTGAAAATTGATGTAAACGTCAAAAATACACTGGAAATAACCAAGAACGAACCCAAAATGAACTGGAAATGAACGGCATTGATTAAGTTGGGGGCATGGTCCCCTGGGCCGTCAGTTCCTTTCTGCCACCAACACACCAGACAGCTTCCGCCACGCCTCCATCGTCCGCTTTAGATTATCGTAAGCGTCTGAGCCAATTCCGAAGCCCTGAAAGCCTATCGGCCCGGTGTAGCCGCAATCCGCCAACGTCTTGAGCAGCCTGCTCACGTCAAACGTTCCATGGTCCAGCGTCTGAATCAGGCTCTTCCAGTCCTTACCGCCACTGTCGGCCCCGTTGATCGTCACCACAAACAGATGAGGCATCGCCAGCTTTATCAGCGATTCCATGTTCTTTTCGTCATCCACTTTCAGCCAGTGACACAAATTAAACGTCACCCCAACGTTCTTTCTATCTACCTTCCCGGCCACCCGGACCGCATCCTCAACCCGCTCCAGCCAGAACCCAGTATGCGGATACAGCGCAACCCGCACCCTCTTTTCCGCCGCCATATCCGCAATTTCTCGAATCACCGCCACCGCGCGCTCGTCAGCCTCCGGTGAAGAAACCTTATCCTTATCGCTGTTCACAAAAAGCCAGAGTATAGAATTGCTACCCTTCAATATCTCGATCGCCTCTTTCAGTTCCGGCCCATATTTCTGCTGATCCGGCCCAATATCAACTCCGCCATACACCGCAACTAATGTCAGGCCGTTCTTCCTTGCCTCCTCGGCCATCTCCGCCAGTCCCTTACCTGCTTGCGGCCCTATTCCCGCATAGCCCAATTCCTTAAGCATCTCCACTTGCTCTTTTGCCGTTCTGTGTTTGGCATCTTTTGTCGCTGTATCCATCGCAAAGAACGGATTCGGCCCGGCCGGCTCAAGCCGGATATTCCGATACGCCACCGGCCCGTGGTCACCCTGCAGCATCAACGGTCCCAAAGCCTTCTCATCGTTGTAGGTGCTCGCACGAGTCGGACCCGTAAGCTCCACATCCTCATGCACCACCACTCCATTATGGACCACCTTTTCAAACCTCGCATTGGCGATCTTCCTGCCGTTCTTATCGAAACGAGGCGCCCGAAAGATAACGTCAAAACTCTGCCACTGTCCAGGCGCCTTCGACGCATTAAGCCGAGGCCCGTGCCCCTCAAACCCTTGCGGCTGGCGGTTATCATCCCACCTCTGATAAATCCCTCCGCAATCCGAATGTTGCGGTTCGGCTACTGCCCAACTATCGAAAACCTGAATCTCGTAACGGCCTTGAAAATATACTCCCGAATTCGACCCCTTCGGTACCATAAACTCAATATGCGCCCGAACATCCCCGAACTCAGCCTTACTCAATATATTGCGAGTACTACCCGTAGGCCCATTGATAATAACTCCGCTGCCAGGCTTGCCTTTGAGCAGATTCTCATTTTGAGGATCCTGAATCGAATCCCCCGCAACAAACCAGGCCGCCGTATCCCCTCGCCACTGCGAAAAATCACTCCCAAGCAGGCTCATCTCACCCTGGGCACCGCTCGGAGCCAGGCAACAAACCCAAACAATCAACAAAACCACCCAGTTTTCGATCTTCAAAGCTCTCATAACTTCTTTCCTTAACAATCAATAGTAAACAATCAATAATAAATTTCACAAATGCCACGGGCTGCGCATCGACCGCGACAGCATCCGATTAGCCTGCTCATCGTTGGCAAACTCTTCTTTCTCCGGATCCCACCTCAGCTTACGCCCCAACAGCATCGAGATATTCCCAATATGCGAAATCGTAAAACACCTCTGCCCCTTCTCAGGCGGGAAATAGCATTCCTTTCGAGACTTAACACAGTCGAGGAAGTTCCGTTGTTCGCCGTCCTTGCACGTATAAAGATGAATCTCCTCCGGTCCAATCTTCGAGCTAAGAATGCTCTTAGGCTCAGCCTGGAGCGGCGCCCGCCAGCCGACATTCCCGATCCATCCGTCGCTGCCCTCGAATCGCAGGCTCGGATTGCCCGATTTAACGATCATCTTAAGCCCGTCGGCGTACTTGTACTTAATCTCGTACTGCCTGGCTGTATCATAAAGACCTTCCGTGCAGAAAACTCCCTCGCCCTCGACCTCCACAGGCCCGGTATCCTCGGTGTCGCTGCCCCATTGCGCGCCGTCAAGAAGATGCGCACCCCAGTCGCTCAACTGCCCCCCCGAATAATCGAAAATCCACCGCCACTGATAAGGCAAATGATCCGGCCCGCAATAAGGCCGCCACGGAGCAGGCCCGAGCCACATATCGTAATCGAAACCATTCGGCACAGGCATCGGCTTGTTATTGCCCGGATTCCCGGGCCCGCCGGGCAATTCCACCTTCACAGTATGCAGCTTGCCAATCCGTCCGTTGCGGACCAATTCGCACATCCGGTGATATTCATACACCGATCTATCCTCCGTTGACCACTGAAAGACACGCCCATACCGTTTCACCGTATCGGCCAGAATCCGCCCCTCGCGGACAGTCAGCGTAGGCTTTTCGCACTCGACGTCCTTGCCCGCCCTCAGCGCCGCCAGCGACATCGGCACATGCCAATGGTCCGGCGTCGATATCATCACGGCGTCAATATCGGCTCTGGCAATAACATCGCGAAAGTCCTTGTACGTTGCGCAGTCACTATTGCCGTACTTCTGGTTTACAATGTCGCGGGCCTTGTTCATATTATTGCTGTCCACATCGCAAACCGCCACCGCCTGAGCGTCTGGCTGAACCAGAAACGTCTGCAGATTCATACCAATCCCATGTCCGCCCACACCGATAAACCCCATCGTAATACGGTTACTTGCAGTTACCACGCCCGCCTTGCCAAGCGCCGACGATGAAACGATATAAGGAAATCCCGCCGCCACAATCGACGCCCCGGCCGCTCTCTTGAGAAACTGACGCCGATTCATCCTGCTTTTTTTCATTTCCCAAAATCTCCGTAACCGTTCACGGGTATTTTGACAGTATTTGGGCAACGCACACAGCCGCAAAACGCCAATTCTCGCTGATTATACCCATTTACGACCTGTTGTCGATAGTTTTTCTTCAAGCCCAGGGTCACAAATGTCTTATAACCGACGCAACAAACAAATCGTCGTAAATGAAGGGAAATGGCGTGGTTTTGTCAGACGGATTGACAAAGTCCTGCCATCTCGTTAGACTACCAGCATGAAAAGATTTTTTGATTTCTCACCGTCCCTTTGGCAGTATTTTCAAAAGATTGACCGGCGTTTTGGCGTCGGAGAGGAAATTGTACCCGCCGCGGCCGAGGTGACCTGCCGGAGTGCGGACTTGTCTTCCGTTCGGGCGGTTCTCTGGGACGTCTATGGTACGTTGTGCGGGGTAGAACTGGGCGATCTGGCCAGATCACTGGAGTACAAAGATCGTCTGCTGACCGCCGCCAAGGTGACAGTTGAGGAGTTTTCGCTCCATGAACCGCTCAAACGACTCAAGCCGGACCAGCCTGCAGAGGTTACGCTGAGCGATCTGTACCAGGAACTGATAGCCGATTCGCATCTGCGGTCGCTGGCAATGGGAGTGGAATATCCGGAAGTAGTGATCGAACAGATTTGGCTTGAGATACTTCATGACTGCATCGGACAGGGACTGGATGTTCCTGAGGATGAGCCGCCGCTGCATACCGCTTATCGCTGGGCTTACTTTTTCGACCGGGCCCTGCAGCGGATATATCTGTATCCCGGCGCGGCTGCGGCCTTGGAAACGCTGCGGCAGGGGGATATTATTCAGGGTATTATCTCTAACGCACAGTTTTATACGCCTTTGCATCTGCGCCGGCTGCTACGCATGGAGCAGGGACGAGACGACATAGAGCTGGAAGAATTTTTCAGTGAATCGCTGGTATTGTTTTCCTACGAGTTGGGGTTCAGCAAACCGAACCCACGGGCCTTTCATCTGGCCATAGAGACCCTCGGCCGACAGGGGATCGGTCCGGAAGAGATCGTTTATCTCGGCAACGATATGTTGAATGACATCTCGGTTGCGCAGCGCTGCGGACTGCGAACCATACTGTTCGCCGGCGACAGCACCAAAACCCTGCTGCGGGAAGACGAGCCGCGATTCCGAGACATACAACCCGACGCGGTGGTCACAGAATTGAACCAAATTGCCGGGATGATTGTGGGAACGAGTGAATGAGAAGTGGATCAGCAACCACCGGCAGATATGGTGGTTTAATATTCAAATCAAAGCTCTAAAATGCCTTTGGCGCTGGTCGGCCCCAAATAATCAGACAACCATCGGGTAATTCCTGAGTAAAGTTTGATAAATATCCGCCGAGGTAATTCGGATTTCAACCCGGGGGAAAATACGTTATTCGTAATAATTTGCCATTAAAAGTTTTTTTTCGTTGACAAAGTGCCCAAAAGTGCCTAAAACACGTTTTTGTTGTGAAAGAACGCTTTTTTATTCGGAGAAACAAAATGAGTTCTCAAGTACTGACTATAGGCATACCAAAAGAAATCATGTCGGGTGAGAGACGTGTTGCCGCCACTCCAGAGATTGTTAAAAAAATGGTATCAGATGGTGCGATGGTAATTGTGGAAACCGGGGCAGGTGAAGGCTCCTTTTTTGCCGACGACGAATATAGGGCGGCTGGAGCGGAGTTGTTAGCTGATGCAGAGGAAGTTTTTGCCAGGTCTGATCTTATTTTAAAGGTAAAAGAACCGCGATTTTCAGATAAGACAAGTATGCATGAAGTCGATATGATGAAAGAAGGGCAGTACTTAATCACTTTCTTACACCCATCTTCTCCAGCCAATCACCAAATGGTTCGAAAATTAGCCGCAAAAGGAGTTATTTCAATAAGCCTGGATTCGATTCCAAGAATCTCTCGAGCTCAGACTATGGATGCCCTGACATCTATGAGCACTGTGGCAGGCTACAAAGCTGTGTTAATGGCAGCAAATATGTTGCCGGTATTCATGCCCATGATAAGTAGTGCGGTTGGAACAACGCAGCCGGCGAGCGTTCTCGTAATTGGAGCAGGAGTTGCCGGACTCCAATCACTTGCTACAGCCAAACGTTTGGGAGCAGTTGTATCCGCAGTGGATATTCGGCCGGATGCCGCCGAGCAGGCTTCGAGTTTGGGTGCTAAGATCATAGATGTTCAGGTTCCTGGCGAAGTTGCGATCGGCAAAGGTGGATATGCCATGAGGCTTCCGGAAAAATGGTTAGTTAAGGAACGACAGATATTAAGCCAAAACGTTAGTTCGGCAGATATAGTTATTCTGACCGCTTTGATACCTGGAAGGACAGCACCGGTCCTTATTACCGAAGAAATGGTAAAATCAATGAAAACCGGTTCGGTTATAGTGGATGTGGCAATCGATCAAGGTGGTAACTGCGAAATTTCCGAAGCAGCAAAACTTGTTACAAAGTATGGTGTCAATATAGATGGTACTCAGAACATACCCAGCATGCTTCCACGGAGTTCAACGTGGATGTTCGCCAGTAACGTGTACAATCTGCTTACTTATCTGATAAAAAATGGCAAAGTAAATTTAAATATGGATGATGAAATTATCGCTTCTTCATTAGTTACAAAGGATGGCAAAATATTCCATGAAGGTACACTGGAAGCGATGAACCTAAAGTGAGAAAGTGGTTAGAAAATGAACGATTGGTTATCACCGGTTTTATTTGTCATTGCGGCAACGGTCGGTTACCGGCTTATAAGCGATGTCCCAAGCCTGCTTCATACTCCCCTGATGTCAGGGATGAATGCTTTGTCAGGCGTTACTGTTTCTGGAGCGTTAACAGCCACAGCCATTGCGGTTGGCACAGGGAGTCAATTTTTTGGAGCTGTTGCTGTTGTTCTTGCCACAATAAATGTTGTGGGTGGTTTTTTAGTTACTGATCGCATGTTGAAAATGTTTAAGCAGGACAGATTACATACGCATGACGATTGAGTTTTCGCTTATGTGGCTCTATGTGTCCCGTTTTCTTACTATGTATCTCCTTACTCTGAAAATTCTCACAATCGGCTTTGCCGGGAGTTATCATGCCCACCGGGTATAAAAAGAAAAACCCATGCCGGAAATTTCCTAC
>Ga0315276_10000968_pt1 | contig 25380 bp, 19 predicted proteins | sample YL17G05_0_MG_FD_204542 | JGI IMG/M metagenome (GOLD analysis project Ga0315276, IMG submission 204542) | Sediment microbial communities from Yellowstone Lake, YNP, Wyoming, USA - YL17G05_0 | ecosystem: Environmental > Aquatic > Freshwater > Lake > Sediment | place: USA: Wyoming | collected... | reverse complement strand
GATCGTGCTCGAGATCAGCAGCTTTCAACTCGATACGATCATCGATTTCCGCTCGGACGTCGCGGTGCTCACCAACGTCACCGTTGACCACCTCGACCGGTATCAAGACTCGTTCGATCTCTACGCAGGTTCGAAGGCGAGAATACTCAATCGGGCCGGTTCGCAAACCGTCTTCGTCTACAACGCGGACGATCCGGTGTGCGTCCGGTTCGCCGGGGGATTCGCCGGTGGCAAGCTCCCGTTCAGCTCGTCGACACCGCTCGACGAAGGGGTGTTTTTCGAGAACGGTCATATCGTCCGTCGCCTCCGCGGCTCAACCGAGCTCATCGCCGGGAGAGAAGACTTTCCGCCGATCGGCGTCCACAATCTGGAGAACGCGATGGCCGCCGTCGCCGCGGTGACACCCTTCGGGATCTCCATTGCCCGCATACGCGAGGCTCTCCAGAACTACCGGCCGCTCGCCCACCGCATGGAACCGGTGCGGACGGTCCGCGGGGTCACGTATATCGACGACTCCAAGGCCACCAACGTCGACGCGACGATCAAGAGTCTCAGGAGCATCGAGGGAAAGGTCGTGGTGATCCTCGGCGGGAGCGACAAGAACCTCGACTTCCGGCCGCTCGCCGATCACACGACCCGGCTGAGAAAAGCGATCCTCATCGGTGAGGCCCGCGGGAGGATCCGCGCGGTACTCGAGGGGCGCTGCGAGCTTTCGGAGGCCGGGTCGCTCGAAGAGGCGGTAAATCAGGCATCGGTGGCCGCGTCGCCGGGGGACACCGTCCTCCTTGCCCCGGCGTGCGCGAGCTTCGACATGTTCCAGAATTACGCGCACCGCGGCGAGGTTTTTCGCTGCGCCGTGGAAGCTCTCTAGGGGATCGCTATGAAGAAGTTCGCCGGACCAAGGCTCGAATGCGACCGCAGAACGCTTCTCATCGTCTTCGTGCTCACCGTCGTCGGGGCGAGCCTCGTCGCGTCGTCCAGCTCTTATTTCTCGGCGGCGGAGTATAAGGATCCATATCTGCTCCTGAGGAAACATCTCGAGAGAATGGTCATCGCGCTTCTCTTTATGATTCTCGCCATGCGAATCGATTACCGGATTTACCGGAAGATGGCGCCCGCGGTTCTCGGCGTCGCCGTCGTGACCCTCATCGGTCTTTTTGTTTTTGGCCAGGTCGTCCGCGGCGCCCAGTCGTGGCTCTTGCTCAAACCCATCGGCGTCACCGTGCAGCCGTCCGAGTTCGCCCGGCTCGCCCTCGTGCTTTTTCTCGCCTTCTGGTTGACGCGCGTGGGTGACCGGATCGGGGAGCTCAAGCGCGGATACCTGCCGGCCGTGGGGGCGACCCTTGTCGTCGTCGGTCTTATCGCGGCCCAACGGGACCTTGGGACGGCGCTGGCCACGACGATCATCGCGTTCATCGTTCTCTTCATCGGGGGAGCGAAGATCCGCCACCTCACCGCGACCGCGGGCGGGTTCTTCGTCGTGGCCATGGTCCGCATCCTCACGGCGCCGTATATTCGCGAGAGGTTCTTCGGATTTTTCCATCGCGGGGACGACATTGCCGGTGTCAACTGGCAGGCTTTCCAATCCCTCATCAGCCTGGGTTCCGGGGGGATCTTTGGGGTGGGGTTCGGCGGGAGCCAGCAGAAGCTCGACTGGCTCCCCGATTCGCACACGGATTTCATTTTCTCGATTCTCGGTGAGGAAACGGGTCTCGCCGGCACCGTCGTCGTCAGTCTTCTCTTCCTTTTGCTCGCGCTTCGCGCCCTCAAGTTATCTACGAGGAGCGGCGACACCTTCGGCGAGATGCTGGTTCTCGGCGTGGCAAGCTCCGTGTTCGTCTACGCCAGTCTCAACATGCTGGTGGCGGCCGGGCTCTTTCCGGTCACGGGGCTCCCGCTTCCGTTCATCAGCTACGGGGGTTCGGCCCTGGTGGTGAACGCGTTCTCGATCGGTGTGTTGCTCAACGTGTCGAGAAAGACATCGGCGAGGGGCGTCAATTTGCTGAAGAGGCGCCGGCGGGCGGTCCTCGTGGAGGAGGCGGCGTGCGAGTCATGATCGCCGGAGGGGGTACGGGTGGTCACGTGTACCCGGGGATCGCGATGTACAACGCGCTCAAACGGGCGTCGGAGCGGGTCGATGTGCTTTTCGTCGGGGCGAAGGCCGGTGTCGAGAGCGGGATTTTCGCCGATCTGGGGCTTCCGCACGTTCTCTTGCCCGGTCGCGGGATACGGGGCACCGGGATTCTCAACCAGCTCGGGAGCCCGTTCGTTTTTCTCGTGGGTATTTGTCGCGGGATACGCGAGGTTCTCGCCTTCGACCCCGACGTGGTCGTGGGCACCGGTGGGTACGCGAGCGTCGCCGTCGTCGCCGCGTCGATCGTCTGCCGGCGCGCTCGCGTCGTTCAGGAGCAGAACAGCGTCCCCGGGATGGCGAACCGGCTTCTCTCGCGCTTCGCGGACCTCGTCCTTCTCTCCTACGAAGAATCGAAGGCGTTTATAAAACGCGGAGCGCGGGCGGTCGTGGTGGGCAACCCGATCCGCGTCGTCCCGCCCTCCGACCGGCGCTCGGGGCTCGAATTTTTCGGGTTCGATCCCACCAAGCCCACGGTGCTGATCTGCGGAGGGAGCCGGGGCGCGCGGACGATCAACCAGGCGGCGAGGACGGCGATCCCGTCGATCGTGGAGCGGAAGAATGCGCAATTCGTGTTTCTCGCCGGCGAGAGCGATTTCGAAGCGGTCAAGAGGGAGTTGGGACGGTTCGGTCCGAGCGTGCGGGTCTTCCCATTTCTTCAGGAGATGCATCACGCGTACAGCGTCGCCGACATCGCCGTGTCGAGAGCGGGAGCGTCGGCGGTGTTCGAGCTCGCCGCGTTCGGCGTGCCCACGGTGTTTGTCCCTTACCCATTCGCCGCGGACGATCACCAGAAAAAAAACGTCGCCCTCCTCTCGGATATCGGCGCGGCGGTCGTGGTGGAGAACAGCGCTCTGGACGCCGCTCGCCTGACCGCGGTCGTCGAGTCGCTCCTCGACGACGAGGGGAGAAGGGAAAAGATGTCGAGGGAGATGAAGGGATGGGCGAAACCCGATGCAGACGACCGGGCGGCGGAGAAGATCATCGAGCTCGTATCGAGACGGGGCCGCTCTGTCCCCGTCCGGGGGCCGGCGTATCCGAGTGTTTTTGCATGAGCGGGGGAAACGGGGGAGTCACATGGTCTATCTAGGGCGGACGAGAAGGATCCACTTCGTCGGTATCGGCGGGATCGGTATGAGCGGTATCGCCGAGGTTCTCCTCAACCTGGGGTTCGGGGTATCGGGGTCGGACCTCAAGAGGACCGAGATCACCGACAAGCTCGAGCGGCTCGGCGCGAAAATCGCGTACTGCCACGAACCGCAAAACGTCGCCGGTTCCGACGTCGTTGTGTACTCGAGCGCGGTCATCGCGACGAACCCGGAGCTTGTCGAGGCGAAGAAGCACGCCGTCCCGACGATCCGACGGGCGGAGATGCTCGCCGAGCTCATGCGTCTCAAGTTCGCGGTGACCGTCGGGGGATCTCACGGGAAAACGACGACCACGTCGATCATCGCCTCGGTTCTCGCCGAGGGCGGTCTCGATCCCACGATTGTGGTCGGGGGCAAGCTCAAATCGTCGAGCAGCAACGTCCGCCTGGGGAGCAGCCGGTACATGGTGGCCGAGGCGGATGAAAGCGACGGTTCTTTCGTCCAGCTTCCATCGAGCATCGTTGTGATCACGAATATCGACCTCGAACATCTCGATTTCTACCCCGATCTGGAGGCGATCAAGGATGGGTTTGTCGAGTACGCGGGCCGCGTGCCTTTCTACGGGTCCGTTATCCTCTGTGTCGACGACGAAAACGTCCGCTCGATCCTCCCGCGCGTCCGCAAGCGGAAGGTGACGTACGGTCTCTGGGAACCGGCGGACCTCACGGGGATCATTCTGGAAAGAACCGAAGCGGGGGCGCGTTTCAGCGTCATCCACCAGGAGAAACCTCTCGGCGAGATCAAGATTAACCTCCCCGGCGACCACTACGTTCAAAACGCGCTCGCCGCCGTGGCCGTGGGGATGGAACTGGATGTCTCCTTCGAGGCTATCAAGAAGGGGATCGAGTCGTTCGAAGGCGTCGGCCGGAGGTTCGAGATCAAGGGCACGGCCGGGGGGGTCATGGTGATCGACGACTACGGGCACCACCCCACGGAGATCGCCGTGACGATCCGGGCGGCGCGGCGTAACCTCAAGAAGCGGGTTTTCGTTCTTTTCCAGCCGCACCGGTACACACGCACACAGGCCCTCTCCGAACAGTTCGGACGGTGCTTCGACGAGGCGGAAGCGGTATATGTCGCCGACATCTACCCCGCCGGGGAAGCGGCCATCCCCGGGGTTTCCTCCGAGGTCCTCGTATCGGCGATCAAGAAAACCGGGCGGGTGGATGTCCACTACACGGGATCCTTCGACGAGATGGTCGACGCGGTGGCGAAACGGGCCGCGAGCGGTGACGTGGTTCTCACCCTCGGGGCGGGCGATATCTACAAGGCGGGCGAACGCCTTCTGGAACGGTTGGGACGCAGCGGTTAGGTTGCCTGGGCGGCGCCGGGCTTGGGCGGTATCAAGCGGAGCGCCGGAAATCACGCGGAGTGGTGCGATGGATAAACGCGGACAGGGGACGATTCGCAAGCGGCTCGACAGGGCTTGTCCCGGTGGGGTCCGGGAGGGCGAGCCGATGTCGAACCACACGACGATCGGCGCGAGCGGCCCCGCGAGGTTTTTTGCGGTGCCAATGACCACGACGCAGGTCGTCTCGCTTGTTCGCGCGGCGGTCGGTCTGGGGCTCGACTACATCGGGATCGGAAAGGGGTCCAACCTCCTCGTCCGGGACGGGGGCTACGACGGTCTAGTGATCCAGGTCGCGGCCAATCTCGCCCGTCTCGCCGTTTACAGCCGGACGGCCCACGCCGAGGCGGGACTTTCCTTTAACAAACTGGGGAAAATCCTCACGCGCGAGGGCCGGCCAGGTTTCGAGTTCGCCGTCGGAATCCCCGGCTCGGTGGGCGGCGCGGTTCGGATGAACGCGGGTGCCTGGGGAGCCGACGTGTCCGGGGTGCTCAAGAGCGTGAAGGTGATCGACGGGGCGGGGCGTGTCCACGTCCTCGGGGCGGGAGATCTCGGTTTGAGGTATCGAAAGTCCGAGCTTCCCCCGCGGTCGATCGTTCTAGGGGCGGTGTTCAACTGCCCGCCGGGCGCGATCGACGAGGAGATGCTCGGCCGGTCCATGAGCCGGGGCGAGACCCAGCCCCTCGCGCAAAAGAGCTTTGGCAGCACGTTTAAGAACCCCAAGGACGGTTTTGCCGGACGGTTGATCGAAGAGTGCGGTCTCAAGGGCGTGCGCAGGGGGGGCGTCATGGTGTCGGAAAAGCACGCGAACTTCCTTGTCAATATTGGCGAGGATACCAAGGCGAACGACATCGAGGACCTCGTAGGGTGGATCATTGAAAAGGTCGAGGCTCGATTCAACGTGAGGTTATCACCGGAGGTGATCATCATTGGCAATCGTTAGAACGAAGCAGCAGAGAAGAAAAGCGATCAGGGCCCTTATCCTTCGGCTTTTGACGACGACGGCGCTCGGGGCTCTGATATTCGGGGCGTTCCAGGCGTATAACGTCCTCACGACGAGCGAGAAGCTGGAGGTGAAGACGGTCGAGGTCAAGGGGCTCGGCCGCGTCGCCCCGGCCGATGTGGAAAGGCTCGTCGCCGACATACGGGGACAGAACATCCTCCTCGTTCCGCTGGAGAAGTATGGCGAGAGGTTCGCCGGGCACCCCAGGATCCGGGCGGCGGCGTTTAAAAAAATCCTTCCCAACAGGGTGATTTGTACTCTAGAAGAGAGAGAGCCCGTCGCGCTCGTCTACGCGGACGGGTTCCGCGAGGTCGACGACGAGGGAATGATATTGACGTCCGATGACCTTACCGATTATCTCGATCTGCCGATCATCACCGGGATCTCGCGGAGGTCGGTGAAAGAGGGGGCTTACTGCAAAGAGCCCCAATTGGCCAACGTCCTAAGGGTCCTCGGGATATGCAAGAGGTACGGGGGGAGCTTCGCGAACGAGATCTCGGAGCTCAAGATAGGGGACAACGGGATCAGCGTGGTCTCGCTCAAGGAGGGCATGGTGCTCCTCGTCGGAGAGTCCGAATTCGAAGGCCGTTTGAAGAAATTCTTTCTCATACGGAGCACCATCGCGAGGAAAGAAGAGCCGTCAAAAGTCATCGATCTTCGCTTCGACGACCAGGTCGTCCTGAGGAGCGGGATCTAGCCGCGAGGAGGAGGTGGACATCGTGAGAGACGACGAACGCCTGGTCGGAGGCATCGACATGGGGACCACCAAGGTCGCCGCGATGATCGCCGAGCGCCAAGAATCGGGGATCCGCGTCATCGGCGTCGGGACGGCCCCTTCCGAGGGGCTCAGACAGGGTGTCGTCGTCGATCTCGAGAAGGCCTCGCGATCGGTGGAGCGGGCGGTAAGAGAGGCCGAGAGGATGGCGGGGATCCGTCTGAAAAAGTACAACGTGGGGGTCGCGGGCGAACATATCCGCAGCATGAACAGCCGGGGCGTCGTGGGCGTGCCGAGCCTCGACCACGAGATCGCCCGGGAAGACGTGGCGCGGGCCCTCGGCGCGGCGCGCAGTTTCTCGCTCCCGTCGGACCGGGAGATTCTCCACACGCTCCCCCAGCAGTACATCGTCGACGACCAGCCGGGGATACAGGAGCCGTGCGGGATGTACGGTTCGCGGCTGGAGGCGAGGGTTCACATCGTCACCGCGTCGCGGCACGCCCTCGATAACATCGCAAAAACTCTTGACAACGTGAGGCTTGAAATCGGTGAATTGGTACTGGAACCGCTGGCTTCCGCCGAGGCGGTCCTGACCAACGACGAAAAAGAGATCGGCGTGATGCTGATCGATATTGGGGGGGGCACGACCGACGTGATGGTGTATCACGACGGCGGGGTGGTGGCGAGCGGGGTAATCGGAATCGGCGGCAATAACATCACGGCCGATATCGCTTACGGGCTGCGAACGGCGATCAAGGCCGCCGAGACGATCAAGATAGATCACGGGTGCGCGCTGTCGGCGATGGTTGATGCCGACGAGAAGTTCGAAGTTCCGGGGATCGGTTTTCGCGACGATAGACAGGTCGGTAAGCAGCTGCTCTCGGCGATCATCGAGCCGCGGGTAACGGAGCTCCTGACCCTGATCGACGAACAGATCAACAAGAGCGAGCTGAAGAAGACCTTGGGCGCCGGGGTGGTTTTCACCGGTGGGTCTTCGCTCCTCAAAGGGCTTAGAGAGCTCGGCGAACAGATTTTCGACGTTCCGGTGAGCATCGGCACCCCCCTCGGGGTGGAGGGATTTTCCGAGGTCGTCGGCCATCCGATGCACGCGACCGGGACGGGTCTCCTGATCTACACCAGCGCTTCCGGAGAGGACGGGTACGCGAGAGGCTCCTCGCGCAAGTGGTGGAAGCAGCCGTACGCGCACGTCCGGAAGGCAATAGCGAGTGTCATCTAGCTCCGAGAAAGGAGAGCACGAATGTCTTCGCGTTTTCACCTCGAAGAGGAGAAGCGGTTGACCGTACTCAAGGTTGTGGGTATCGGGGGTGCCGGGGGTAACGCTGTCAACAGAATGGTAAACAACGGGTTTGCCGGTGCCGATTTCATCGCCGTGAACACCGATCTCCAGGTGCTCAGGGGATCGATCGCCCAGCAACGGATCCAGATCGGGCAGAAGCTCACCCGCGGGTTGGGGTCGGGGGGCGATCCGGAGGTCGGACGGCGGGCCGGGGAGGAGAGCCGGGAGATGCTCCGCGAGAGTCTCGAGGGCTCGGACATGGTTTTTCTCACCTGCGGGATGGGTGGTGGAACGGGGACCGGGGCGTCTGCGGTGGTCGCCGCGGTGGCGCGCGAGACGGGCGCTCTCACCGTCGGCATCGTCACCAAACCGTTCTTCTTCGAGGGCGACCAGAGAATCGCCCAGGCGGAGAGGGGGATCGAGGAACTGCGGAACGAGGTGGACACCCTTCTCGTGATACCCAACGACAAGCTTCTCTCGATCACGGCGGAGAACACCTCGCTCCTGGACGCGTTCTCGATGGCCGACGAGGTGTTGTGCAACGCGACGAGGGGGATATCGGCTCTTATCACCGAGACCGGTGTGGTGAACCTCGACTTCGCGGATGTGAAAAGCGTGATGAGAAACGGCGGCGACGCCATCATGGGAACCGGTGTCGGCAAGGGCGAGGATGGTTCCGAGGAGGCGGCGAGGATGGCGATCAACAGCCCGCTTCTCGACAGCGTCTCCATAAAGGGAGCCACGGGGATTCTCGTCAACATCACCGGTTCGAAATCGCTCGCCCTACGGCAGGTGAGCAAGGCGGCAACGATCGTCAACAAAGAAGCCGGTCCGGGGGCCCACGTCTTTCTTGGCGCGGTGATCGACGAGACGCTCAAGGGCGACGAGATCCGCGTCACGGTGATCGCCACGGGGTTTAACGCGCCACGGGCGCGCAAGGAGGCGAGGATCGAGGAGAGAGTCGAGGAGAAACGGGAGATCAACTTCCGGGAGCTCTTGAGCGACGAGCCCGTCGAAGTGGTCCATTTCGAGAGGAGCCGTCCCGTCTCCGAGGACAGGAAGGTGAAGGAGAGGGAGAAAGAAAACGAGAGAGATCTGGACAAGGTGAAAGACGAGACGATCTTCGCCGACGGCGGATCGATTCGGTCGTTCAATACGGACAGGTTCCGGATCCCGACTTTCGTACGGAAACAGATGGATTGAGTCTGGAGGTCGACTTGTCTCTTTGGAGCCGGCTGTTTCACAGCTCGACCGGAGATCAGTACCAGAAGGGAATCAGACACTTCAACGAAGGCGACTACGACCTCGCGATCCAGTGTCTGGAGCAGGTCGTCGCCGGCGACAAGACCCGCGAGAGCCCGGTGGCGAAACTCGGTGCGTTTTACGCGTCGGAAGCGCACAGCAAGCTCGGCATCGCAGAATTCCACCGGAAGAACTACGACAGGGCTCTCGAGCATTTTGCTCGCGCGCTCACGGCTAATCCGCACTATCCCGACCTGTACTACTACCTCGGCGTCGTTCATCACCAGAAGAACGATCTCGCCTCGGCGATTCGATGTCTCAAGGAGGCCACCCAGCTCAACCCGAACTACGCCGAGGCGGCTTGCTTCCTGGGGATCGTGATGCACGAGGCGGGTTATCCGGATGAGGCGAACCGGTGTTTCGCGCGCGCGCTCGAACTCACCCGGGCGGCTCCCAACCCGCTGGGGAGGGTGCTCGTCGACCATCTGGAATCGAAATCGTTCGAACACCCCGCGCTTGGGGAGCTGCGGCGGGTCGTGGTCGAAAACTCCGCGTACGAGGAATCGGTCAAACAGGGAAATCTCGCGTTCAACCAGGGGAATTTCGGACGGGCGGCGGCGCATTTCTCGCAGGCGTCTGCGCTCAAGCCGGATTACGCCGACCTCCACTGCAAGCTGGGTCTCTCGTTGCTCGAGATGGGGGAGGAGAGGGCCGCGAGCTGTTTCCGGCGCGCGATAGAGCTCAACCCCGCGTACGTCGAGGCTCACTACTGTCTCGGTGCGGCGCTCTACCGTTCGAAATCCTACGATCAAGCGAGAATCCACTTTGAAAAGGCCGCCTCTCTCAAACCGGGCTACGCGGACATCCACTGCCATCTGGGGATCGCGCTCCTCGGCTTGGGCGATTACGAGAGAGCCCGGACGGAGTTCCAAAGGGCGGTGCTCATTTCCGCGGGGTACGCGAAAGCCCACTACATGCTGGGGCTGTGCCTGCACGCCTTGGGCGATATCGAGGGAGGCAACGGCGAGATCAAGACCTCTCTCTCCCTCAACCCCGACCTTTTTCCCGCGGCGCTCGACGCGGGCGTGGCGCGCCTCAGAGCCGCGGACTGGGAAGGAGCGGCGGACCGCTTCGAGCGATTCATCGAGAAAAACTCGGATCACGCCGATGCGCACTGCTTTCTCGGGATCGCCAGGCTCAACGAGGGCAGACTCGAAGAAGCGGAAAGACACCTCTCCAGGGCGCTGGAGATCAATCCCAAATACATCGAAGCGAAGAAGAAACTCGCGCTGGTCCACTGCAGGATGCGCCGGTTCGACGAGGCGGAGAAGTTGTTGCGGGAGGCGATCGAAATCCACGAAGATTACGCGGACCTTCACAAGATACTCGGTGACATCTGCCTCAAGAGGGATGAGCTACAGTCCGCCGAACACGCCTACCAGGACGCGCTGTCGCACAACCCCGATTACGCGGACGCCGTGCTCGGTCTCGTCGTCGCGATGAGGCGGGAGGGAAAGGGGCCGGGGGCGGACCGCATCCTCGAGACCTTCCTCGAGAAGCATCCCGCCGATCTCACCGCCCGTCTTCTCCTTACGGAGAGGCGGATGGAACTCCTTGATGCATAATTGTTTGAGCGGTTCGCGGCTTGGGACAATCGGGGAAGAAACCGGGGTTGAATACTGTCCTCTAAACAGTATGGAAGGACCACCCAAGAAGCGTATCCGAAATCACGTGGACGGAGAACACAGGAAGAGGAAACAGGTTTTCGTCCCAGATACTACGGAGTCACACCTTCTCGAGTATCCTTCCATAAACAAGTGTAGTGTCGAAACTCCGCGCTGTCAACGCGTCGAACCGCAAGATATTTGTTTTGAAAGGCGGGGACGGCCGAGCGCTGCGCGGCTGATTCGTCGTATGTGACTTAGTGCCAGCGTAATACGCGGCGGAGCTTGGGGCGCGCTCGGATATGTAGGAGACGGCTCGTGAAAAATAAAACAAAATGGCGAGGTCCCGCGGCACGGGTTGTCGCCCGCTCCCGCGGGGGGCGCTCGGACCCCGGCGCTTCATCGGGCTCGGCGGGTGGGCCGCGCGCCAGCCGCGCGTGACAAAGAAAATCGGGTGAGGGAGAACCGTTGGACGCCAGGACCACAAAATCGCTCCGGTCGTTGTCGCAGGAGTGCCGTTACCTCAAAGGTGTCGGTCCGGTGAGGGCGGAGCGGCTCAAGCGACTGGGGATCGAAACGCTCGAGGACCTGGTCACGCATTTCCCCCGCACCTATTACGACCGCCGAAACCTGTCGAGAATCGCCGATCTGAAGCCGGGGGAGGAATCGTCTTTCACCGGGCGTATTCTCTCGGTGGCGGCGCGCTCGGGGCGCCGCCGCCGATCGATCATCACGGCGGCGGTCGGCGACGAGACGGCGATCGTCCAGGTCGTGTGGTTCAACCAGCCCTATCTCGCCAAACACCTCAAGCCGGGGGGCGATCTCATCGTGACCGGCGAGCTCTCGTACTTCCGGGGAGCCCGTCAGGTGGTGAATCCCGAGTTCGAGACGCTCGGGGACGTGCTCGACGACGAACTGCTCCACACGGGACGGATCGTTCCCGTCTACCCGCTCACACGGGGAATATCGCAGCGTTTTCTCCGCGAGCTCGTCGCGAGGACGCTCGGCGACTGGGGGGCGGCCGTCTACGAAAACCTCCCGTCGTCGCTCGTGGCCGAGGAGGAGCTCCCTTCTCGTATGGAGGCGCTAGGGGGAATCCATTTCCCGGGTAACGCAGAGGAGCACGACCGCGCCGTCTTCCGCCTCAAGCTCGAAGAGCTTTTCTTCCTCCAGCTCGTGTTCTCCATCCAGCGCCTCGGACGAAGCGGACGCGGCGCGAAAAAGCGGATCTTCGTCGATTTTTCGCTCGAGAGGCGGTTTCTCGAATCGCTCCCCTTTGAGCTCACCGGCGCGCAAAAACAAGTGCTGGACGACATCCATAAGGATCTATCGGCCGATGAGGGGATGCACCGTCTTCTCCAGGGGGATGTGGGGAGCGGGAAGACCATCGTCGCCGGCGCGTCGATGCTCGCGGCCGTGCAGGCGGGGATGCAGGCGGCGCTGATGGTGCCGACGGAGATACTGGCAAGCCAACACGCCGAGACGCTGTCCGCGTATTTCGAACCGCTCGGTGTCGCCGTCGCCCTGCTCATCGGGTCGCTCAAGCCGGGTGAGAAACGCCGCGTGCGCGAGGAGATCGCCCGTGGAGCCACGCCCGTCGTCGTCGGCACGCATGCGTTGATACAGGAAGCGGTCGAGTTCAAGAACCTCGGAATCGTCGTGATCGACGAACAACACCGTTTCGGTGTGCGCCAGAGGGCGGCTCTGCTGGGGAAAAACGGTGGTACGCACATGCTTGTCATGACCGCGACGCCGATCCCTCGGACGTTGGCGCTGACCGCGTACGCGGATCTCGATCTATCCGTGATCGACGAGCTTCCTCCGGGGAGGGCCGAAGTCAAAACACATCTCGTCCCGCCGGATAAGCGCGAGGCAATGTACGAGTTCGTTCGCTCGGAAGCGGACAAAGGGTTCCAATCGTACCTTCTCTATCCGGTGATCGACGAAACGGAGAAACAAGACGTCGAGGCCGCGGTATCGGCGTTCGGCGAATTGAGCACCGGGGTGTTCGAGGGCGTTCCGATGGGGCTTCTCCACGGACGGATGGGGTACCCTGAAAAAGGAGCGGTGATGGGAGAATTCCACTCGGGCCGGGTGAAGCTCCTCGTCACGACCACGGTTGTCGAAGTCGGGGTCCACGTCCCCCAGGCGACGATCATGGTCATCCACCACCCGGAGCGGTTCGGGCTCTCCCAGATCCACCAGCTCAGGGGAAGGGTTGGGAGGGGGGGGCGTGCCGGTCACTGTTTTCTGCTCCTGGGGGAGGGCGTTTCCCGTTCGGCGAGGGAACGGCTGGACATACTCACGAGGGTCTCCGACGGGTTCAGGATCGCCGAGGAGGATCTTCGGATCCGGGGTCCCGGAGAGTTTTTCGGCGTAAGGCAGCACGGGGTCCCCGGGCTCAGGATCGCCAACCCCCTGAGGGATCAAAAAGTTGTCGAAATAGCAAGGCGTTATGTCAAGGAGCTGCTCCGGACGGACCCGCGTTTAGAGGGGGCGGAGGGGCTTCGCTGCAGGCGATACCTCGGCGACATGGGGGCGGACACGGTGGGGGTGACGATTGGGTGAGCCTGGCTTCGCCTTGGCGTAATAGTTGCTTGACTCACCGCGGGGCGAGTGGAAAAGGGGCTTCCGGCAAGGGTCCAGATGCGAACCCGGGGGATTTCCCCGCAATTCGGCCACGACGGCTGGCGGAGCCGGATGCGGATCGGAAGGTAATCGGCTATGATCATCCAATGCGAGAGCTGCGCGGCGAGATACTTTTTGCCTGATTCGAGAATACCTCTGAGACCCGTCCGCGTCAGCTGTCCAAAGTGCCACGCCGTTTTCAGACTCGCCGCGTCGCGCGAGAAACTTTTTGCCGGGTCCGCGGCGGGCGTGATACCGTCCGGTTTGGCTTCGGCGCGCACGGCCGCGCCGATCAGAAAAGGGTCGGCAGTCGCGGGCGGCCACCGACCGGCCGGATCGCCAGCGGCCAGCGGCCGGAGTCCCGACGATCGGGCACGGCGCCTCGCTCGCGTGCTCGTGTCCGATATCCTGTGCTACCATCAGGAGAAACGCGATCAGGCGCTCCTCGACGGCAATCTCATGACGGCGCTCGGCGACGAGATCAAGAAGTCCTGGGAGCTCTATAAGCAGAAAGTCGGCCCGGAGCTCGCCAACTCTACGGATTATTTCAAACAAGCCCTGAACGAGATCCTTGCGGATGGGCAAAAGTTATTCTGACCAGACAGTCTCCTCCAGTCAGGCCCCGTCGGCCGGCGCGAGGGATCCACAGGTGTTCGTCGTAGCGAGCGACGCGGACTACCTGGAATCGGTCCTTTCGCAGTGCCGGGACGTCCCCGACTCTCCCACCGCTTTTTGCGGTCTCTTCCCGTTGATGGAGGCGCTCGCCAAGGCGGACAAGATCAATCTCGTGTTTGCGATCGTCGTCGAGCGGACGGCGAATTCGGTCGACACGCTGGCGCTGCGTCAGTGCAAACTGGATTTCCCGCAGGTGAACTTCATCCTCCTCGTCGAAGAGTGCGAACAGAGGTGCTTGGTTCGTTTTCAGTCGCTGGGCGTGCAGAGCGTGTTGCTCCCTCCCTTTTCCGAGGTGAGTCTCAAAAGGGAAATCGCAACGGCGCTTCCCAACATTCCTCAGTTCAAGCGGCACCCCGACCTGTCCCACCGGGGGAGCGTCCGTCTCGATTTTCTCATTCCGAGCGACCTCTCCTACGTGCTTGGGGTAAACCACCTGGTGTCGATGCTACTTAAGGAGTTCTCGTTCCCCGCGCCGGAATACCGTATCAACATCCCGCTGGCGTGCGATGAGGCGATCACCAACGCTATTATCCACGGCAACGGATCCGACCCGGAGAAAAAGGTGAGCATCCAGATCTACATCAGCTCGTCGAGGATCAAGGTGAGGATCAAGGACCAGGGGGAGGGATTCGACGTGGCGAGCGTCGCCGATCCGACCGAGGGAACAAACATCTTGAGGCCGTCGGGTCGGGGCGTCTATCTGATGCGGAGCATCATGGGCTCGGTCGAGTACAAGGAGGGCGGGCGCGTGTTGGAGCTCGAAAAAGCGAACGCGAGCCCCAACGGCCGCCCGGGAAAAGAGAATTCGAACCGCACGAACGGCCACTGATCTATTTTTCCAAAAACTCTCCGTCGATTGGTATCAGCCGCTGCGCGGGTTGGAGGACCCTCCCGGGCCCTTCGCGGGAACGAGCGAGGATCGAGCGCCGCGGGTGATTAGGTTGCATCTCTACACCGCACGGGTCCTGTTGCGAATTACCCCGTCCGTGCTCGCAAGCTGCGCGCGGACCGGGGACCCCATTCGCGCCACCCGCGCGCGGGGAAACGCCGCTAGTCGTCGCGCCATTTCTCCTTGGCGAGCCTGACGAGCATGTCGTCGATTTGATTCCAGATCCTCGCGTTCTGGTCGGGTTCGAAGAGGGCTTTCTTGACCCGCCCGTACTCGTCTTTTTGCACGTAGCGGATCGCTCTGAGGGTGTCCATGGGGACGAGGATGTCTTTGCACACCTTGACCTCGAGGGGTTTGCCGTCGAGGTTCGTGTCGGGGTTGTTGTCAGGGTGCATGCCGAGCCCCCAGCCGTGGACGATCATGCTACAGATCAGCGCGCGGAACGTATCCTGGTCCTGGACGGTGTCCAGATCCAGCGTACCGTGGATCTTCTCGGACACGCCCCCCACCACCGGTATGAGTTTTTTCATAACGTGTGGGGGAATATCCATATTCAACAGCCTCGCGAACATCTCCGTGAGCATCTTTTCGATGATCCGCATGGAAGCACCACCCATCTCGAGGAACGTAGTTACATCCTGAGGTAGTTTTTTCTCTCGACCCACACACTGACGACTGCAAGAAGCACGCCTGTCACGAGGATAACGACCGACTTGTCCACGACGACGGCGCACAGAGTGGCGAGAAACGACGTGGCGAGAAAAGCGATCTTGACGGCGACCTCTCGCGCGGCGAAGACGCGGCCTCTGAAACCTTCCGGCGTGTGGATCTGGAGGAGCGTTTCGGAGACGACCATGATGGGAGAAAAGAAGAACCCCATGACGAAAGTCCATGCGATAAAGGCGGCGAGGGTGTGGGATTGCGACACCCCGACCATGGCGAGCCCCAGGACGACCGTGGACGCGGAGATGAGGCGTCCGATCCCGATCCGCTCCTGGCTCACCTCGGTCACGACGGACCCGAGGAGGAGACCCACGGTGCCGGACACGGCGACCGCGCTAAAGTAGATCGCCTTCCCGGCGGGGAGCACTTCCTGGATCCGCGCGATTCCAACGACGTAGAGTACGCCGAAGACGCCCATCAAACACGTCTGCAGGATCATCCCGTAGGCGACGCGCTTGTCGGAGCGTATGAGAGCGAGGGCTTCGCGAAAGGACCCCGACGGTCCCCCGATCGCCCGGCGGGGGGCAGCGGCCGGCGCGGCCGCGTCCTCCCGCGCCGGCGGTCTTCGTTTTCGGGGAAGCCAAAGAAGCGGGAGCAGAAAGACGACGGAGACGAGGTAGCTCGCCGCGTCGGAATAGAAGCTCAGCTCCCACGTGAAGTAATCGAAAAACCAGCCCCCGATGACGAAACCTCCGATCGTCCCCACGATCCCCAATCCCCAGAGGATCGCGTTGATCCGCAGAAGCCTGAGACGCCCGAAGTACTCGGGTATCGCGGCGGACTTCGCCGGGGCGAAGAGAAGATTCGCGAGCGACAGAAAAAACGCCGTGATGTAAAAGGCGTAGAGACTCCCCGTGAGGTGGTAGAAGAAGGGAATCCCGACGACGATCAGACCGCGGAAGACGTCGACGACAACAAGGACGATCGCCCTGTCGGCGCGGTCGATGAGTCTCCCGAAGAGCGGAGCGAAGAGGAGGATCGGGAGGTGGATGAAGAGCGCAAACTGAAAGAGCTCGAAGGCCGAACCCGGCGCGACGCGCCCGATCATCCCGATGACCGAGAACTGATGAAGCCGGTCGCCGAGGATCGAGATGAGCTGGGCGACGGTGAATGCCGTGAAAGCGAGTCTTAGTGTCGTGCGTCTGGGCAAGCTCTCACGCCTTCTGAACCTGGATCGGGGCTGGGAGAACGGTTTCCGGTGGCGAGAAGGGCGCCTCTCCAGCGCCCCCGTTCGCGTAGATCTGTTCCAAACGCGCCGCGATCCGGTCCCAACGATACCGATGGGCGGTTCGAATTCCGTTTTCGCGGAGATTCGTTCTCAGCGCCGGGTCGTCCATGATCTCGACGATCGCCGCGGCGAGCGACGAAGGGTCCTTTGGTGGGACGACGAGGGAGTTCCATCGGTCGGTGAGAACGTTGAGATAGCCGGGAATCGCGGACCCGACGACGGGGATTCCCGACGCCATCGCTTCGAGAAGCACGATTCCGAAGCTCTCGCGGTCGACGGCGGGCGCGCAGAAAACGTCTCCGGTGGCGAAGTAACGGGGGAGCAGGTCCCTCTCGACCACTCCGGCGAAGTGGAGGTCGACCCGGCGCGGGAGACGGGGGAGGAAGCGCCGGCGCAGGTCGTCGTTTCCGACGACGATGACGCGGATCCGGCGGCGCGTGGCCCTCGCGACCTGGGCGACCGCCCGGAAGAGGTACTTGACGCCCTTGCGCTTGTCGAGCCTGCCCACGTAGAGAACGTTGAAGGCGTCATCGCGAAGGGAATCGATGGGCGCGTGACCCGGCGAAAATCGTTCGCAGTCGACGCCGTTGGGGACGATCACGTACTCCCCCAGAACGTATTTGTGGGCGAGAGAGAGCGCGGTCCGCGACACGGCGATGCGGGTGTCGAGCCGGCGCGCCGCGCGGGCGAGCATCCCCTTCGATGCCCAGTAGATGAAGTTCCGGTCCGCGGCCTCGTGAAAAGTGCCGATGACGCGGACGTGCTTCGGGGCGTTGAGAAGGGTGAGAAGCGGCAAAGTAGGGGCGAGCGGACAGTGGGCGTGGATAATCTCGGGCGCGACGGTGTCGAGCACGCGTCTGAGATCGTTGACGAGTCGCGCCCCGACCGCCACGTTCACCCAGGCGCCGTTGAACGGAACGAGGATGTTTCGTCCGATCCTCACGACCCCGCGTTCCGGAGGTTCGTCGCCGAACCGCGACGTGACGATCGTCACCTCGTGACCAAGCCGTCGAAGCTCGCGAGCGCTGTGATGTACGTGTTCCGTGACTCCGCCCGGCCGTGGGTAGTATGACTGGGTCACCAGTACGATTCTCATGATTTCGTTGGCTCAACTGTGTTCGGGAGCCTCCGGAATATACACCACTGCCCGGGGTCGTCGACAATCCCTTTCTCGACGCGGCGCATCAACGACTGGGTGAGCGCGATCTCCTCACGCGGACTCCGCGGCGGTTCGACCGCCGGCTCGATCCATACGTGAAGCCGGTGGTCCCGGGTTCTCCGGCAGTAGGCGAAGGCGACGGGACACGAAAGAACCCGTGCGAGATGTGCGGGACCCCGGGGCGCCTTCACCCGCCGTCCAAGAAACGTAACGTTGTAACCGCCGGTAAAAAGGTCGCCGTCGAGGTGCAGAACGACGGCGCGGTTCGCCCGTATGTCTTCGTAGAGCGCGCGGAGTTCTGCGCCGGGGTTGAGCACACGAATTCCGAAACGTCGCTTGAGCGACTTGATCTCCTCCGACCACCCGGGGCGGAGCTGCTCGCCGGCGACCGTCGTAATCGAAAAGCCCCTCTCGGCGAGCATGAGCCCCGCAAGCTCCCAATTGCCCGAGTGGAAGGTGGCGAGGATGACACCTCTGCCGCTCTCCAACGCTTTCCGGAGGTGCTCCTCACCATGGAGGAACATCCGGCGGAGAAAACTGTGGTCGCGGCTCGACACGGCCGCGAGAAGTTCGATGACGTTGAGCGCCTGGGTCTGAAAAGCACGCCACGGAGGGCAACGGATCTCGAGGGAGGCGGCGGCCAGGTTGGCAGTTCGGTCGGACCGCTTGTGGCGGGCGATCGCCCAATGGAGAAACCCGCCCGCGCGGGCCGCCCAGACCAGAGCGGTGTGCGGGGTCATCGACAGAACCCAGGTCGATGCCCGGTACAGGAGAGGCGCATTCCCGCTGACCTGTTTCCCACTCACCGCGACTCCTCACGACGTAAAGTTCCTCGGGACCAGGCGGCGGCGCCGGTTTCCGCGCGTTTCCGTCCGGCCGTGGAATACGCTCTTACCTGAGCAGATTGCACTTCTGCCGGCGAGCCCCCGGGCCGCACCACCGTCGGCTCGATTGTATGCGAGGGAGGTTGAAGGAGTTAAGGGGTTTCTCCGATGACGTACCCCGTCCGCCGTTGGCACGCTCCTTGCGCGGGTTCCTGCCGCGCCCCAGCGCCCGCGCGATTTCCAACGGCCGGAGCTCGGCCCCTTTGGAACGGGCTCGCGCTCGGGTTGCCCAACCTCGTTATGCGCCTTGGGATTCCGCTTTCGGCCGACGCGGCGTTTCGAAAGGGACAAAAATGGTCGTCGTCAACACGACAGGATCGGAAATCAACACCAAGATCGTTTACTACGGGCCGGCGCTCGGCGGCAAGACGACGAACCTCGAACAGATCTACGAGCGGATGCCGTCAAACGCCAAGGGCAAGATGGTGTCGATGAAGACGAGGACGGACCGCACCCTGTTCTTCGACTTCCTGCCACTAGAACTCGGCGACCTCAGCGGGTACAGGACACGGATGTTGCTCTACACGGTCCCCGGACAGGTGTATTACAACGCGACGCGAAAACTCGTGCTCAAGGGCGCCGACGCCGTCGTCTTTGTCGCGGACTCGTCGGTCTCCAAAATGGGCGAGAACATCGAGAGCTTGCGGAACCTCGAGGAAAACCTGAACGAGCTGGGGCTCACGCTGGACACCTCTCCCTGGGTGATCCAGTACAACAAGAGAGACTTGAGCGACGCCGCGCCGCTCGGCACGCTCGAGAGCGAACTCAATCTCCTCCGGGTTCCGAGCTTCGAAGCGATCGCCACGCAGGGCGTCGGCGTCTACGAAACCTTTCAAGGGATCGCAGGGATCCTCTACTCCAAGCTCGTCGACCGGTTTTCGGCGCGGGGACGCTCTGCGGCGGCCGCCCCAAGGGACGCCGCCGTGCCACCCGAGGCGAAAAGGCGGGCGCATCAACCCGACGAAACGGTATCGCAGGTGATCGATGTCGCTCTTCGCGAGGTGAGCGGGCCGGGTACTACACTGGAGCCGTCCGGCGCACCCGCGCGACAGGCGCAGCACCGCGCCGCGCCGCCGGAAGGCGCGCGGCCGACGCGCGAGCCTGTCGTGACCGCCGGCCGCCCCGGGCGTACCTCCGGGGAGGCTGAAGTCGCAACCCCTCGCGAACCCAAAGACGAGACCCTGCGTTTTGAATCTTTGGAGATCGCTTCGATCGATGACAACGTGGGTCGCGTTGTCGACCTCGGAAGGGACACCGCGGACGATTCCGATCGCGCAGGAAGAACGTCGTCCGCCGGGCTGTTCATCACGGACCCGTTCCGAGCCGCGGAGGCGGCGGATGAGTATAAGAACGGTCTATCCAGGTCCATTTCCCACTCGAGAGCGGTCTCGCTCCGGGCCGAGGCACCTGCCCCCGGCGACGAGTGCGTGATCACGGTCCCCGTACTGATCACGCGGTCTCAGATCCGAAAAACCATACCGATCAAGCTCCGTCTCGAGGTTCAGGTCGTCGACGACGACGTCTAACCTTTTCCATCGGCGCGCCCGCGCCTCGCCGCCAGCGCCTGCGACGGAACTCGCGAGAATCCCCGCGCTCGAAGCGTCAAAATCGCTTGACACATTTTTCGAAGCTGTACTAGGTTCCCTGTGGACAACTTTTCAACAGGGAAGCTACAACATTGGAAAATCAAGCGGTTTCGAAGAAAGATCTGAAGCAGCTCAGCCGGTTGCGGCAAAGAATCGAGGCGAACCCCGACGACCAGTTCGCTATCTGGGAACTCATCGAATCTCTCGCCAAGATGGGCGAGACCCAGGAGGCGGTCAATCGTTGCCGGGAGCTCGTCAAGTTCGCCGACATATCCCCCGGCATTCTCGAGGCCGTCGCGAAGTTTTTCGTCGACGAGAAGCTCCTCGAAGAGGCCGTCTTCTGCTACGAGAGACTCGTGTCGCTCCAACCGAAACGCGCCTTACCTCACCACTGTCTTGGCAGGGCGCACCAGCAAATGGGGAACACCGCGCGGTCGCTCGAAGAGCACAAGAAAGCGTTGGAACTCGAACCCACGAGCGCGGAGTGCCACTATCGGTACGGGGTGACGCTCGCTCTGCTGAGGCGTTTCGAGGAGGCGGAACGGTGTTACCGCAAGGCGATCTCGCTCGATCAGGCCCACGCCAAGGCGTACTCGAATCTTGGGTATCTGCTCGATCTCAAGGGGCAGGGCGAGCAGGCCCTTCAGCTGTTTCGTAAGGCGGTCCAGTTCGACCCCCGAAGCGCCGAAGCGCATTTCAACCTCGGCGCCCTCTACGGGGAGACGGGGGCGCACGAACGGGCGATCTACGAATTCAGGATGGCGATCGAACTCGACCCGAAAAGCCTGGAAGGGCATTTCAACCTTGGTGTCGCGCTCTTCGAAAGAGGCGACATCGAGGGCTCGGTCGAGGAGTTTAGAAAGGTCGTCAAACTCGATCCATCGCACAAGGACGGCCATTTCTATCTTGGCCTCGGACACGAGAAAAAGGGGGTCTACGCCAAGGCGGTGAAGTACTTCCAGCGCGCGCTCCAGATGGACCCCGAGAACCCGTCGATCCTCTACCACATCGGGCTGTGCTACAACCGGATGGATCAGCCCGGCAAGGCGATACACCCGCTGAAACGCGTGATCGAGATCAACCCGGACGACGGAAAGGCGTACTACTATCTGGGCGTCGTCTACGACAAGGCGGGACAAGTCGACAAGGCGAAGGAAAACTATCGGGTCGCTGATCTCAAGTTTCAAAAACGCGAGCGTCGGCGTGACACGACGTAGGACACGAAGCGGTCTCGGGCGCCTGATCCTTGTCTCGGCTCTTGCGCTCGCAGCGTATTCTATCCCCGCACGCACCGAACCCGTCGGCCGGGAATTCATCCCACCCGATCATTGGACTTACCCGGCGCTAGATCGCTTCGAAGCGCTGGGTCTCGTCGATCTCCCCACGCGGGGACCGTACACCCGCCCTGAGATGGTCGAGTTCGCGCGCGAAATCCTCTCCGCCGCCGCGTCCGCCGGGCGAATCCTCGACGGGCGGGACCGGTTCAACCTCGATCGTCTCGAGCGCGAATTCTCCTCCCCCGCCGCGCTCGAGGACCCTGGAGAGCGGTACGACCGTCCTCTCGTCGATCTGGAGGAGAATCCGGTCCGCCTCGAAGCGGACATCGATCTGTCCGTTGCCCCCGAAAAACCGTTCTTCGACGACCGCTGGTGGGTGTTCGGGTTGTCGAACCTCTCCGCGAAACTCCACGTGGGCGAGTGGTTCACGTACGACGTGCGGTACCGCCTGACGTACACGAACGAGCGCGACGAGTGGCAGCACAAGATGAAACCATCTCCGCGTGAGACGAGCTGGCACGGACTCGCCTCCCTCTACGAGCGCGCCTATCTCGTATTCGGTTGGAAACCCGTCGTTCTCTACTGGGGGCGCGACTACGAGGACTGGGGGCCGAACGACGCGGGGAACCTCATCGTGTCGAAGACGGCGGGGAGCTTTGATAAGTTCGGGGGGAGGCTTTCGTTCCGGGGCCTGCGTCTGAGCTTTTTTCATTCGTATCTTTCGGTCGAAGACCCGCAACGGACGCTCTCCGCGCACCGGCTGGAGTTCGACGTCCGCGACCTCACGATCGGGGTGGCGGAAACGGCGATCTACACGGGCCGGGGGATCGACCCCGTGTATCTTCTCCCCTTGAGCGCGTTCTACGCAAACCAGTTTAACGAGAGGGGCGACGACAACATCCTCTGGTCGATCGACGCAAAGTATCGGGCCCGCCGCGGCCTTGTCTTGTTCGGGAGCCTGCTCATCGACGACTTTCAATTCGAAAGGGACGGTACGGCTCCGGACAAACTGGGCTTCGACGCGGGCGCCCGGGTGGCTTGGGGAGGGCGGCTGCCCACGACGTTCGAGATCAAGTACCGGTACGTGGACATCTACACCTACACTCATCGGGATTCTCTCAAGTACTATCTCGCCGGTCGCGGAGACAGCGCCGGCGGTGATCCTCCTCTCGGGGCGATCGAGGGACCTGATACGGATCGGCTGGACGTTCAGGCGGACTGTTTCGTCCGGCCCGACGTGACGGTGACGGCTCTCTTCTCGTTGCGCCGCAGGGGAGAGGGGAACGACTTTCGAAAACACGTCGGCGGTCTCGACCCTTCCCCACCATTCCCCTCGGGCGAGGTGGAAAGAACCACGGCGTTCGGTCTGGGTCTGTTGTGGGAGCTTCGGGGCGACTCGTCGGTCGAAGTCGGTGTGGAGCACGCGGTCGTTGGAAACAAAAGCCACGTCCGCGGGGATGACGATGAGAGCACGATGTTCCGCGCGTCACTGACCTGGGATCTGTGAGCGGCGATAGGTGATCGGACGGACTGTGTCCGGCGAGCGGTGATCAAGCGTATACTTTCAACCGTCGAGATCGCGCGTCCCCACAACATGGTCGCAGCGGGGGCGTGCGTGTATACCGCGTTCCACCTCTCGGGAGGGCGGGGGATCGGTCCGGCCGTGTGGCCGGTCGTTTTTACCGCGCTCGTGGCGGGTCTTGGCAACCTTGTCAACGACGTCTTCGACACGGGGATCGACCGCGTGAACAAACCCCGCCGCCCGATTCCCTCGGGAAGGCTCTCGACCAAACATGTCCTCCGGGTTTACGCGTGGGGAACGGTTCTCGTCACGATCGTCATGTTCTTTCTTCTTCCCGGGCGGGTTTTCGCTCTCATGGCGGTGTGGGAAGCGCTTCTCTTTCTCTATGCGGCGCGCTTCAAGCGAACGCCCTTGGTCGGTAACGTCGTCATCGCCGCGGTATGCGCGAGCGCGTTCATGGTCGGCGCGCTCATCACCGGTGTGTATGCGGTGCTCGTTTTTCCCGCCTGTTTCGCGTTCGCCCTGGTGATGGGTCGCGAACTCGTCAAAGGGGCCGAAGATGTCGAGGGTGACGGGTTGGCCGGGGCGAGAACGCTGGCGGTCCGCTTCGGTCCCGCAAGGGCGGCCCAGTGGGGCGCGATGACTCTCTTGGCATGCGTACTGGCGGTGCCGGTGCCCACTCTGGTGGGCTACTTCGGCCGCGCGTACGGTGTGCTCGCGGAGCTTCTCGTGGTTCCGGGGGTTCTCGCCGCGGCGTGTCTCGTCTTGAGGTCGCCGGGGAAAAAGGCGTTCAACCGGGCGAGCTGGATCCTCAAGATCGAGATGATTGCCGGTATCGTCGTCATGGGCTTCGCTCTGGCGTGAGATCGAGGGGATAACTCCGGTTGACGGCCCCGCGCCCACAGTGATAACCTCTTTGGTTTAAAAGGAAAGCAGCGTTCGTAAAACGCGCGAACGGCCGTCGCCGGTCCCGCTCGCGGGGCCGCTTCGGACGAAAGAACTCCAACCTCGACAGACCATGACGCTCGATCGACTGTTCGATTTCAAAAAGGCTCAAGTGAGGTGGAACGCCGAGTGGGAGAAGTCCGGGGCGTTCACACCCGAGTCGCCCTCGGACAAACCGCCGTTCGTCATCGTTCTACCCCCGCCGAACGTGACGGGGATCCTCCATGTGGGACACGTGCTCGGCGACAGCGTCCAGGACCTCCTCGTCAGGTGGCGCCGGATGCAGGGATGCAACGCTCTCTACGTGCCGGGTGTCGATCACGCGGGGATCGCGACGCAGAAGGTCGTGGAGAGCGTCATCGAGGCGGGCGGGGTCAAGCGGAAGGATCTCACGCGAGAGGAGTTCCTCCGCCACGCCTGGGCGTGGAAGGAGAAGCACCACAAACATATCGTCGCCCAGCTGAGGAACCTCGGTTGTTCCCTCGACTGGACACGGGAAGCGTTCACCCTCGACGAACCGAGAAGCCGCGCCGTCCGCGAAGTATTCGTCCGTCTTTACGAAAAAGGGCTGATCTACCGCGGGGATTACATCGTCAATTGGTGTCCCGCGTGCGGGACGGCGATTTCGGACGAGGAAGTCCACTACCGAGAGAAAGACGCGCACCTCTACTGGATCAAGTACCCGCTCCGTGACGGGGGACACATCGTCGTCGCGACGACGCGTCCCGAAACGATGCTCGGTGACACGGCGATCGCCGTGAGCCCTCAGGACGAAAAGAAAAAACCTCTTGTCGGCAAGCATGCCGTGCTTCCCCTCGTCGGACGCGAGCTTCCCATCGTCGCGGACCCCGTCGTCGACCCGGAGTTCGGATCGGGGTTTGTGAAAGTGACCCCCGCGCACGATCCCAACGACTTCGAAATGGGGAGGCGTCACGGTCTCCCCCTGGTCGTGGTGATCGATCGCGAGGCGAAGATGACCGATGCCGCCGGAGAGGCGTACGCCGGGCTTGACCGAGCGGAGTGCAGAAAGCGCGTTCTCGCGGCTTTGGAAAAAGAGGGGCTGATCGAAAAGGTCGAACCCTACCGTCACTCGGTCGGGGAGCACGACCGGTGCGGCACGGTGATCGAGCCGCTCGTGTCGCGCGAATGGTTCGTAAGGATGCAGCCCCTGGCCCAGCCCGCCATCGACGTCGTCGAAAAAGGGGAGATCGATTTCTACCCGCCCAGGTGGCGAAACGTCTACCTCAGTTGGATGTACAACATCCGCGACTGGTGCATATCGCGCCAGCTGTGGTGGGGTCACCGGATCCCCGTGT